>Ga0209488_10001544_pt1 | contig 19678 bp, 18 predicted proteins | sample Rivendell_Oct201_8_FD_188349 | JGI IMG/M metagenome (GOLD analysis project Ga0209488, IMG submission 188349) | Vadose zone soil microbial communities from the Eel River Critical Zone Observatory, Northern California, USA -... | ecosystem: Environmental > Terrestrial > Soil > Vadose zone >...
GAGCACGTATCGCCGGCGTACAGGATTGTTGGCGGGAACGTCGAGCGTTTCGCTCTTGGTCTTATATCCAGGGCGCTCGACACGAACCGTATGGCGCCCTACGGAGACTGGCTCCTCGATCACTGGGACGGAGCCGACCTCCCGACCATCGATGAATACGGTGCCTGGCGGCTCGGAGTTCACCGTGATGAACCCCTTCGCCGCGACCACCGGCGGAGGTGCTGGTGGCAGCGTCGTCTGGCGCCGGGTGTCATTGACCCGGCGCTGCCTCGTCGGCGGCGGCGGGGGCTGCGGCAACGATACCTGTGGCGGCGGCGCGAGCGGAGGAGGAGGCTCGCTGTTTTTGCCCAGCGCGAAATACCCTCCGACACCCGCGGCCGCGAGCACCACTGCGCCGACCACCACACCGACGCCCGAACGCTTCTTCTTCATCCCGGCGCGCGGAATGGGCGTCGTCGGAGCGGTGGTCACCTCGGTCGGCGCATCGGCGGTTGCAATACGCGGCGGAGGCCGGCGCTGAGCCTTCGCAGCCGTCCCCTTTTTCGGCACGGCGACCGGCTGCTCCGGCCACACCGCCGTTGCGAACTCTTCCATTGTCGCGAAGCGCTGGTCGGGCTCTTTCGACAGGGCGCGCGAGATCGCCGCGGCGAGGAACGGCGGTGCGTCGCTGCGCTTGGCGGCGGCGCTCGGCACTTCTTCGAAAATGTGCTTATAGAGGATCGTGTGAACGGAATCGCCGGTGTACGGCAGCTCCCCGGTGATCATGCGGTAGCCGACGACGCCGAGCGAGTACTCGTCGGCGCGCCCGTCCACGGTGCTGCCCTTCGCCTGCTCCGGCGCCATGTAGTGCGGCGTGCCGATGATCATTCCGGTACCGGTGAAGCCGCTCGCCGCCTGCAGCGCCTTCGAGATGCCGAAGTCAGTCAGCATCACCCGGCCGTCGTGGTCGAACATGATGTTGGCCGGCTTCACGTCGCGGTGCACGACGCCGCGCTGATGCGCGTGGCCGAGCGCGCACGCCGCTTCCCACAACACGCGCTGGATGTAGTCGATCGTCAACGGCTGCTTTTGATCCAACACGTCCTCGAGCGACGTGCCCGCGATGTACTTCATGACGAAGTAGTTGAGGCCGCCTTCGCTCTCGACGCGATAAATCGGAATGATGTTGGTGTGGTCGAGCTTCGCCGCCGTCTTCGCTTCTTGCTGGAAGCGTTTGACGATGTGCTCATCCATCGAGATGTCCGGCGGGAGCACTTTGATGGCCACTTCGCGCTCGAGTGTCAGGTCATGAGCCAGAAATACGGCGCCCATGCCACCTTTGCCGACCATCCGTTCGACCTTGTACTTCCCTTCGACGAGCCGCTGCAGGCGCTGCAGCAAACCATCGGTGGCGCTGCTCGCGCCCAGCGTGCCGCCGCCCGTGACGTCGGCGCCGCACGCTAAGCAAAACTTGCTGCCGTCCGGCAGCGGCGTATGACACTTGAGGCATTCCATCGTGGAGCCTGCCGCGCCGGTCATCGCCGCGGGCGCGATCCGAAAAGGGAGCGTTGCCCGCCGCTCTGGATCGACGGCGCAGCCAGAGGCGGGCGGATCTTGCTACGCGACGGCATCGCCGCTCCGGGCAAGATCAGACCGCAGGTGCGAACGCCGGCGAGCACCGGAATCGCCCGAATGCAGATGGAGTACCGTTCCGCGACGCCCGCGTAGTCCACGACCGCCAGGTAGTACGACCCCGCCGCGAGATTCAGCATCAGGTTTTCGGAAGATCCGGAGTTGACCGACGACCCGACTTCGGTCAAACCGGTGGCCGTGCTCGTGTCGGGCACCGTCAGCACGAAGATGTCGATATCGGACGAATCACGACCCGCCACAAACGGCCGGCCCTGGAGGCGGATCAGCACCGAATCTCCCAGGCCGTGCGCCGGTACCTCCAGCCGGTACCAGTCGATCTCGAAGGGATTGTCGATGTTGGCCGTATCGCTGAACTGGGTCGTCGCTACGTGAATTCGTCCCGCCGGATTGGGTCGGCCGGGGACGCTGTCAGCATAATGGCAAAAGTCGTTCTCCTCGAACCGGTCCGGCCTGATGCGCGGGTCGGCCGTGAAATACCCCTGGGCCACGGTGAGCCCATACCGCTGCGGATGTGAGAAGAACGTGACGACATGAATCGCGTGGCTCGGCAGGGTCCTCAACGCGACGGTCGTGGATTCGCGTGACACCTGAGGGGGATCGAACTGATCTCCGTGGCACAGATAGAACTCAGATCCGACGTAATCGGCGTCGGGACGCCCGAAGAATTTCTCGACCGGGTCGCCCGCCGCGCCCCTCGCGTAGGACAGCGAATCGAGCAAGAAGGTTCGAGTCGCCGCCGTGTCGCCAAACGATGGATACGTAATGAAGAAGGTCATCGGCTGGGTGCTGTCGCTCACGCTGAAGCGGAACCAGTCCTCGCCGAGGCCGATATTGCGGTCCACCGGCTCGAACGCCAGCGCAGGATTCGTGAAGAGGATTGGCGCGTAGGGCGTTCCGGGCCACGGTCCGCCCAGATCCAGATTGATGTTCGCCGGAATCGTGTCGTTCGGCTCGAAGACGTCGTCCTTGAGGACGTTCGTCGTCGCGGTGTCGAGACCAAAGACCCCGGCGCCGAGGAAGAACAGTTGGCCGCTATGGGCGGGTGGCGGAACCCAGAACTGGATCTGACCTTCGCCCGCGGAGTCGCGCACACGCGAAAACGGATACTCGATCAGATTGACGTCGCCGAGGCTCGCGAGGAACATCGAGTCCACACCGACGCCATACACGGTGAGCAGCTCACCGTAGTGGGCATCGCGCGGCCGCACGCTATCGATCTCGAGCGGGTTCGCGACGCGGAGCGATAGGTCGGCCTCCTGCGCATGCTCGAATGCCACGGCCCGCGCAACGATATCGACATTCCCGCTGTTCACGCCGGTGACCGTCGCATACCCACAACAATCCTTGTCGACCCGAGCGACGGATCCACTTCCGCTGCTGAACGCGAAATCGACGTTAGTGATCGCCTGGGTGTCGACACCGATCACGCGCCACGCCTTCGCATACACGGAAACTTCCTGGCCTCGCAGTACGACGTGCGATGGAGCCTGAAGCGTGACGAATACTTTGTCGCTTTTGTCTGTCGGGAAGGCGCAGGTGACGCCGGTGAGCGCCACTGCGAGAATCACGATAGGAGTTGCTCGGTCGAAACCGCGCATCCAAGACCGATCCGGGAACGTGAGGACCGAACATACAATACGCGGGTTGCCCGGGCCAGACAGTGACTTAGAGCGTGCCTCGCCGTTTGAGGTCCAAGTACTTCGCCACCACCGCTTGCGCCGCGCGCTCCGGTGTGACGTCAATCACGAGCACGCCCGCCCGCCGCATGTGCCCCAGCGCCTCCTCCCGCGCGTGCAGCAGCTCCTCGGCAGCCGCCTTCCGGAACGCGTCGCGCGCCGTTGCGGGACGCTGCATGGCCGCGGCATCGAGCTCGGGATTACGCAACGTCACGGCCAGAGGAAGGTGTCGCGGCCGTAGTGTGGCGACGTTCGCAACCAGCGCATCCGACGCGAAGCGATCGATCACGTCGGTGAACAGCACCGTGAGCGCGCGCTTGCGGTTGCGAGCCGCGAGATACCGGAAGGCACCCGGATAATCGGGCTCGACGAGCCTGGGCTGCACTTCCGCCAATACTTCCATCACCCGCCGCACGCCGGTGCGCCCACGTTCCGGCGCGACGAAGTGCTGCACGCCGTCGGCGAACGTCATGATGCCGACGTTGTCGTCATGCTGCGCCGCGGCGTACGCCAGCTCGAGTGCGGCCTGCACCGCGAAGTCGAGCCGCGCCACGCCGGCAGCCACGTCGGCAGTCATGAGCCGGCCGGTGTCGAGCACGAGCAACACTTGCTGGCGCCGCTCCGCTTCGTACTGGCGCGTGATCACCTTGCCGCGGCGCGCCGTCGCTTTCCAGTCGATGTGCCGAAGGTCGTCACCCGAAACCCATTCGCGGAGCGATTCGAACAGCCGCCCCTCACCGAGCCTTCGGATCGGCTTCATCCCGGCATCGCGGCGGCGCGCGTCCGCCACCGATGCCCGCAGCCGGACCGAGACGAGCGGTGGGTACACGACGACGTCCCACGGTAATGGCAGCCGGGCGCGATGCCGCGCGAGGCCCAGCGGCCCCAGACTGTCGACGACAAAGCCCCCTGTTCCACCGTTTTCCCGCCCACGGCGGAGCGGAATCACGGGCACCTGCTCGCGCAGAACCCCGCGGGATGGAATGCCGATCGCGCGCGGTGGCTGCGTTCCGCCGAGGATCTCGGGGCGGATCTCGCGCACCTGCAGGCGCGCCGGGCGCGAGGATGGATTGGTCCAGCGGTAGGCGACTTCTCCGGTATGTCCCACCGACAGGGCCGGTAACGGCTCACGGTTCACGGCAACGGTTTGTGCGAGCGTCGCGTCGAGCCAGATCAGGAGGATCAGGAGCAGATCGGCGACGAGCATCGCGTCCAGGGCCCACGACGTCCAGAATCCCGCCGCGCCGAGCACTGCCAGGATCGCCGCAATCACGAGAGCGCGCGGTGTCCACAGGATCCCTGCCACGGTGCCGAGGGCATACCATAGGAGGATGAAGGCCGCGATGACGGCGCCGGCCAGCAGCAGCGGCTGCAAGTTCACGCCGTCGGCGCCTCGATGCGATCCAGGATTGCCTTGAGCGCCTGATCCGCGGTGACGCCCTCGAGCTCGAGCTCCGGCGCTACACTGACGCGATGCCGCAAAATCGAAGGAGCGAGTCGCTTCACGTCGTCGGGGATCACGTAGTCGCGGCCGTCGAGGAAGGCCGCCGCCCGCGCCGCCTTGAACAGCGACACTCCTGCCCGCGGGCTCGCGCCCAGCGTGAGTGACGCAGCCTCGCGCGTGGCTCGCACGATCGCCGTGATGTACGCGGTGATACGCGGCTCGACACGGACGGTATCAACCGCTTGACGCAGCTGCTCGAGGCCGTCCGCGTTGATGAGGGAGCTGATCCCATACGTGTCAGTGCGATCGGCCTCGAAGCCTTCCACGTACCGGGTCAGGATGCCCTGCTCCACCTCAGCCGTCGGGTAGCCGATCTGCACCTTGGCCATGAAGCGGTCGAGCTCGGCCTCTGGCAGTGGATAGGTGCCTTCGAACTCGATCGGGTTTTGCGTCGCAAACACGGTGAAGGTCGGGGACAGCGGATGACTCTGCCCGTCCACCGTGACGGTCCGCTCCTGCATCGCCTCGAGCAGCGCGGCCTGCGTCTTGGCGGGCGCGCGGTTGATTTCGTCCGCGAGCACGAGATCGGCAAAGACGGGACCGGGCCGGAACGAGAACTGCTGTGCCCCGGTCAACAAGGTGATGCCGGTGATGTCCGCCGGCATCAGGTCGGGTGTGAACTGGATTCGGACGAATCGCACATCGAGCGCGAGCGCGAGCGTGCGGACGAGGAGCGTCTTGGCCGTTCCGGGGACGCCCTCGAGGAGAATGTGCCCGCGGGCGAGTAGACAGACGAGGACCTCGAGGGTCGCCGCCTCCTGCCCCAGCACCACTTTTCGTAAGGCCTCTACGATGCGTTGCGCGTCGTGCGCGGGCGCAGTTCCTCCCACACGTCCTCCACGGCTTGGGCGGCAAGAAGCACGCGGTGCTCGTCGCGATCGCGTGCAGTGAGCAGATGGTACAAGCGGCGAACGGCGGAGCGGCCCTGGGGACCGCGCATGGCGAGCTCGAGGCTCTCGACCCACGGCAGCACGTTGCCGTCTCCGGCATAGCCGGCGCGGCTCAAGCGCCGGCGGAGGCCAAGCGCCAATCGCCTGATCGCGGTATCGGCGTCCCCGGCGCTCTCGAGGCCGGCGCCGAGCGCCTCCAGATGCTCGAGCGGGGAGCGGCGGCGGCGTTCGATCACGGACACGGCGGGACCGAATCGCACCGACGTCATCGCAAGCCAGGCGAGGCCAACGGCAATGAGCTGCAGGATCGCCCACCCCGCGGGCGTGCTGCTCAGCCAACTCCACGTGCGGCCGGCGATCGATACCTGGCTGCCCGACCCGAATCCCTGATGGTACTCGTCCCACACGACGCGACCGGGACGCTCCGCTCGCGGCGTGAGCAGCGGCAGCAACGCGACGGGAACGTCGGTGTCGCGCCACACGCGGTTCGTGAACCACGCGGGATCGGCCACGAGTGTGATGGTGCCGCCACCGCGATAGCGGAGGCGCAGAATCACCGGGCGGCTGTTCAACGCGACGACAACGGTGTCAACGGCGAACGGCCGCAATGTGCTGCAGCTGCCGGGCTCGGAGTCCTCGTCGCCGCCTTTCCTGAGCTTCTCGAGACCCGTCCTGCCCGTGGGCAACGGTTCCGGCTTGCGAACTGTCAGCACCTGCGAGGTGGGTGGCAGGCGCACCGCCGTCTCGAGCGATCGCACGCCGATCGTGTCGACGGTGCCGATCCCGCCCGTCTGGGTGCGCCATCCCGCGCACGCCGTAATCCCCCCGCCATCTCCCGCTGCCACGACCGCGCCACCGGCGCGGACGTAGCGCGTGACCTGCTCGAGCTCGGCATCCTGCAGGTCGAAGAGGGGGTTCAGCACGACGAGAATGGCAGGGTGATGCGCGCGTTCGGTCGCGAGCGCGAAGAGCGGCGTCCGCCGCCGCTCCGATAAGCGGCCGAGACGGGTGAGCACCTCGTGCAGCCCTTTGCTGCCGCGCGGGCCGTTGAGGTAGGTCGACGTGCGAATATCGAGATCGGGCGTCCGCGTCCTGCGACTTGCCGCCCACAGTCCGATGGCGATCGCGGCGGCGAGAAGCAGCGCGGTGCCGATCTCAAGCCGGTACGACATACTGCCCCCGCGCCAGCTCCAGCGCGGCGTCGCCGAATGTCTCGTACACGCCGGCGTCGCATGGCACTGCCCCGAAGAGATGGCGGTACAGCTGCGCGACGAGGCTAGCGAGCGATGCGCGTCCTCGGTCGGTCAGGCGCGCCTCGCCCACGTATTCCGCCGGCGTCTTCGATGCGTGGAACCGGAGCGCTTTCCGCTTTTCGAGCTCGAGGACCAGCGCGATGAAACGATGCCCGATCGCTTCGGCGTAACGACCGGCGCGGGCCAGCTCGTCGGCATAGGCGAGGTGCGCCGCGGCATCCGCGATGACCCCCGGTCCGGCCGCCGGCGTGGTGTGTCCGGTGCGTGCCGCCGGACGCACGATGCGCCAGATGACGTACCCGATGTGTACCGCGAGGAGCGCCAGCGCGACGACGACGAGTGCCAGCCCGATATCGAATCCAATCGGATGCTGCGCGGAGAGTCGATTGAGCCAGTCGACCAGATTCTGCCACTGACGGGCGAGCCAGGTCATCACGCGCCGGCCTTCGACCCACTGGTACTCGGGCCGCGCGAAGACTTGACCGATGACGTGCCTGAGCGAGTCGGCGGGGACCTGAAAGGCTCCGCTCAGTGTATCCCCGTCCCCAATTGCTCGCTCAGGACCTGAATGTCGAACGCCTCACGACGCACACGGAGATCGTAGTAGAGGAGTGTGAGCGCGCAAGGCAGAATCGGCGCCAGCACGATCCCCATCAGCGACGCAACCACGACGAAGACGGGCTGCAAGGACTGGTTGCCCGAGATGCCCAGTGCGCCACTGATTCCGCCGATCACCATCTGCGGGAGGAATTGGGAGATGAGCCAGGTGACGATGATGGTCCCGGCGACCTTTCCGCGCGCGCCGCGAGTCAGCTCCCAGGAGCGCCCGAAGGCGTCGAACGAGCTCGAGAGATCCTCGAGCACCACGATGGGCGTCGTCATCGCGTAGCCGCACGCGACCCAGATCACGAGCCATACGGCGCCGATGACTCCCAGGAACGCCATCAGTCCGGACATCGCGGAGCCGAACATTCGACCCATGAAGAACAGCAAGCCCACCACGAGCGCCGCCGCCAGATACAGCAGGATGATCAGCAGCGTCTTGCTCAGGGCCACCAGCAGGAGCGGGATGATTTTCTCGACGCCAAATCGCAGCGACGAGCTCAGCTCCGGCTCGTGACCGAGATACGAATCGGAGATCACGCGAATCGTACCCGCTTTGAGCATCAGGCTGCAGGCGGTCCAAATCACCACCAACAGAAGAACGATCCCGATGCTGCTCGCGATATTCTGCTCGAGGAAGCCGATGAGCTCAAACGGGGTGTTGCTGAACCGCAGATTCAGATAGATGCCGGCCGCAGTGGGGAGCCATACCAGAATCAGACTCAGCCGCATGAACAGGCTGAAGTGACGCCGGTAGATGTTGAAGCTCCCGTCGAGAATCTCGCCCAGCCGCATGGGCCTGAGGTTGGTATTAATGGGTCGCTCCGCGAGGGGACACGCGGTAAGATGAGGACATGGTCGCTTCCGCGCGAGACCTCGATCTCCGGCAACACCACGGCATCGAGACCCCGGAGCATGTGGACGTGCAGTTCGAGCTGGCCGGCGTCGGGTCGCGCCTGGCGGCGGGCCTGCTCGATCTCGTGCTGCTCTTCGTGGCGCTTCTGGCACTGTGGGTCGGCGGCGGGTGGGTGCTCGACGGCCTGCGGTCCTCCGGCGGGACGGCGCGAAGCTGGCTGAGCGCGGGGATGATCATCCTCACGTTCTGCTTCCTCTGGGGCTACTTCACGCTGTTCGAGGCCTTGAACGGCGGCCGGACGCCCGGCAAACAGGCACTGGGCATTCGCGTGGTCATGGATACCGGCCGGTCACTCACACCACCTGCCGCGGTCGTGCGAAATCTCGTCCGCTTCATCGACTGCTACTTTCCCATCCCGTTCGCGCCAGCCCTGATTTCGATGTTCTTCCACCCCAGCAACAAGCGGCCAGGCGACATGGCCGCCGGAACGATGGTCGTCCGCGATCACCCGACCGATTGGACCCTGGGACCGCCGGTGCCCGCAAGCGAGATCGTTGCCGAGCCCCTCGAGACCGGTCCGCCGGAGCTCTCCGAAGACGAGTTCCGCCTGCTGGACCGATTCCTGGGACGGATCAACGACCTGACACCCGAGGTGCAGGTGCGAATCACCGCCGACCTCGTGCGCCGGTTCGAGTCGCGCATCCCGCGGCGTGGCCCGGACCCGCAGGCGTACCTCGTACAGGTGTTCGCCGAGGAGCAGCGCAAACGCCGCAGCCGGTTCGCCCCGCGCGCCAAGGCGGGTGTCGCCGGCCGCATCACGGTCCCGGCCGAGCGCTTCGTCCAGAAGAAGCGCGAGGCGTGGGAGGCGTTCCGTACGACCGCACTTCGAATGGAACGTTCAGGGGTTGGCGCGCTCGCGGCGGGGGAGATCCCCGCGTTTGCCGCGCAGTACCGCGAGGTGGCGGCCGATCTCGCCCGAGCCCGCACCTATCAGGTCGATCCGCGAGTCATCGCGTATCTCGAGCGGGTCGTCACCGCCGGCCACAACGCATTGTATCGCGCCCGCGGCAAGGATCGCACGCCGCTCCCGCACTACATCCTCCGCGACTTTCCCGCCGCCGTCGTGCAGTCGTGGCGGTACGTGCTGCTTGCCTTCCTGTTGTTTTCGGTTCCCGCGGCCATCGGCTACATCATCATCCGCGAGCGACCCGCGCTGGCCGACGAGCTGCTTTCGCCTGGGATGGTGGCGCGCGCCGAGGTGGCGGCGGAAAACCAGGCGGAAGGGCGCGGCTACGCCGAGACGAGTAAGGAAGACCGGCCGCAGACGGCGGCCTGGATCATCACGAACAACATCACCGTCTCATTCGGCACGTTCGTCGGGGGTCTGACGGGAGGCTTGCTCACCGCCTGGCTCTTGTTCACCAACGGCATGATGCTGGGCCTGGTGCTGGGACTGTTCGAGAACTATCACGCGATGACGTATCTGTTGACCTTCGTCCTGGGCCACGGCGTGCTCGAATTGACGGCCATCTTCATCTCGGCGGGTGCCGGCTTTCGACTGGCCAAGGCCATGATCGCGCCAGGCGACCGCACGCGCAAAGACGCGCTGGTCGTCGAAGGACGAATCGCGGCTCGAATGATCGGTGCGGTGGTGACGCTGCTCGCGATTGCCGGGACGATCGAAGGCTTGTTGTCGACATCAGCCGCACCTGCGATCTGGAAATTCGGCGTCAGCGCGGCGACCGGAGTGTTGCTCTTGCTGTACCTCGCGAACGGGTATCGCTACCTCAATGCGTGACTTGCTCCACGGTGGCCGCCAGAGAATCGGACACGCCGTTGGATGTCGCCACGATCCGCGTCGTACCGTAGCCGACCGCAGCCACGATCGCCCGGTGAGTGCCGCTGTCAGCGGCCGTCACGATGCCGGTATTGCGTGACAGCCACGTGATCGTGAGACCGGGCACGGAGTTATTCTGGGCGTCGCGTGCGTCGCCGCTCACCACGAGCGTGTCGAGCAGCGATGACATGGCGATGTCGAACGGCTGAAAGACGATGCCGGCGATGCGCGAACGCATGACGCGTGGTTGGCTCGAGAGTGGCGCGCTCACTTCCGGCACCGCGGCCACCGCAATGCTGGCGCTGCCCAGCCGCAGGCCGGTCACGAGCCCCGTTTGCGACACCCGGAGTGTCGTGGTATCGGACGACGTCCAGACGAATGTCAGGCCGATCTCGATGGGACGATTCCCGGCAAGCGCTGTGGCCGTCAGCTGCTGTGTGCCATTGAGGAAAACTGTGGAATCGCCGGTGATCACAACCGCGGTAAGTGAGGAAGGACCGGCATCATTGGCGCATCCCGCGATCGTCAGTGCAGCGCCCAGCAGCAGACACACACGCTTCATACCTTCTCCTAAAGATTGACGACCGTCACCGCGCCCACTCGATCAGCGCACCGACGCGTGGACCGAGAATCGAAACGCGTTTGTTGTCCTGAGACTGCAGCGCGCCGAACGCAAACTGGGCCTGAAGCACGCCCGTCGCCCGACCGCTCAGCCGATACCGCAGGTCAGTGCCGGTCCGGAAGAGATAACCTAGCAACTGCATCTTCGCGCCGGGACTCGTCAGCTCGTGACGGAATTCGAGCAGCGGAACGAGCGTGGCGCTGGGGCTGAGCGGCCGCTCGAGCCGCGCACCCAGGGCCAGGACGTTCCCACGCGGGACCGGGAAGGTGCTCGCCTGGGCGCGCATGCGATGCATTTCCCAACCGTAGAGCGAGAGATGCGACCTGCCGAGCGGCAGACTCGTCGCGACGTACGCGAGGATCCGATCGCCGATCGTGCTCTGCGTGCCGCCGCTGATGGCGTTCTCGGCGGTCGTCGTGTAGACCAGGGCGCCGCGGAAATACTTCCCGCCTCCGAACGGCCCTTCGATTCCCACGCGACCGCGCACCTCGCCGCCCGGCGTCAGCGCGCCGCCGCCCTTGAGCGGCGTATAGCTCGCGCCGTAGCGATAACTTGCTCCCGCGCCAATCGCCCAGTCGGAACCCATCTTGAATGCCGAGGCAAATCCCGCCGACATACCGCCACCCGATCCGAAGTTCGGCGTCGTAAATCCGAGGAGGTCGGTCGCGGTGGCACCGAACAGCGGAATCGTAGTATCGGAGACGGCGGTGGCACCCGTGGGAATTGTGCCGACGAGGTTGAAGATCAGACGCCCGGGAATCACGCCAATCGTGGCGCGGACGTCAGTGTCGACCAACCCGGAGTGATCGACCGTGTTGCCGCCGACGTCCGCCGATGCGCGCGTGTATGCGGTCCCGACGTCGATCGTCAGGCGGTCGCCGAACCGCTGGGTGACGCTGAACGGAATCGTGAATTCGGTGATCCGACGGAACCCGAGTCCGCTGCCGAAGCTGTACGACTCGAAAAACGCGCCCGTGCGTGCGATGGTCGCCCCGGCCTGTGCCGTCAGCACTCCCGGGAGAACGGCAAGTCCCCACAGCCAACGCGCGGGAATCATGGCAGCCTGAAGATGATCCGGATCACACCGAAGGTTTGGACGACGTTCGTGAGGCCCTGGCTCTCGCTGGTCGGATGACTGAGGGTGCTCGTCAGGCCGCTCTGACCGGTCACATCGGTGATGGTCTGGGACACATCGCTGGTGACCTGCTGCAGTGCCCCAAGCGACGCCGGCTCCGCCGGCGTCGTGATCTGGGAGACGGCCTCAACGACGGTGACGACGTCGCCCGGTGTCGCCTGCACCGCCGGTGCGGCCTCGGCCGCCTGCTGCTGCTCGTGAGCCTGCTGGAACGACGGATCGGCGCGCACCGCGGCATTGAAGGCTGTCGCCGCCGCACGGTAGTCACCGCGATCGAGCGCTTCGAGTCCCTGACTGTAGGCGAGGAACGCGGCGAGGTTCTTCGGCCCCTGTCGCAGGATACGTTGCCGCTCAGCCTCCGTGAGCTGAATCCCGAGCTGGGTCGTGAGGCCGAACACGAGCTGCTTCTCGAGGTCGAGCAGTTGCTTGAACGTGCCGCTCGCTTGCGCGCCGGCGCGAACCGTACCGTCGCCGCGCACCACCGTTGCCGACATGCGCACGGGGCCATTCACCGTGATCACGGCGACACCCTGCACCATGCGTTCGGCTCGCAGCAGACGTCCGACGCGGGCGGCCGTGGTGGGATCCGCTCGCCCGCTCGCCCCGAGCTTCATTTCGTCGAGCAGCGCGCCGATCTGAATGCGCTCCAAGAGGTGGACACTTCGGACCATCGCCAGATCGGACAGCATCAGCTCGGCCAGACCGCGCGAGAGCGGCTGCAGGCTCGAGTCGCCCGCGATCGTCACTGGCAGCACCGCGATGGTGAACGGCGTGGGCGCGAGGGTGGTCAGGGTCGATTCGCGCGCCAGCGCCAGCTGTGCCGTTTGCGTTGCCTGCGTCCGGAGCGCGAGCTGCGCCAGGGCACGGACCGCCGCAACGCCGCGCGCCTGCGGGTAGCGGTTCGCGAAGTCGGTGTAGGTCGCGAATGCGAGATCGAAGCGGTCGTCCTTCTCCTGGCATCCACCGACGACCATGGGGCCCAGCGCTTCGCCCGGCGCGAGCATCTGACCGGAGTTGGCCACGACGACAGCGGTGTCGCACCGTCCAGCGGCCATCAGAGCGGCGGCGAGACGGAAGCGGATCTGGGCGTTGCGCGGTTGCTGCGTTGCCTGGCTTGTGAGGGCCGAGATTTCCGCAGGAGTAACGGGACCCGGCCGTGGCCCTCGCACACCGGCGCAAGCCACGACGAGACCGCTCATGCATAAGAGCAGGGACCTGCGAACAGCAGACGTCTGGGACTCCCGCCGAAGGAAGGCGCTTAAGATGCTTTGGGACTTAATGCCCGCAAGAGTGTGAGATTTACGGCCGCCTGACCGGAACGGCTATGACGCGCGTCACGTGCAGCGGCATCCGGCGAGAGACGCGTCTAATAAGGAAGGCGATGCGGAGGCGGCGCGGTGGCCACCACGCCGTGGGAGGGCAAAACCGGGGGCGATGCTGCCGGCTCACTCGGGGCTTTGCAACATCTGGCGCATCTTGCGCGCCAGGTCCTCGATCTGCTTGAGGCCGTCCAGCGTCTCCTCGTCGTACTTCTCCGGCGCGAGGAGCAGCAGCTGAGTCTCGGCGAGAATGGCCGAGAGGGGATTGGAAAGGTCGTGGCGCAGCTTCGCCATCGCCTTCAGCTCAGGAATCACAACAGCGAGCGGTAGAGGTCCCGCAGGTGGTGATCCCGCAGGTCTCGCACCGACTGCCAGAGATCCTGCTCCGTGCCGGCACAAAAGATCTCGGCGCTGGAGCGCTCCATTTCCGTTCCCTCGGCACCGAACATGATGCGGCCGCGCCAGATACCATCCTCGGTGCGGCGCAGAGAGAGTCGGATTTCTATGGGTTGTCCGTCAAAGCGAATCGGAGGCAAGTCGTGAACGACCGTATCGGGTGCAGCAGCTGGCGTATATCGGGCAGGTTGGGCGGGCATGCCGATCCAGGGGCTGGTTTGAAACAACATTATAAACCGCTATGACTTACGCAATAGCTCAGGGCGAGGGCGCCGGCGTGAACGTGAGGGCGAAGAGCAGGAGGCTCGCGAGCAGGAGCCAGACCCGCGACCTGGGCAGGGGACGGTAGGTGTCCAGCACGGGAGGATGGCCAAACTGACCGCGGGAGAGAATCAGCACGACGAAGGCCCACACAAACCAGCTCTTCGAGAAGTATCCCAGCAGCAAGACAATCACGAAGAAGAACCGGGCGACGTGCCGTTGGGCGCGCGGCAGGGCGGCATACAGGATGTGCCCGCCGTCGAGCTGGGCGATGGGCAGCAGGTTGAGCATCGTGACGAACATGCCGAGCCATCCAGCGAACGCCATCGGGCTCAGCACCACCGGTCCAACGGTGTGCGTGAACTGCCTGAGCAGCAGCGTCACGACCGAATCACCGAGCGCCCAGACACCCCAGCCGATCGACACCTGCATTCCCGGCGCCACCGGATCCATTGGCGGGTGGCTGTGCGCAAGACCAATCCACAGGACGGGCAGAGCAACGACGAACCCGGCGACCGGTCCCGCGGCCCCGATGTCGAGGAGTTGTCGCCGGTCGTTCAGGATCGAACGGAGCCGGATGAACGCGCCGAATGTTCCGATGCCGATGGGCGGTGGTGGTCCTGGCAGGAAATGGGGCGGCGACACATTCACCTGGTAGTGACGCGCCGTCAGGTAGTGGCCCATCTCGTGACAAAACAGGATGGCAAGCAGCGGGAGCGAGAACGAGAATCCGGTCGCCCAGCCACGGAAGAAGGCAAGATTCCAGGAGGTCGGATTGTACAGGACGCCGAAATCGGGAGGGAGCCCGCCCACGATCAACGCGCCGGTCATCGTCGTCAGAAACAGCGTCGCCCCCAGCAACAGCGCGTGCAGCGCCCACGGCTCTCGGGGCTTGATGGTGGAGCGCGTCAGCACGAGATGACGCCCATCCTCCTCGCGCGACCAGTAGTAAGTCCCTGGCCACTGCCGGAGGGCGGCGGAGAGCGCAGCCGATGGTTGGGCGTGGGCCGGATCTACAAGTGCGTCAACAACTTCGCGGTCGTGGAGGGGGGTAGTCCGCCACGACAGCAGAAACCTTGTGAGGCTCACGAGCGCGTACTATACTTGAGCGTTCGCACACCGCCAAAATCCCAAGTTTCTATTTTCAACCAGGACCAATCCCCATCCCGGGGTTTCCCCCGCCGTAGCAACAAACGGAGCTGAAGCACACGTGGATATCGCCGAATTAAAGAGAAAGTCCGTCGCGGAACTACACGCGATGGCCGAGAGCCTGAACATCACCAACTACTCCGGGCTCCGCAAGCAGGATCTCATTTTCCGCATCGAGCAATCACTCCTCGATTCCGACACCGTTTTGCGCGGCGAGGGCGTGCTCGAAATTCTGCCGGAAGGCTACGGCTTCCTCCGCAGCGCCGACTGGAACTACCTCTACGGTCCCGACGACATCTACGTCTCGCCGAGTCAGATCAAGCGGTTCGATCTGCGCACTGGCGACACGATCACGGGTCAGGTGCGGCCGCCGAAGGAAGGCGAGCGCTACCTCGCGCTGCTGAAGGTCGAAGTCGTCAACGGCGAAGAGCCGGAAAAGGCCAAGCACCGCGTCGCGTTCGACAACCTGCGCCCGCGCTATCCAGAGTCGCAGCTCAAGCTCGAGCGGAAAGACGGCGACCTGTCGATGCGCGTGCTGGATATTCTGTCGCCGATCGGCAAGGGACAGCGCGGTCTGATCGTATCGCCGCCCAAGGCCGGTAAGACCATCCTGATGCAGAAACTCGCCAACTCCATCATCGAGAATCATCCTGAGGTCTACCTGATCGTGCTGCTGATCGACGAGCGGCCCGAAGAGGTGACCGACATGGAGGAGAACGTGAAGGGGCCGAACGTGGAGGTCGTGTCGTCCACGTTCGATGAGCCGGCGGACCGGCACGTGCAGGTCGCCGACATGGTGATCGAGAAGGCGAAGCGCCTGGTCGAGCACGGCAAGGACGTGGTGATCCTGCTCGATTCGATCACGCGCCTGGGCCGCGCCCACAACGTGGTGGTGCCGCATTCGGGCAAGATTCTGTCCGGCGGTGTCGACGCCAACGCGCTGCAGAAACCCAAGCGCTTCTTCGGCGCCGCGCGCAACATCGAAGGCGGCGGCTCGCTCACCATTCTCGCGACCGCGCTGATCGATACCGGCTCGCGTATGGACGAGGTGATCTTCGAGGAGTTCAAGGGCACCGGTAACTCCGAGGTCATCCTCGACCGGCGTATCGCCGAACGGCGGACGTTCCCGTCGATCGACGTGCAGCGCACGAGCACGCGTAAGGAAGAACTCCTCCTGACGAAGGAAGAGCTCAACAAGGTCTACCTGTTGCGCAACTTCCTGTCCGACATGCCGCCCGTGGAGGCAATCGAGTTCCTGCTCGAGCGGCTCAAGCGCACGAAAACCAACGCGGAATTCTTCCAGACGATGTCACAAGGGTGAAAGGCCGGCTTCTCGCGGTCGACTGGGGCGAGCGCCGGATCGGCCTGGCCCTCTCCGACGAAACGCAGACGCTTGCCCAACCGCTCACCACCCTCACCCGCCGCGCCGGCAAGCGATTCCCCATGGCGCAGCTGCTCGAGCAGGTCACGCACAATCAGGTCGTGGGTATTATCGTCGGTCTCCCGTTAGATGAGGCGGGGTCCGAAGGTGATGCCGCTCACGCCGCCCGGGAGCTCGCCGGTGCTATCAAGCGGCGTGTCGGTGAGGGCCTGGAGGTGACCATGTGGGATGAGCGAATGACCACGGCCCGCGTACTGGCGGCCGTCCGGGAAATGGGCGGCTCGACCCGTGGCCGTAAGGCCGACCTCGATGCGATGGCGGCGGCTTTGCTGCTACAGCACTATCTCGACGCCCGAAAGGGCACGGCGCTGTGAATTCCAATTCGAAATGCGGAATTCGGAATGCGGAATTGAAGCCTGCATTTTCATTCCGCATTCCAAATTTCGCATCCCGCATTCTATTAGTCGTGCTCGCCGTCTCTTGCAGTAAACCGGAGCCCTCCACGTATCAGTCAGTGGGGGAGCGGATCATGGTCATCATTCCGCGCGGCTCCACGTACTACCAGGCACTCGATTCGCTCGAGTCGCGCGGTGTGGTCAAGAACCGCGACTGGTTCAGTCTCTACGCGAGAATGCGCGGGCTGCCGTCCAGCCTGAAGAGCGGCATCTACACCTTCGACAAGGACGAAAGCTGGAGCACCGTGATCAACACGTTGAAGACGGGCCGTGGGCTCGAGGTCCGTTTCACCGTGACGGAAGGAATGATGGGATTCGAAGTGGCCGAGCGCGCCCGCTCGTGGCTGGGCGTCTCGCGGGACTCGTTCACCGCCGCCATGCGGGACACATCGCTGGAGCGCGAGCTCGGGATCCGGCCCAGCCCCGCGGGCGTCGAAGGCTACATGTATCCGACGACGTACGTCGTGCCGATGCGAATGCGCGCGCGCGAGCTCATGAGGCTGATGACGCACGAGTTCATCGCGCGCTGGCAGCCCGAATGGGATGCGCGCCTCGCCGACCTGCATATGACGCGACACGAGATCGTCACGCTTGCCTCCATCATCGAGGCCGAAGTGCGCTACCGCCCCGATCGGCCATACGTGTCCGCCGTCTATCACAACCGGCTCAAGCGCGGCATGGCCCTGCAAGCCGATCCGACCATCATCTACGCGCAGGGCCGGCGGCTGCGGCGGGTGTGGGAGAAGCACCTGCAGATACGCTCGCCATACAACACATACCTCAATCCCGGGTTACCACCGGGGCCGATCACGCAGCCCAGCGACTCGAGCATCATCGCGGCGCTGTATCCGGCGCCGATTGGGTATCTCTTTTTTGTCGCGCAGCCAGATGGCAAGCACATTTTCTCGGCGACGTACAACGATCATCTGGCGGCGATAAGACGCGTGAGACAGAGGCGGTAGAAGTTACTGAAGAGCCCTGGTCAGCTCCCGCGCCGCGGATTCCGGATCACTGGCAGTCAGCACAGCCCCGATCACCGCAACACCCACCGCTCCAGCGCCCTTGATCAGGCCAGCATTCGCAACCGAGATGCCCCCGATCCCGATCACGAGACAGCCCTCGGGCGCTACTTTCGCGAGCGCCGCAAAGCCGTCGGGGCCGAGCGCGGGCCCAGCGTCAGCCTTGGTGGGAGTGGAAAAGCAGGGCCCGACACTCCAATAATCGGCGGTGGCAGGAGCGCGCGCCGCCTCATCCGCCGACCCAACAGAGAGGCCGAGCAGAAAACCCGCCGGGAGATGCGGGCGCAGGGCCTCCAGCGGAGGATCATCCCAGCCGAGGTGGGCACCGGCGGCACCGGCGGCGATTGCGATATCCACGCGGTCGTTGACCAGGACGGGTACGGAGAGCGCAGCAACCAGGGCGCGGGTCAACTCCAGGATCTCCGCGGGCATGCCATCTTTCCAGCGCACCTGCACCATGGTTGCGCCACCGGCGACGGCCTGGCGCAGGACCTCCACGGCATCCCGCCCCTTGAGCAGGACGGGATCCGTGATCACCATCAAGCGCAACTGATCGGCAAGCGCCATGACCAAGACCCTGCGCGGGCTCCGCGGAGCGACCACCGCGACCGCAAATACGAGTGAGGCGATTCTCGAGGCGACGGAGGAGCTGCTCTCCGCGCTGCAGCAGGCGAACGGTTTCGCGCCCGAAGACGTGGAGAGCGCGATCTTCACGTCGTCGCCCGACTTGACCGCCGAGTATCCCGCGCGGGCGGCCCGCCGGCTCGGCTGGACCGACGTGCCGCTGCTCGGCACCGCGGAAGTCGCCGTGCCCGCCGGCTTATGCCGATGCATCCGCGTATTGTTGCACTTCTACACAACGAAACAGCAGCAGGCGCTCAAACATATCTACCTACGGGACGCCGCGAAGCTCCGGCCCGACCGGTGACGGTCAAAGTCACCGCACGCGGCGCCGAGCGTTGGAAGCAAGGCCACCCGTGGATCTATCGGAGCGACGTCGCCGAGGAGCCCGACAAGAAACCCGGCATCGCCCCCGTCACGGACCGCAAAGGCAAGTTCCTCGGACAGGCGCTGTATTCGCCGAGCTCTGAAATCCGCCTGCGTCTCCTCACCCGCGGCAGTGAGTTCATCGATGCGAAGTGGTGGACGGAGCGAATCTCGGCGGCGGCACGCCGGCGTAACGGGATCGAGGCCAGCGCATGGCGCGTCGTGCACGGCGAAGCCGACGGCCTCCCGTCGCTCATCATCGACAAATACGGACCCTGGATCGTCGCGCAGCTGCTCTCGGCGGGACTGGAGACCGCGCGGGCGGATGTGCTCGCGGGAATCACCGCCGCGCTCGCACCCGAGGGCATCCTGCTCCGCAATGACGCCGCAGTGCGCCGGCATGAGGGATTGTCCGCGGAGGTGCTGTTGGCCTACGGCCATGTTCCCGAGGTTGTGGAGGTTGTCGAGGATGGTGTGAAATACCTCGCTGCGCCGTGGGGAGGGCAGAAGACCGGCGCCTTTCTCGATCAGCGCGAGAACCGGATCCTCGTCGGACAACACACGCGCGCGGGAGGTCGAGCCCTCGACCTGTTCACCTATCATGGCTCGTTCGCGCTGCATCTCGCCCGCACAGCCAAGGAAGTTCTCGCTGTGGACCAGAGCGCCGAGGCGCTAACGCGTGGCGCCGAAAACGCCCGTCTCA
>Ga0209488_10001545_pt1 | contig 19676 bp, 17 predicted proteins | sample Rivendell_Oct201_8_FD_188349 | JGI IMG/M metagenome (GOLD analysis project Ga0209488, IMG submission 188349) | Vadose zone soil microbial communities from the Eel River Critical Zone Observatory, Northern California, USA -... | ecosystem: Environmental > Terrestrial > Soil > Vadose zone >...
CGAGCGCCGGCACAGGATCTGGATCGTCCGCTCGACCTCGGCCTCGCGCCCGATCAGCGGATCGATCTTGCCGCCCTTGGCCTTCTTGTTGAGGTTGACGCAATAGGCGTCGAGCGCGTCATGGCTGCGCTTCTGGCCCTTCTCGCCGCGCTCCTCCTCCTCGGCACCCTGGACGCGGCGCGTCTCGGAGCGGCCGGGCGCCTTGGCGATGCCGTGCGAGATGTAGTTGACCGCGTCGAAACGGGTCATGTCCTGCTCTTGCAGGAAGTAGACGGCGTGGCTCTCGCGCTCGGCGAACATCGCGACCAGCACGTTGGCGCCGGTGACCTCCTCGCGTCCCGAGGATTGCACATGGATCGCGGCGCGCTGCAGCACGCGTTGGAAGCTCGCGGTGGGCTTGGCGTCCTCGCTGTGATTGGCGACGAGGTTGGTCAGCTCGTTATCGACATAGGTCAGCACCTCGCGGCGCAGCCGGTCGAGATCGACGCTGCAGGCTCGCAGCACCGCGATCGCATCCTGGTCCTCGGTGAGGGCCAGCAGCAGATGCTCGAGCGTCGCATACTCGTGACGTCGCTCATTCGCGTGGGCGAGTGCGCGATGCAGAGATTTTTCGAGGTTGCGTGAGAGCACTATCGCGCCCTTTCCTGCCGATGACTGACTAGTCTTTTTCCAGCGTGCACTGCAGCGGATGCTGGTGCTGCCGGGCGAAATCCATAACCTGCGTCACTTTCGTTTCGGCGACCTCATAGGTGTATACGCCACAAATGCCGACGCCGCGTCGATGCACATGCAGCATGATGCGGGTCGCTTCCTGGCGACTCTTGGCGAAGAACCGTTCGAGGATGTGCACGACGAACTCCATCGGCGTGTAGTCGTCGTTCAACATCAACACCTTATACATAGCCGGCTTCTTCGTCTTCGCCTTTGGCTTGACGATGACGCCGGTGCCGGGTCCTTCCTCGCCGCGTCTTCCGTTGTCGCTCATACCGATCCGGGCCGATGGCGATAGCCATCCCTCATGATATTGGCTTTGTCGGCCGTCGGAAAAGCCCTTTCCTGGCGGTTTGCTCTGCACAAATGGGGCCGGCCCATGCGCCTCATTCGCTGCGATACGGCCGACTCAGCAAGGAGTCTATCATAGCATCGATTGCCATGCCGCCGTGCAGCACCCCCTCGACGGCCGCGGTGATCGGTATCTCTATATGGAGCCGGGCGGCGAGCCGCGCCACCGCACCGGCGGTCGCCACCCCCTCGACGACCGAGCGGCGCCCGGCGAGCGCCGCGGTAAGGCTCGTGCCGCGCCCAAGCGCCACCCCGAGCGTGTAATTGCGCGATTGCCCGGCGGTGCAGGTCAGCACCAGATCGCCGAGCCCGGACAGGCCGCGGAAAGTCTCTGCCTGCGCTCCCTTGGCGGCGCCCAGGCGAATCATCTCCGAAAGACCGCGGGTGATCAGCGCAGCCCGGGCATTGTCGCCGAGCCCGCGCCCCTCGACGATCCCGCAGGCGATCGCCAGCACGTTCTTGACCGCACCGCCGATCTCAACGCCGATCGGGTCGTGCGAACGGTAGGGCCGGAACCGCGCGGTACCGAGCGCCGCCGTAAAGGCCTCGGCGAGCGCGGCGTCACGGCTGGCGATGGTCACGGCGGTCGGCAGGTCGCGGGCGACCTCAGCGGCAAAACTCGGACCCGACAGGACGGCAATCGGACGATCCGGCACCGCCTCGGCAGTCAGCTCCGACATCGTGCGCAATGATTCCGTCTCGATGCCCTTGGCGCACAGCAGCAGCGGCATTCGGCCGCGCAGCAGCGGTTGCAGCTGGGCGAGCACGCCGCGCATGAATTGCGCCGGGACAACGAGCAGCGCGGCCTCGGCGCCGTCGAGCACGATTTCCAGGTCGGTCGTCGCGGCGATCGCGCTGTCGAGCGCAATACCGGGCAGGTAAACCGTGTTTTCGTGCTGTTCGTTGACGCCGGCGACGATCGCCGGGTCGCGCGCCCATAGCATGACGCGAGCGCCGGCGCGGGCGGCGACCAGCGCCAGCGCGGTGCCCCAGGCGCCGCCGCCGATGATCGCGATCCGCCTCACGATGCGGTCGCCGCGAGAGGGCTCGCCGGATCTTCGGCGTCGAGCGGCCAGCGCGGCCGCACCGGCATATCGAGACCGTCGGTAAGGCCGAGGCGCAGGCGTTCGAGGCCGGCCCAGGCGATCATCGCCCCGTTATCCGTGCACAGCGCCGGCGGCGGCGCGACGAAATCGAGCCCGGCCGCCGCCGCCAAACCGGTTAGTCTTTGGCGCAGTCGCAAATTGGCGGCGACCCCGCCGGCGGCGACGAGGGTTGTGCCTTCGGGGTAATGGCGGCGAAACCACGCCACCGCGTTGGCGGTGCGGTCGATCAAGGTGTCGCAGATCGCCAGCTCGATTGCGGCGGCGAGATCGGCGACATCCTTGGCATCGCGCGGCGGTCGGTCCGCGATGATCTGTCGCACCGCGGTCTTCAACCCCGAAAAGGAAAAGTCGCAGCCCTCACGGCCCTTAAGAGGCCGCGGCAATAGAAAGAGCGCCGGATTGCCGCCGCGCGCTGCCTGTTCGATCGCCGGCCCGCCCGGGTAGCCAAGTCCCAGCAGCTTGGCGGTCTTGTCGAAAGCCTCGCCGGCCGCGTCGTCGCGGCTCGCGCCGAGCACGCGATAGCGCCCGACGCCGGCGCAGGCCAGCAGCTGCGAATGACCGCCCGAAACCAGCAGCAGCAGATAGGGAAACGCGACACCGTCGGACAGCCGCGCGGTCAAGGCATGCGCTTCGAGGTGATTGACGGCGATGAACGGCTTTTGCGCCGCCCAGGCGATTCCCTTGGCCGCCATCGTGCCGACGATCAGGCCGCCGATCAGTCCCGGCCCGGCGGCGGCGGCGATCCCGTCGAGCTGCTGGACGCCGACCCCGGCCGCATCGAGGGCACGCTGGATCAGCCGGTCGATATGGTCGAGATGGGCGCGGGCCGCGATCTCCGGCACGACCCCGCCATAGGGCGCGTGCTCGGCGAGCTGGGTGTGGATCAGATTGGAGTGGATGTGCGGCCTCGGGTCGTCGCCGACCACCGCTGCCGCGGTATCGTCGCAGCTGGTCTCGATACCGAGAACGATCATCAAACGGAGATGGCGCGCCCCGGACTGGCGCGCAAGCCGGGCTGCCGCGCCCCACCCACGGTCCGATCCGGGTGATGGCTCAGGTCGGCTCGACTGCCGCTTCGTAGGTTTTCAGCACCTTGTCGGTCGCCGCCTCGATTTCGAGCAGCTTGACGCCGTAGCCCCACAAGAACGCCGCATAGCGCAGCACCGAGCGGCAGGTTTTTTCCTCGAGCAGCACGCCCTCATGGACGTAGTGCGCAAGAATGAGGCACCGGTCGCCCGTCAAATCGACATCCATGACTTGAATGTCGGGTTCGCGCCGCGACAAATCGTATTGCTTCGACAACGCGCTGCGGACGCGCCGGTAGCCGAGCTCGTCGTGGATCGCCTCGACCCGCAGCGACGGTTTGCTGCTGTCGTCCGAGATCTGGAAGATCTTGAACTGGCGAATCACCTTCGGGCTCAGATATTGCAGCACGAAGCTTTCGTCGCGGTAATTGGCCCAGGCGTGACGCAGCACGCCGAACGGGTCGCCGCACCCGGCGATCTCCGGGAAAAAGTCGCGGTCCTCCGGGGTCGGCTTCTCGCAGATGCGACGGATGTCGCTCATCATCGAGAAGCCGAGCGCGTACGGGTTGAAGCCGCTGAAGCGCGGATCGTCGAAGCCCGGCTGGAACACGACGCTCGAATGCGAATGCAGGAATTCGAGCATCGATCCTTCGGTGATCAGTCCCTTATCGTGCAGCCGGTTCATGATTGCGTAATGGACGAAGGTCGCGCAGCCTTCGTTCATCAGCTGCAGCTGCTTCTGCGGATAGAAATATTGCGAGACGTTACGGACGATGCGGATCAGCTCGCGCTGCCAATCCTCCAACCGGGGGGCGCGCTTCTCGATGAAGTAGAGGAGGTTCTCTTCCGGCAAGCCGAGCTGCTGCCGCAAATGCTCGTGCTGTTTCGCATTTTCCGCCGGGTCATCCGCGTCGCCGCCGAGCTGCGGCACGGTGCGCCACAGATCGTTGTAGGTCGCCTCTTCATGGGCCCGCCGCTCATCCATGCGGCGCTGTTCTTCGGCCAGGTTAGGCCGGGAGCGGTGCGCGTAGCGGTTGACTCCGTGCTCCTTCAGGGCATGCGCCGCGTCGAGCACCCGCTCGACCGCCTCGTGCCCGTGGCGCTCCTCGCATTTCGCGACGTAGTCGCGAGCAAAGCTCAGATAGTCGAGGATCCCGTCGGCGTCCGTCCACTGCCGGAACAGGTAGTTATTCTTGAAGAAATGGTTATGGCCGAAGGCGGCGTGAGCGATGACGAGGGTCTGCATCGTCATGGAATTTTCTTCCATGATGTAGCAGATCACCGGGTTCGAATTGATGACGATCTCGTAGGCGAGCCCCTGCAAGCCCTTGCGGTACAGGGTCTCGTGATAGGCAAAACGCTTGCCGAAGCTCCAATGCTTGTACATCAGCGGCAGGCCGACCGAGGAGTAGGCGTCGAGCATCTGCTCGGAGGTGATGACCTCGATCTGCACCGGATAGATGTCGAGCCCGAGCTCGTCGAACGCGATGCGCTCGATCGCGTCGTTGACGCGGCGCAACGAGCCGAAATCCCAATTGGGCCCAGTAAACAGCGGCATCTCAGCCCTGAGCTGTGCGGCGTCTGCGAAACCCGTGTTAGGCACGGACGCCCCCTTTGGCAAACAATTCGTGGAAAACGGTAAAGATCTGCGCCGGGTCGCCAACCCGCCGCATCGCGAAATGCTCGTGAGCCGGCGCCACTTCGCTATAGGCGCGCCATAGATCGCTGTCGCGCGACAGCCCGGTCAGGCTGCCCCCCATGCCGTCGCCGACCTCGACATAGGCGAAATACTGGCAGAGCGGCAGCACGTCGCCGCCGAGCAGCGATACGCAACGGCTGCTGTCGGCGCCGTAATTGTCGCCGTCGGAGGCTTGCGCGCCATAGATGTTCCACCGGTCGATCGGATAGCGCGCGCGGGCGATCTCCAGCATCTTTTCGAGCGCCGTCGAGACCACCGTGCCGCCGGTCTCGCGGCTGTAGAAGAACGTCTCCTCGTCGACCTCCTCGGCCGTGCTGGTATGGCGGATGAAGACGACGTCGACATGGCGATAGCGTCGGGTCAGGAACACATGCAGCAGCATGAAGAACCGCTTGGCGAGATCCTTCATCGCCTCGGTCATCGAGCCGGACACGTCCATCAGGCAGAACATGACGGCTTCGGTGTTCGGCCGCGGCACCCGGTCGAAGCGGCGATAGCGGACGTCGATCGGGTCAATGTAGGGAATGATCTTGCTGCGCCGCTCATTGTGCTCGAGCTCGCGGGTGAGACGCGCGATCTCTTCCTCGTCATCGCCTCTGGCGCGGGCTTCTTCGAGCCTCTCCCGCATCGCCTCGATGTCGGCGAGCTTGGGGCGCTTCAACGAGATCCGCCGCGCCATGCTGAGCCGCATCGTGCGCGGGATGCTGAGATTTGACGGGTTTCCGGTAACGGTATAGCCGGCCCGCTGCAGATCGACCGCAGTGGTATCCTTGAGGCTTTTTTTGACGAGGTCCGGCAGTTCGAGATCCTCGAAGAACATATCGAGGAACTCTTCCTTCGACAGCGTGAACTCGAACGCGTCGTCGCCGCTGCCGTCCGGGCTGCCCTCGCGGCCGCCTTGTCCCTCGCCACCGGTCGGACGCGGGATCTCGTCGCCCCGGACATATTCCTTGTTGCCCGGGATCACGTGATCGGTCCGGCCGGTGCGCCGGTTGTGATGAAAGAGCGGCTCCGAGATGCCGCGAGTCGGGATCGCGACCTTCTCGCCGTGCTCGACATCGGCGACCTTGCGCTTGCGCAAGGCCTCCTGCACCGCCGATTTGACCTCCACCCGGGCGCGCGCCAGGAACCGCTGACGGTTGCTGAGGCTCTTGCCTTTGGGATTAGGCCGGCGATCGACAATGTTCATCGAACTACCTCCGGCTGGCTGGCGCTCGCCTGTCGTGGCGGTGCCTAGCCGGCCTTGTTGACCCGCATGTACCACTCGACCAGCCGGCGCACCTGCCGCTCGGTGTAGCCGCGCTCGACCATGCGTTCGACGAAATCGGCATGCTTCTTCTCGGTGTCCGAGTCCTTCTTGCTGCCGAAGCTGATCACCGGCAGCAGGTCCTCGACTTGCGAGAACATGCGCCGCTCGATGACCTCGCGCAGCTTTTCATATGAGGTCCAGGACGGGTTGCGTCCCCCCGCGGCGGCGCGGGCCCGCAATGCGAATTTGACGACCTCGTTGCGGAAGTCCTTCGGATTGGCGATGCCGGCCGGCTTCTCGATCTTCGACAGCTCCTGGTTCAACAGCTCGCGGTTCATCAGCTGGCCGGTATCGGCATCCTTGTAATCCTGGTCCTCGATCCACGCGTCGGCATAGGCGACATAGCGGTCGAACAGGTTCTGGCCGTAATCGGAATAGGATTCCAGGTAGGCCTTCTGGATCTCGTGCCCGATGAACTCGGCATAGCGCGGCGCCAGCTCGGCCTTGATGAAGTTGAGATATTTCTTCTCCGTCTCCTCCGGGAACTGCTCGCGCCAGATCGACTGCTCCAGCACATACATCAGGTGGACCGGATCGGCGGCGATCTCCTGCGTGTCGAAGTTGAAGGTGCCGGACAGCACCTTGAAGGCGAAGCGGGTCGAAATCCCGTCCATGCCTTCGTCGACCCCGGCGGCGTCGCGATACTCCTGCGCCGATTTGGCGCGCGGATCGGTGTCCTTCAGGCTCTCGCCGTCATAGACCCGCATCTTCGAATAGAGGTTCGAGTTTTCGTGCGCCTTCAGCCGCGACAGCACGCAGAAGCGCGACAGGATGTCGAGCGTCGACGGCGCGCAAGCCGCATTTGCCAGCTCGCTGTTCTGCAGCAGCTTTTCGTAGATTTTGCGCTCCTCGGTGGCGCGCAGGCAGTACGGCACCTTGATGACCGAGATGCGGTCGATGAACGCCTCGTTGTTCTTATTGTTCTTGAAGCTCTGCCACTCCGCTTCGTTCGAGTGCGCGAGGATGATGCCCTGGAACGGGATGCCGCCGATGTTCTCGGTGCCGGCGTAGTTGCCTTCCTGCGTCGCCGTTAGTAACGGATGCAGCATCTTGATCGGCGCCTTGAACATCTCGACGAATTCCATCAACCCCTGCGTCGTGCGGTTGAGGCCGCCGGAGAAGGAATAGGCGTCGGGATCGTTCTGGCTGTACATCTCCAGCTTGCGGATATCGACCTTGCCAACGAGGCTGGCGACGTCCTGGTTGTTCTCGTCGCCGGGTTCGGTCTTGGCGACGCAGATCTGCTTCAGCCGCGACGGCTGCATCCGCACCACGGTGAATTTGGTGATGTCGCCGCCGAATTCCTCGAGGCGCTTGACCGCCCACGGCGAGATGGTGCCGGTGAGCCGCCGCTTCGGGACGCCGTAGCGCTTCTCGATCTCTTCGCCGAAAGTCAGCGGGTCGAACAGGCCGAGCGGGCTCTCGAAAACCGGGCTGATATCGTTGCCGGCTTTCAGAGCGTAGACCGGCTCCTTCTCCATCAGCTGCTTCAGCCGCTCGGCCAGCGACGATTTGCCGCCGCCGACCGGGCCCAACAGGTACAGCACCTGCTTGCGCTCCTCGAGGCCCTGCGCGGCATGGCGGAAGAACCCGACGATCCGCTCGATCGTGTCCTCCATGCCGAAGAAATCGTCGGCGAAGGCCGGGTAGATCTTGATGGTCCGGTTCATGAAAATGCGGCCCAGGCGCGGATCCTGGGCGGTGTCGACCATGACCGGTTCGCCGATCGCCTTAAGCAGCCGCTCGGCGGGCCCGGCATAAAATGCCGCGTCGTCCGAACAAGCGCGCAGATAGTCTTCGAGGCTGTACTCTACCTCGCGACGGTTCTCGTAGGTCTGCGAGTAAAGTCCAAAGATGCCATCGTCGAATCGCATTTTTCACCTCAATCGACAGCTTGTCGACCGCAAGAGCTTTGCTCAGTCACTCGGTAAACATCGAGGCACGATAAAAAGGTTCGCGGCGTTGATGTTCGCGGCGTGATAACGGACACGCTGGTCCCATGTTCCCCCGGTTCGATCCGTCGCCGTGCCCCCACACGGACTGCCGCTCTGCCGCACGGTTTCGAGACCCACTTACGCAACGAGTATGCCAAAGCTTTGTGGCAACTCTACGGTGCTGCGTTAAGAGCGAGAGGCGATCCGATCCCTCTCTCGGCGCCTGGACCCGGCGCCGGTCGGTTCTTGCGGGGTGATCGGAACCAAACAACATCTTGTAGCCCCCTTGCGGGATAACCGCAGCATATATGAAGCCGCCCAGAATCCAAACTTGATTCTGCATCGGCGAAACGGGGCCAGCCGCGGATAATATCTGCTAAACCTTAACGCGTCCTTTCGTCGCAGCCGCATGCCGAACCCGCGAGAGCGGGTGCTTTGTCGCCTCGGGCGTCAGCTCAGTGACCGCGACTCCCGCCGGTGACTTTCAGTAGGCGCCGATCTCGCTGATCGGCACAGCTCCAGCACGATTCATATCGGCGAGCTTCGCGGCGGTGTCACCCGCGTGCTGCGCGGTGCGGCGATGTGCCTCCCAGTTCTCGCTGAGCGCCTTGGCAAGCTCGGCGGCGAGACAGCCATAACCGACATCCGTCATGTGCAGTCTATCGGCGCCGATCATGGGCGGCGATTCGGGCTGCCGCGCCGCGTGCCAGTGCTGCATCACCGCGAAGCGGCGGAACAGCCCGACCCCGGTGTGATGCGCAATCTCCGCAATCAGCTGCTCCATCGCGGCATATGACCGCCGCTCGACCACGCGCGGAGCGTACTGCATGTCCATCAGCACGACATCCGCCCCGCTCTGCTTGAGCAGGCTGACGCCGCGCCGCAACAGCACTTCATCCATTTCCAGATCGTCGCGGCGCAGCACGGCGTTGGTACCGACCTGCCAGACCACGAGATCGGGATGCTCTGCGATGACGTCGCGCCCGAGTCGCTCCAGCTCCTCGGCCGCGTCCTCGCCGCCTTTGCCGCGGTTGATCACGTGGATTTCGACGCCCGGCAGATGATCCCTGAGGTCGGCCTCCAGCCGGCTCGGATAACTGAAGCTCGGGGCGCTGGCGCCGACCCCCAGGGTGGAGGACGACCCTACCGCAACAATGGTCAATGCTTTCGCGTGCTCGATCCGCGCGGCGGCGCGAGCGAGGATCGGCTCGATCCTGGTCAAGGCGGCCGGCGCGGCGCAGGCCGGCGGTTCCGAATTATCCGCGGGGGCGGGGCCGGTACTCAGCACCAAGGCCGCGGCGAGCCCGAACGCGACGAGACGGGTCACTGGACGGCGAGCCTGATCGCCTGGGCCAGCTTATGTCCGATACAGTCATAAACCCGGGCGGCAAGGCGGGCGCGCTCATCCGCCGCGACCTCGTCGAAATTGAACATGTTCTGTTCGCTCCAGTAGCGCATCATCTCGTAGCGCGGAAAAACATACACCCCGTTAAGATCCGCGACCTTGTGCAGCGCGGTCAGATAACGCTCGAAATCGATAATCGTGGCCGTGCTGCGCGAGAATTGCATATCGACCAGCAGGATGTCGATTGACCGGTTCTTAACCTCGTCGATCCCGGCTTGCAGACCGGTCGCGAAATCGTCGACCTCGATGCCGCGAACCGCATCGCTGATGCCGGTCTCCCAAACAACGAGGACCGGGTCTTCCGGGATCACGTCGGTGGCAAAGCGTCCGACCATCTGGCGCGTGGACTGCCGCGGCACCCCCTTGTTGACCACGGTAATGGGCGCGTCGGGAAAGAATTTCGCGAGCGCCAGCTGCAGCCGGTGAGGATAGGCCAGGTCCGGCGAGCCGGCCGCCGTGCCGGTGGTCGAGGCGCCGCCGATCGCCACGATGTTGACCGGTTCGCGCGCCTTCAGCCGCGCGGCAAGATGCGGCAGCTTGACCGAGACCTGGATCATCTCGGGCGGGACTTCGCACTCATGTTCGGCGCGGGCCGGAAACAGGCCGAGGAACGGGGCGGCGGCGGCCAGGGCTGCGACACCGAAGCACGACCGCCGCCTCATTCCGCGACTCCGTCGCTGGACTGCCGGGAGGCTGCCGCCGGCAGGAGAACCGGCGTCCGGTCGACCGTCTTGTACCAGGCGATCACTTGTGCGGTCAGGAACATCACCGCGATCCCGGCGGCGTTGACCGCGAGCTGCATCGTCACGCTCGCACCGTATTCCGTCAGAATGAAGTGGGCGAGCGCCGACAGGATGATGCCGAGACAGAAGATTTCCAGGGATTGCTGACCGCACAGCACCAAGGGGCGCGCGGCCGCGGCTTCGAGGAAACGCGCATCGCGCGGCACCAGCGTCGCGACCAGGACGACCAGGGCATAGAACGGCACCAGGCGCAGCGGCGACAGGTTGTTCTTGTTGATCGGCCAGAGCTGTTTCAGGAACAGGCCGGGGAACGGCTCCCAGACGCCGTGGATCGTCCAGCTCAGCTTGATCAGAAAGGCGGCGATGAAGATCACGGCCGCGGCGGAGAAAAGCACGCGAGGCCAGGGGAGGGTGGTCTGTCCCCGGATCCTGGCATGACCAAGCAGGGCGGCGCTGACGAACAGGAATTGCCAGGCGAGCGGGTTGAAATACCAGACATGGCCTTCGGGATAGGCGGGGACCGCGATCCCGAACATCTGCACCGTGACATAGAGGATCGCGGAGGGCAGCAGCACCAGCAGCGGATGGCGTTGCATGCCGAGCAGCACCACCGGGAAGATCACCAGCATCAGGATGTATAGCGGCAGGATGTCGAGAAAAGTCGGCTGGAACTGGAGCAGCAGCGCCTGAACCACGGCGACGTGCGGTTCGTCAAGAAAGTCGGCGACCCGCATTTCCTCATTGTACATCGGGTTCTTGAACGTCGTCGCCGTGTAGGACACCTCGGCAATGAAGATCACGAACAGGAAGACGTGCGCAACATAGAGCTGCCAAGCGCGGCGCAGCACCTGAGCGGTGGCGTACAGCGCCCCTTTTTCCGCCAAGCGCCGGCCGTAGACCAGGGCAGCGGTGAAGCCGGAAATAAAAATGAAGACTTCCGCCGCATCGAAAAACCCGAACGCCTCCAGGGTGAAATAGCTGAGTATGTTTTCCGGTATATGATCGATGAAGATAAAGATCAGCGCCACGCCGCGGAAGAAATCGAGGCGGAGATCGCGTGACATGGACGGCGCTGGCAAGGCCGATTAAGCTCCGGGATCGGGTCGCGCGGGGCAGCGATTTGCCGGACATTAGCAAAGCCGGGCCATGCCCGTCGATGCGGCAGCGCGACCGAGCCGGGAGGAGAGATCGAGAATGCAGCAACGCGAGGTTCGCCACGTCGCGGTGATCGGCACCGGCACGATCGGCGCGAGCTGGACCGCGTTTTTCCTGGCACGCGGATTGCGGGTCAGCGCGAGCGACCCGTCGCCACAGGCGGAGGCGCAATTGCGCCAGTTCATTGATGCCGCCTGGCCGGTGCTGCGCGAGCTCGGGGCGGGACCGGCGGCACCGCCATACGAGGCGCTGGTCTTTCATGCCGATCCCGAAGCGGCGGTGGCCGAAGCCGATTTTGTCCAGGAGAATGCCCCCGAGCGCGAACCGGTCAAGCAGGCGCTCCTCGCCCGCATCGACGCGGTCCTGCCCTCCGAGGTGATCATCGCTTCGAGCTCGTCCGGACTGCTGATCAGCCGCCTCCAGGCGGGATGCCGTCACCCCGAGCGCTGCGTGATCGGCCATCCGTTCAACCCGCCGCACCTCATTCCGCTGGTCGAAGTGGTCGGCGGCGGGCGAACCGCGCCCGCAACAATCGAAGGTGCGCTGGCCTTTTACAAGGCGATCGGCAAGCGGCCGATCCACATCCGGCGCGAGGTCGCCGGCCATGTCGCCAACCGGTTGCAGGCGGCGCTGTGGCGCGAGGCGGTGCATCTCGTTGCCGCCGGGGTCGCCAGCGTTGCGGACGTCGACACCGCGATCAGCGAGGGGCCGGGGCTGCGCTGGGCATTGATGGGGCCGCATCTGACCTTCCACCTGGCCGGCGGCAGCGGCGGCATGGCACATTTCCTCGAGCAGCTCGGGCCGCCGCTCGAGAGCTGGTGGGACGACCTCGGCGATCCGCAATTGACCCCGGAAGTCCGTCAGGCATTGACCGCCGGCGTTTCGGCCGAGGCCGAGGGACGCGACATCGCGACGCTCGCCGCCGAGCGCGACCGCTTCCTGGTCGACCTGCTGGCGCTGAAGGGGGCTCGGCGCGACGCCTAGCCGCGCCGAGCGCGCTCAGTTGAGCAGCGGCCGCAGCCGCTCGATCGCCTCGCCGACCTGTCGTGGGTCGCGCGCGAAGCAGAGGCGGATGAAGCCTTCGCCCATCGGACCGAAGGCGCTGCCGGGCGCCAGCCCAACCTTCGTCTGGCGCAGCGCCTCCTTTGCGAAAGCGAGGCTGTCCATCATCCCGTCGACGCGAAAGAAGGCATAGAACGCGCCTTCCGGCCGCGCCACCTCGACGCGGCGGCAGGCCGTCAGCCCGTCGATCGCCACATCGCGCGCCGCGCGGCAGCGCGCGACAAAGCTCTCGATGAACTTCTCGCCGTCGCGGATCGCGACGATCCCGGCATGTTGCAGGAAAGTCGGCGAGCCGCTGGTGTTGAACTCGACCAGCTTCTCCAATTGCGGCAGCAGATCGGTGGGCGCCGTTATCCAACCGAGCCGCCAGCCGGTCATCGCCCAATTCTTCGAGAAGCTGTTGACGACGATCAGCCGGTCCTCGGGCTCGGCCTGGTCGAGGAACGAGGGGGCGGCGCGATTGCCGTAAACGATTCGGCCGTAGACCTCGTCGGCGACGAGCCACAGCCCGCTGCGGCGGGCAAAGGCGAGCAATGCCGCGATCTCCTCGGCCGAGAGGATCCACCCGGCCGGGTTGGACGGCGAATTAACGAAGATCCCGCGCGTGCGCGAATCGCAGGCCGCGAACAGCCGCTCCAGATCGAGGCGCCAGCCGCCGCCGGGTTGCCGGTCCAGCGAGACCAGACGCGGCTCGCCGCCCATCACCGTTACCGCGGCGGCGATATTCGGCCAGACCGGCGCGACGATGACGAGATTGTCGCCTTCGTCGATCAGCGCCTGCGCCGTCAGCATCAGCGCCGTCATCCCCGAGCTCGACACCAGGATGCGCTCGGCCCCGACCGGGCGGCCATAGAGGCCGGTCAAATAGTCCGCGATGGCGCCGCGCAGCTCCGGAAGCCCCGCTTTGTAGGTATAAAAGGTATGCCCGGCCTGCAGGGCTGCCGTCGCCGCCGCCCCGATAAACGCCGGAGTCGGCAGGTCGCCTTCGCCGTACCACAGCGGAATCACTGCCGGATCGCCCATTCCGAGCGCCGAGACCTCGGCGATGCGGGAGACCGGCAGATCGCGAATTATGTCGCGCACGCGCATCGAAGCCCTTGCGTCCTTAACCGATTTGTGACAATCTGTAACACATCGTAACGCTACGTACCTTGCTAAGAACCTTCAGAAGCACCTTTCACCAGCACCTTTCCTCGGCCAAGTACCTTTCAGAATTTTTAAGCGCAGCGAGCCGGCTTCAGCCGGCTCGTGTCGTTTTAGCCCGGCCGTCTTAGTCCGGCCATGGGCAAAGCAAAACAAAGCGGTCGCCCGGCTCCTCCGAAAAGAAAATCCGCTCTCTCGCGACGGGCGCGAGCCTCTCCGCGATCCTACAAGTCGAGTAAATTCGGAACTTTTCATCCTCGACGTTGTTGGCGCGTCGCCGCTAGGTTGCCTTCCGCTGTGTGAAAGATTGCAAAAAGGGATGTCTAGGATTTTCGGTCGGCTGATTCCCCTTGTCCTGGCTGTGCTGCTGCAGGGATGCGCGGCGGCGGGGCTCGCCGTTGTCGGCGCGGGCGCCGGCGTGGGCATGGGGACCGGCGTTGAGCACGAGCTCAACGGCGTCGGTTACAAGACGTTCGCGACGCCGATCGACGGCGTGCATCACGCGACCCGTGCCACCCTGGCGCGGCTGGCGATGCCGATTACCGCCGATACGAGGACCCAAGAGGGCTGGAACCTGACCGCCAGCGCCGCCGACCGCACGATCGACATCGAACTCGAGCGGCTGACGCCGCGGACGACCCGCATGCGCGTCGTGGCCAACAAGGGCAGCCTCTTCTTCAAGGACAGCGCGACCTCGACCGAGATTATTCTGCAAACCGCCCAGACACTGCAGGACGACCCGACGGGCGCCAAGTCGGCCCGGAAGACCTATCGCAGGAGGAACGAATCATGAGGCTGCAAAGCGCCAGCTACATCCTGGGTGCGGCACTGTGCCTGACGGCGCCGGCCTGGGCCCAGTCGACCGCGATCACGCCGACAGGGACCGGCACTCAGACGACGTCCACGGGCACGCAGACCACCTCGTCGACGTCGACGGGTGCTTTCCAGAACCTGTCACCAGGCGGCCAGAAAATCGCCCAGTCGCTGTTCGATGCCCAGCATCCGCCGACCGGCACAAAGGCCATGACCTTGGACCAGATCGCCGCCCTGAAAGGTAAGGAAGGGTGGGGCCGGGCCTTCAAGGAGATGAAGTCGGACGGGCTGGTGCAGGCGCGCAATCTCGGCCAGGTCGTCAGCGGCCATGCGAAGACGACGCAGGCAACGAGTTCGACGGGAACGACGAGCTCGACCCAGACGACCAGCGCGGCGCGGACCGGGGGCTCCCGCCACGTCTCCACCCAGACCACGAGCAGCAGGACGCCGGTTGTCGTCACCAGCGGCAGCGGCCGCAGCACGGTGTTCGCGAGTAATGCGGGTCGCGGCGGGCACGGCCGGTTCGCGAGCAATTCGTCAAGCCACGTCACGACCGCCGGCGGACCGTCCGGCAATGGCGGCGGCGTCGGCGGCGGAGGGCACGGCGGGGGCGGTTCCTCGCATGGTGGCGGGCGCGGCAAGTAAGCGCGCAGATCCTGCCTCAGCGTTCGCCTGACAGTCGCCTGGCGGGGACAGGCTCACCCCAGACCGGGGCGGATCCGGAATGACGCCTCGGTCTTTTCGCGGATCTCGGCGAGCGGCACATCGGGCGCGAGCTCGACGAGTTCCATGCCGCTGCCTTTGCGGTCGATCGCGAAGACGCCGAGATCGGTGATCACCATGTCGACGACGCCGGCGCCGGTCAGCGGCAAGGTGCAGCGGCGCAGCAGCTTGGGCTCGTCCTTCGCGGTGTGCTCCATCAGCACGACGACCCGCTTGACGCCGGCGACCAGGTCCATCGCCCCGCCCATCCCCTTGACCATGCGGCCGGGGATCATCCAGTTCGCGAGATCGCCGTTCTCGGCGACCTGCATCGCGCCGAGGATCGACAAATCGATATGGCCGCCGCGGATCATCCCAAAGGATTGCGCGCTGTCGAAATAGCTCGTCGTCGGCAATTCGGTGATCGTCTGCTTGCCGGCGTTGATCAGGTCCGGGTCCTCCTCGCCCTCGAACGGAAACGGGCCCATGCCGAGCATGCCGTTCTCGCTCTGCAGCTGGACGGTGATGCCGGGCGGGATGAAGTTCGAGACGAGGGTCGGGATGCCGATCCCGAGATTGACGTAGAACCCGTCCTTCAACTCGGCGGCGGCGCGGCGCGCCATATCGTCGCGTGACCAGGGCATGGCTCTCTTCCTTCCTCAAATGCCGCGCTTGCGCACCGTGCGCTGCTCGATGCGCTTTTCATAGGACGGGTAGTGCACGATGCGCTGCACGAATATCCCCGGCGTGTGGATCTGATCGGGCTCGATCTCGCCGGGTTCAACGAGCTCCTCGATCTCGGCGACGGTGATCTTGCCGGCAGTCGCCATGACCGGGTTGAAGTTGCGCGCGGTCTTGCGATAGACGAGGTTGCCCTCGCGATCGCCCTTCCAGGCATGGACGAGCGCCAGATCGGCGACGAGGCTCTTTTCCATCACATAGGTTTCGCCGTCGAAGTCGCGCAGCTCCTTGCCTTCGGCGACCAGCGTGCCGACCCCGGTCTTGGTGAAGAAGGCCGGGACGCCCGCGCCGCCAGCGCGGATGCGCTCGGCGAGCGTGCCCTGCGGGTTGAACTCGAGCTCGAGCTCGCCCTTCAGATAGAGGTCGGCGAACAGGCGGTTCTCGCCGACATAGGACGAGATCATCTTGCGGATCTGCCGGGTTTCGAGCAGCACGCCAAGACCGGCACCGTCGACCCCGGCATTGTTCGAGACGACCGTCAAATCCTTGATGCCGGAGTCACGGAGCGCGGCGATCAGCTTTTCCGGGATGCCGCACAGGCCGAACCCGCCGGCCATGATCATCATCCCGTCATGCAACAGGCCGGCGAGCGCCGCCGCGGCATCGGGGTAGATCTTGTTCGCCATCGAAGGCTCCTGTCAGACTGCCTCGGTGATAGTGCCGGCGTAGCCCGGCTGTCAATTTGACCGGCCCGGTGGTTTCGTCACCCCGCCGGGTTGCGCGGCGGGTTTCACTCCGAGCTTGTCGCGCGTCGCGGCATTGACGACGCCATCGACGTTGAGCCCGTTCTGCTTCTGATACTGAGCTACGGCGGCGGCGGTGGCGCCGTCATAGGTTCCGGTTTGCGGGGTGGCGATCTTGGCGGAGCCGAGCGCGCGTTGCACCGCGCGCACATCGTCCCCTGTCAAGGCCGGCTGGGCCGGGCGCAATTGCCGCGGCTGACCCGGCCCCGGCTTGTCGTCGGCGAACCAGCCGGTGACGTCGTTGCCGTTGACGGTGATCCATTTCTGCGGCGCCGAGGCGAGGTGGAATTTGGTGTCCGAGCCGGCCGCGGCGGCTCCGATAATTTTGAGCACCGGCAGGTATTCCGCCCAGGGCAAATCGCCGACCAGCGCCGGCAACGCGTCGAAGCCGCGCACCACGATATCGACCTCGGCGGTGTATCCCTTGGGCGCGAGCGGCGATCCCGTCGTTTTTCCGGTCGCCGAGACGCCGACATCCTTTGTCTGCAGCGCCACCTCGTAGATCCGAAACACCGGGCTCAGCATCGCCGCCGCACCGAGCATTCGCGCTGTTGCCTGCTGCGAGTCGGCATCGTTCGTGCCGTTGCGCAGCTTGCCGACGGCTTCGAGCAGCGTGCGCAACGGGCCGGTGGCGACATTTTCGAGGCCGAAATCGATCACCACATCCTGCGGCACCTTGCCCGGGTCGAGAATGGCGGCCGCGAGGACGAGCCCATTCTGGCGCAGCGTGATGCGCCATGCCGCGGTGTCGCCTGAGAGGCCGGTCAGGGCGCCGCCGATGCTGGCTTTGGCGACGCCGACGAGCGGTTCGCCGGTCGGGGCGCGGACCGCCACGCCCTCGACGGTCGCCTCGCCTTTGACCAGGCTGAACAGGTTCGGCACGGTCGGCAATAAGTCGAGCAGGGCGTCGAGACGCGCTGCCGGTGGGCGCTCGCCTTGCTCGCGCAGCTCGTCGATACGGTCGCGCAACCGGTTCAGCGCGGCGACGTCCGGGCCCGACGAGCTGGCCTCGTAGGCGATACGGTCGATCGCGCCGCCGATTGGCACCTCGGTCAAGAAGAACTCGACCTGCTTCAGCTCGAAATCGATCGGCGTCGACCAGCCGCCATCGGCCGCGCCGACCAGCTTCGAGGCGAAGGACATCGGCCCGAAACTCATCCAATCGCCGGTCGCCGGGTGTTCGAGGCGGGCGCTCGCGAAGGACAGCACGGTATCGCGGAACCGGTTCGAGGTTTCCTCGACGATCAGGCTCGCGGTCGCGTCCTTGAGGCTGAGGCTGGTCTTCGTCCCGTCGGCCAGGGTCAGCGTCGACTGCGTCGGAAACACGACGTCGAGCTTGGCGGCATTCGGGCTGCCGGCCACCGGCGCGCGGCGGATCTCGACATGGTCGAACACGATCTGCGAGGTCTGCGCCTCATGGATCGCGAGGCGGGCGTTGCTGACGACGGCGACCGCGGCATCGCCGTCCTGCCGGAAATCGAGCGCATCCGACCCCTCCCAGCTGACCAGCCCTTGCGTCGTCAGGGTGAGCTTGTTGAGAAACTCCTCGATCTCGGATTTGAACGGCTCGTCAGCCGCCGTCGTGGCCGACGCTGGGGACGCGACGACGAGACAGAGCACGAAGCTCGCGCCGATCGTTGCTATTCGAGATCGCATTTTTGGGCGCCCCTTCGGTTCGCCGGTGATCGCGCCGGACGCTCACGATAGCCGAAATCCGGGCAAATCCCGGCACGGAACGAACGGGCCGCCGGTCGGTTTCAGCAGTATGGCTGAACGACTTCTCCCTCTCCCGGGCTCGCCCGAAGCGCGCGATCAGGGCTGCACCTGCCCCGAGCCGAAGCCAGGGCAGGGCGGGCGCGACTATCCGTTCGATCTCGATCGGAACTGCCCGGTGCACGGGCTGGCCGCGGCCGGTGCTGCCCGCATTGCCGAAACGGGACCGATCGACAAAGACGGCGATATCGTCGATGCCGCGGTCGAGCCGGAGCTGCGAAAGGGCTAGCCCCGCGAGTAACGAAAGGGGCGCACTGGCGAAAAAAAGAGGCCGCCATTGGCGGCCTCAAGGCTGAGGGGAGGATGCCCATGCGGGCGAGCGCCCGCGAACGGGCGCATACCGCCTAGGCTAGACGGCGGATCTCTCGAAAACGTTAACAAGCCGGGCTGTTTGGCGCGCGATGGTCGAGTTGCTGCCGCCTGCAATGGGCTTTTGGCAGAAAATCCTTGCATCGCCGCCGGGCTCGGCTTGAAATTGCGGGCGAGGCTGGGGTGCCGTCCGGCATGCCCCCACCCTACCCTCCCCCACCAGCGGGGGAGGGTAGGGTGGGGGGCGGCGGCTGAGATCAGACCCACTGAACCTGGCCGGGCATGCCCGGTGAAGGGAGTCCGTCATTAGCGCATCGCTTGTCATCCCATCGCACCGTCCGAAGACCATCGTCATCGGCGCCGGGGTCGTCGGTCTCGGCATCGCCTGGCGGCTGGCGCAGGCGGGCTGCCAGGTCACCGTCTACGATCGCGGCGAGGCCGGACACGGCGCGACCTGGGCCGCCGCCGGCATGCTCGCCGCCGCGGTCGAGACCGAGCCCGGCGAGGAGCCGCTGTTGCCGCTCGCGCTCGAAAGCCAGCGTCTGTGGCCCGATTTTGCCCGCGAGGTGGAAAAGGCTTCCGGCCTCTCGGTCAATTACCGCGACGAAGGCACGATGGTCGTCGCGCTGAACCGCGACGATACCGCCCAGCTGCGCCATTCTTACGAATTCCAGAAAGGGCTCGGGCTCGACCTGCACTGGCTGTCCGCCGCCGAGGCGCGCAGCCGCGAGCCGCATCTGAAGCCGGGCATCGCCGCCGCGGTGCTGAGCCCGCGCGACCATCAGGTCGAGAACCGGCTGCTAGGCCACGCGTTGGCGGTGGCCGCGCGCGGCGCCGGGGTCGAGCTGGTCGAGCATTGTCCGGTCCGCGAGGTCACGCTCGCCGGCGGGCATGTCTCGGGGGTCATGACCGAGCGCGGCCGCGATCCGGCCGATGTCGTCGTGCTGGCGGC
>Ga0209488_10001546_pt1 | contig 19674 bp, 17 predicted proteins | sample Rivendell_Oct201_8_FD_188349 | JGI IMG/M metagenome (GOLD analysis project Ga0209488, IMG submission 188349) | Vadose zone soil microbial communities from the Eel River Critical Zone Observatory, Northern California, USA -... | ecosystem: Environmental > Terrestrial > Soil > Vadose zone >...
TGACTGCCATGGGACTCGAATGCCTGGAACACGACCTGCTCTCTGAAGGAGACGTCATTCGGCATGACCCGGTCCGGCTCGCGGACGCCGTTTACGAACTGGCGAAATTATGAAAGACCTCCGTATTTTGATTCTCGCTGCGGGCAAGGGAACCCGCATGAAATCCCGGAAGGCCAAGGTGCTGCACGCCGTGGGCGGGACAACATTGCTCGGCCATGTGATCCGAGCGGCATCGCCGGTGTCTGGGAATATTCTTGTTGTGGTTGGTCACCAGGCGGATCAGGTCAAGGCAACGCTGTCGGGCGTCGAGACTGTCGATCAGAAGGAACAGCTCGGAACCGGCCACGCGTTGATGTGTTCTCGCGAAGCGCTCAGCGGATTCTCCGGCGACCTGCTCGTTCTTCCCGGCGACGTGCCTTTGATTCGACCGGAAACCATTCAGGAGTTTGTTCGATTTCATCGTGACGGAAAGTTCAAAGCGTCGGTGCTGACGGCCGAGGTTTCAAACCCCAGCGGATACGGGCGGATTGTCCGGAAGAACGGAAACCTTGTCGACCGAATCGTGGAACAACGCGATGCGACGGCGGATGAATTGAAAATTGCGGAGATCAATTCCAGCATCTATGTCTTCGACACACCCATTCTTCTCGAAGCGTTGACCGCCGTTCGAAACGTGAATGCCCAATCGGAATACTACCTCACCGATGTCATCGGGATTTTGTCGAGCCAGGGGCAAAAGGTTGGGGCGGTCAAGGCAACTCAGGTTCACGAGATTCTGGGAGTCAATACCAGACAGGAGCTGGCATCGATGGACCGCGAACTGCGGCGGCGGAAATGCGATGAACTGATGACCTCCGGTGTGACGATCATCGATGCCTCCAGCACCTTCATCGATGTGGATGTTCAAATCGGCGCCGACTCCGTGATCTATCCCTCGGTGCAGATCTACGGTTCGTCGGTTATTGGCGAAGACGCCACGATTAAATCGTTCAGCCGAATTTCAAACTCTCAGATCGGCGCGCGGTCGACGGTGCTGGAAGGCTGCATCATTGTCGACAGCGTGGTTGGTGAGGATGTTTCGGTTGGACCATACGCGCATTTGCGCCCGGGCGTGAAACTGGAGAACTCCGTGAAGATCGGCAATTTTGTCGAGATCAAGAAATCCACTCTCGGAGCGCGGAGCAAAGCGATGCACCTGGCGTACATCGGCGATGCCACGATTGGGAAAGAAGTGAATATTGGCGCCGGCGTGATTACGGTGAATTACGACGGGACCAGCAAGTACCCCACGACCATCGGAGACAATGCATTTGTCGGAAGCGACAGCCAGTTGATCGCTCCGGTTACTGTTGGCAAGGGCGGCTTTGTTGCCGCGGGTTCCACCATCACCGAAGATGTACCCGCAGAGGCCCTGGCAATCGGCCGAGGACGCCAGGTGAACAAGGAAAACCGCGCCCCGCATCGGAAGAAGAAGACGTAACATTCGATTTCTAAAAACAAAGCGCGAAGCGCATCCCCACTGTAGGCGCGGTCTATGACCGCGCACAATCCATCAATTTAGTCACCTGCCGACCATAGAGAGTGCGCGGTCATAGACCGCGCCTACAGTGGGGATGCGCTTCGCGCGGCTCTTTCTTTTGGTGCGAATACAATCCCCCCCTTACGAAATCCTGATCGCGCACTTATGACTTCCTCATGGACGCCACCGTAATGTGGACTCCATGAGTAACACGCGAGCCTCCCGTCAGGTCGTACTTGCCAGCACCGTCATGCTGTCCTTCATTTCCTTCTGGCGCGCCGCGGCCATCGTTCTGAACGACCTGGGTTCCACCGCCTACTATGTCGGCGGAATTTCCGAGCAGGCCGTCGGCAAGTCCGCCCCGTGGTTCGTTCTCGGCATCATGCTGTTTTCCTATGCCGTACGCGCGGTCTACATCGAAAGCTGCAGCATGTTTGTCCGCGGCGGAGTTTACAAAGTTGTTCGCGAAGCGATGGGCGGGACCCTGGCGAAATTCTCCGTTTCCGCCCTGATGTTTGATTACGTGCTGACCGGTCCGATCAGCGGTGTGAGCGCGGGTTTATACCTTGCCGGTCTGCTCAACGATACGCGCGACTACTTTCACTTATCCGCGGTTGCCATTCCACCCGCGCCGTTCGCGGTGCTTTTCGCGATTGCCGCAACATTCTATTTCTGGTGGAAAAACATCATTGGAATTCCGGAGTCGAGTCGCAAGGCGCTTCGCATCATGCAAGTGACAACCGTCATGGTGGTGATCCTGCTGGCGTGGTGTCTTTGGACCATCGCGAGAGTCGGATATCAACCGGTTCCGTTTCCCCTCCTCAGGAACATTCACTTCAGCAAGGAAGCCCTGGGATGGCTGACCAGCACGAAGGCATCGGCAATACCGGCCATCGCGCTTCTCATCGGCCTGGGGCATTCGCTGCTGGCCATGAGCGGCGAAGAGAGCATGGCTCAGGTCTATCGTGAAATCGCGGCGCCGAAACTGAAGAACCTCGAGCGCGCGGGTTTTGTGATCTTTCTCTACAGCCTGGTGTTCACCGCAGGCGTGTCGTTCCTCGCGGTGATGATCATTCCGGATTCGACGCGGACCCTCTACATGGACAACCTCATTGGCGGTTTGTCGATGAGCCTCGTCGGTCCGCTGGCCCTTCGGCTGATCTTTCACGCCTTTGTTGTGGTCGTCGGCACGTTGATACTCGCCGGCGCGATCAACACGGCAATCATCGGATCCAACGGCGTGCTCAACCGGGTTGCGGAAGACGGCATTCTCACCGACTGGTTTCGTCACCCGCACAAGCGATACGGGACCACGCACCGCATCATCAACTCCGTCGTCATTCTTCAGATTCTGACCATTGTCATCAGCGGTGGAAACGTTTACATGCTGGGCGAGGCGTATGCCTTCGGCGTGATGTGGAGCTTTGCAATGAAGGCGCTGTCGGTGTTGATCCTGCGTTACAAGAAGCCTGAGGCCCGGGAATGGAAAGTGCCGCTGAACTTCAGAATTGGCAACATCGAGATTCCTGTGGGTCTGGGCTTGATCACGCTGGCCCTTTTCGCCCTCGCCACAATCAACGTGCTGACGAAGAAGACCGCGACCATTTCCGGAATCAGTTTCACGATCGCTTTCTTCATCGCATTTGAGATATCGGAGAAGTACAACAGGAGGCGCGCCATCGCCCATGGTGGGGAAAGAGAAAAGTTCCTTCTCACGATGTCCGATGATCTCTCGGACGAAAAAGTGCAGGTGAGGCCCGGCAACCTGCTGGTTGCGGTGCGGAATCCGCACCGGTTGGATCATCTGAGCCAGGCGCTGCGTAAGACGAATACTCTCCGGCAGGACGTGGTGGTGATGAGCGTCCGCAACATGTCGCCGTCCGACGAATATGAGTTGAATGCAGACCAGCTGTTCACCGACCAGGAGCACGATTTGTTTACCAAGGTCGTCGCGATTGCCGAGAAGGAAGGAAAGACCATTCAGTTGCTGGTGGTACCTGGTGTGAATGCCTTCGATGCGATTGTGCAGACCGCCACGAATCTGAAGTCGTCCATTTTAGTGACCGGGGTCTCATCGCGGATGGACACGGAGGAACTGGCGCAACGCTTCGGGCATGCGTGGGAGAAGACGCCGCAGCCGCGTCACGCGTTGTCGCTTGAGATCATTCCAGCAGGAAAACCTTCGGTGTTCGTCAATCTTGGGCCGCATCCTCCACGACTCTGGCCCGAGGACATCGATATGGCGCATGAGCTCTGGCTTGAACTGAGCGCGACGTTCGGCCCGAAGGTGCATCATCGCGACGTCGTGGGGCTGGCACTGCGGCGGATGAAGAAAGATTTCAGAGACGGGGCGCGTCCGGAAATCCTCACGCAGGTAGAGGCAGACCTCACCAACCGGGCCCGCTAGTCGGGCTGGACGCGAAGCCTAAATTGGAAGGGGGAGACTATTGCCCTCCTGAGTCAGGAGGGCAGCGGGATCGCAAAGCGGATCCCGCGAGGGGTGGTTCCCATCGGGACCATTTTGTGTGAACAAAATGGGGACAGGCCCCGAATTCGATCGAGGGTGGATTGAGACCGGAAGGTTTGTGTTTCGAATTCGACTCCAGTCCCCACTTTGTTCATACATTCTCTTAGTTCCCTGCCTTCAAACGGACTCACTGCGAACCCCCCGAGATGTTTGACATTCACATCCCCATGCTATTCTCAGCGAATGTGCGGCATCTTTGGTTACGTCGGACCACGCGACCCCGTCCCCCTGATCATGGGCGGGCTGAAGTCACTCGAATATCGCGGGTATGACTCCGCCGGCATTGCCATCGTTCAGAATGGCAGCCTCCTGGTTCGCCGTTGCTCCGGCAAGCTGAAGAACCTCGAAGACCTGCTGGTTAAGGAACCCGTCACCGGCCAATACGGTCTTGGACACACGCGTTGGGCCACCCATGGCCGCCCCACCGAAGAGAACGCCCATCCGCATCGCGACTGCAAGAACCGCATCGTCGTCGCGCACAATGGGATCATCGAGAATTACGTTTCGCTGAAACGCCAGCTGGTCAAGGAAGGGCACAAGTTCACCACCGAAACCGACACGGAAGTGATCGCGCATCTGATTGAGAAACACTTCAAAGGAAATCTCGAAGAAGCCGTGTTGACCACGCTCAAGGAATTGAAAGGCCTCTTCGCGTTTGTCGCCCTGTCGGCGGACGATCCTCAGAAAATTGTCGCGGTGCGCGAAGGTGCACCCCTGGTTGTCGGCAGTGTCGATGGCGAAGGGTTTGCCGCTTCCGATATCCCGGCCCTTCTTCCCTACACGCGATCGATTCTTTTCCTCGATGAGCACGAAGTTGCGGTTGTGGCGCGTGACGGCATCCGCTTGTTCGATGGTTCCGGAAATCCCAAGGTGCCGAAATTCCAGGCCATCACCTGGGATCCCGTTCAGGCGGAAAAGGGCGGCTACAAGCATTTCATGCTCAAGGAAATTTACGAACAGCCGTCGGCGATCGGAAACACGGTGCTGGGACGCCTGTCGCTGGACACCAACAGCATTCACTTCGAAGACACAGGCTTCACCAACGAACAGTGGAAGAGCTTCAAGCAGGTTCGCATCCTCGCCTGTGGCACGAGCTGGCATTCGGCGCTGGTCGGAAAATCCATGATCGAGTCCCTTGCGAGAGTTCCCGTCGAGGTCGATGTAGCCAGTGAGTTCCGTTACCGCGACCCCGTAATTCTTCCCGACAGCTTGTTTATCTTCATCACACAGTCCGGCGAAACCGCGGACACGGTTTCCGCACAGCGGCTCGTGCGCGAGTCCGGCGCGAAGATTCTGACGATCACGAATGTCGTGGGGTCCATGACGACGCGAATTGCGGATGCTGTGCTTTACACGCGCGCGGGTCCGGAGATCGGCGTCGCTTCCACAAAGGCGTTCACCACGCAGCTGGTATGCCTGTACCTGGTGGCGGTTCATCTCGGAGTTCTGCACGGCGAGCTTCAAGACGCGCGGACCCGAAAGCTGCTGGAAGACCTCATTGCGCTGCCTCAGAAAATGGAAGCGATTCTGGAGTCGGCAAAGGACCTTGAACTCATTGCGAAGGATCTCTTCCGCGCTCAGGATTTTCTGTTCCTCGCGCGCGGTCTCGATCATCCCATCGCCCTGGAAGGCGCGCTGAAGTTGAAGGAGCTGTCGTATATCCATGCCGAGGGCTATCCGGCTGGAGAGATGAAGCACGGTCCCAACGCGTTGATCGATGAGAACCTGCCGGTGGTGTTTCTGGCGGCATACGATCCCGAGTCGAAAAACTCACAGATCCGCTATGAAAAAGTCGTCAACAACGTGAAGGAAGTGAAGTCGCGCGACGGCATCATCGTTTCGGTTGGACTCGATGGCGACACGGATTTACAGGAGAGTTCCGCCTACTACATTCCAATCGCTTCAACGAACGAGTTCCTGCTTCCGATTCTTGAAGTGATACCGCTGCAGCTGCTCGCCTATCAAATCGCGGTACGCCGCGGATGCGATATTGATCAACCTCGTAACCTTGCCAAGAGTGTTACGGTAGAATGAGGAGTGGATCTCAGCAAGCTTCTCAACCCGCAACAGCTCGAAGCCGTCCAGGCCACTGAAGGCCCCGTCCTCATTCTGGCCGGAGCCGGAAGCGGAAAAACCCGCGTCATCACCTATCGCGTGGTGCATCTGGTGGAAGGCATCGGCGTCCGTCCGGATTCCATACTCGCGGTAACGTTCACGAACAAAGCCGCCGACCAGATGAAGTTCCGTATCCGGAATCTTCTGCAGGGCTCGCGCACGGGCGACCCGCTGATTTCGACATTTCATTCCTTCTGCGTTCGAATGCTCCGCCGCGAGATCCACGAGCTGGGATACACGCGCGATTTCACCATCTACGACGATTCCGACCAGATGCAGGTCGTCAAGGCGTCAATGAAGGACCTGAAGATCGACGAGAAGATCGTCAGCGCGCGGACGATCCAGTCGCGTATAAGCAGCGCGAAGAATCACGGAAGAACGCCGGAGAAAATGACGGAAGATTCCTGGGAGCCTTCATGGGAATTCACCGCTCAGGTCTTCCGTGATTATGACAAGCGGCTGAAGAAGTCCAATGCGCTGGACTTTGATGACCTGTTGATCAAGACCGTCGAGATATTCGACCATTCGCAGGCGATCGCCGAGCGGTACAGCGAGCGGTTCCCATACGTCATGGTCGACGAGTACCAGGACACCAACCGGCAGCAGTACCGGCTGGTGCGTCATCTCACATCGACGCATTCGAATGTGTGTGTGGTCGGCGATGAAGATCAGTCCATCTACAGCTGGCGGGGCGCGGACATTCAGAACATTCTTTCGTTCGAGAAGGATTATCCGAGCGTGCGCGTGATCCGTCTCGAACAGAACTATCGTTCGACAAAAACGATTCTGGCGGCGGCCAGCGCGGTGGTCGCCAACAACGAAATGCGCAAGGGCAAGAGCCTGTGGACGCAGAATCCTCCAGGCGACCGCATTACATACATGGAAGCCGGGGACGCCGACGAAGAAGCCATGTTCGTTGCCGAGCAGATTATCGGCCACATCAAATCGCGGCCCGATGCGCGTATCGCGGTGTTGTACCGGACGAACTTCCTGTCGCGTGTCATGGAAGAGAAACTCCGCCGCTACAACATGAAGTACCGCATTGCCGGCGGCTTCAGTTTTTACGAACGCGCGGAAATCCGCGACATGATCGGCTATCTGACGATCGCGCTCAACCCGCAGGATTCGGTGCACCTGCTGCGCGTGATTAATTCTCCGGTTCGCGGAATTGGGAAATCCACCATCGACACGCTGCAGGATATTGCCGTCGAGCGGGAGACAACGGTGTGGGAGGCCATCCGGATTGCAATTCAGGAAACGCGCTTTCCCATACGCGCCGTTCGCGCGCTGGAATCGTTTTACCAAATGGTTCAAAGATTCGTGGAGGCGGCACAGGAGCTGTCGAACGCACAGTTGCTCGAAAGAATCGTGAGTGAGACGCGGTACGTGGAAATGCTGCACGAAGAGGGCACCGAAGAGGCGATGAATCGCGTCGAGAATATCCGCGAGTTGCTGACGGCGGCGGAGGAAAGTCAGGAACGCGGCGAGCAGCTGCGCGAATTCCTCGATCACGCGGCGCTGGTCTCGGATCAGGATTCCTACGACGAGCAGGCGCCGATCACGCTCATGACGCTGCACACGGCGAAGGGCCTGGAGTTTCCGGTCGTGTTCATCATGGGATTGGAAGATGGGTTATTTCCGCACAGCCGATCCATTGGAGACGCCAACCAGCTCGAAGAAGAGCGCCGATTGTTTTACGTGGGGATGACTCGCGCCGAGGAAAAGCTCTTTCTCAGTTCTGCGCGTTTTCGCCGGTTTTTCGGAAATGCCGAGCAGCAGGTCTCGGAGCCGTCGCGCTTCCTCATGGAGATCCCGCAGGATCTTGTCGCGGATGCGAATGAGAGCCGGCGTCGGCCCGCCGTGCAGTATCAAGGTTCCACATACAACTCCGTCGATGCCGTAAGACGGGCTCTGGGCGGCGGTGCAGCTCCATCGGCAGCAGCCAAACCGGCACCAGGCCGGAAGTCTGCGGGCAAATGGACCATGGGCACACGCATCCGGCACCCCAAGTACGGAAATGGAACGATTCTGCGAACGGAAGGCGACGGAGACGACATGAAGCTGACCATCAGTTTCATGTCTCACGGCTTGAAAAAGATGATCGCTAAATACGCCGAACTGGAAGTCACCTAATCGTCTGAATAAAGTGGGGACTGGCTCCGAAATCGCTGCGATTTCGGTGCCTGTCCCCACTTTATTCAAACCAAATTGAATCTTAATCCGGAGTTCCCGTGCTGAAAACCGCCAGCAGGAAGAAATGCGCAGTCACCGCAGCGAACGCGATCCCAACGACCAGGACCGTCCAGCGCCAGCGCGCCCATGTGGCGCGTAGTCCCGCAAACTGCACAAACAGGTCCACGACATATGCAGCGCAATACGCCACGTTCGCCAGCACTGCCAGGAAGATCAGCCCGTACAAATTATCCTGGGTCATGAACGCCCTGGAGTCCGGCCAGTCGGCATAGTAGTGCGCGCAAACGACTGCAAATAACGCCAGATTGTAGATCAGCCGTCGTGTTTCCCAGTACCGAAGCGCATCCGACGCCAGCTCCCCAAACCTGTTTCCAGCACCGCCGCCTACCCCGGCAACGGATCCACTCGCATCATGCGATACATTGGAACTCATGTTCCCCACCCGCCTTTCCACTCTTTTGGAGACATCATGCAACGGTGACGTAAATCCGCAGCCAAAAAGTTTGAAAAACGACCAGAATGTGGGTCATTGCATATTCGGCGGGCAATTCACGGGAAGACGGAAAGATGAAAGGGGACGCCGAGGAGGCCGAGCGGTGTGAATAAAGTGGGGACAGACCCCGAAATCGCTGACGGTTAACTCAAATACGAAAAGAAAGCCGCGATTTCGGAGTCAATCCCCACTTTATTCACACCTTCTTCAAGCGTCGTCGTGTAGTAGAATTGCCAACTCTGATGGATATCGCACAGGAAATCGAACGGTATTGCCACCTCATTTACCAGAAGTCGTACGTCGCTTCGACGGATGGGAATATCAGCGCCCGACTGCCCGACGGGACCATCATGTGCACGCCGACGCGCTGCAACAAGGGTTTCGTCAAAGCCGAAGACATGATCGTCATCGATTCGAATGGCAACAAGATTCGCGGCGTGCGCAAGCCTTCCAGCGAAATGGCGATGCACCTTCTGATTTACGACATGCGGCCGGATATCCTCGCCATCGTCCATGCGCATCCGGCCCATGCGACGGCGTATGCCGCGGCCGGCATTCCCTTGAACAAGGCGCTGATTTCGGAAGTGGTGCTCGCCCTCGGCTGCATTCCTCTGACGGAGTACGGCACGCCGGGCACTCCGGAGTTGAGCGACCAGATGAGGCCGTATATCCAGAACTACGATGCGCTGCTTCTGGCCAATCACGGCGTCGTGACCTACGGCACCGATCTTGAAGATGCGTTCAATCGAATGGATACGGTCGAACACTTTGCAAAAATTTCCATGTATACGCGCATACTGGGGCGCGAGCGGCTGCTGTCTCCAAGCGATGTCGAGAAGCTTTGGGTCCAGAGGCAGAAGTATTACGGACTGGATGACTCGGAAGCGAAACCGAAGGACCCGATGTGTCCTATAACCGACGGAGTATCGGATACAATCTCTGTCACACGCGAAGAACTGATCGATCTGATCGAACGCGCGGTTTCGAATCTGAAATAGTAACAATACGACGGTTACAGAAGGAGTGTTTGCATGGCACAGGGAGATCAGCTTGGCGAAGCCTTGGGAATGATCGAAACGCGCGGCCTGGTGGCGATGATCGAAGCAAGTGACGCGATGGTGAAAGCCGCCAAGGTCAGCCTTGTCGGTTGGGAAAAGATCGGATCGGGATACGTCACCGCCATGGTGCGAGGCGATGTCGCTGCGGTAAAGGCCGCCACCGATGCCGGAGCTGCGGCAGCGCGGCGCGTAGGCGAGTTGATCAGCGTCCATGTGATTCCGAGACCGCATTCGAATCTGGAAGATGTTCTGCCGATCGGGAAAAGCGCGAAGTAGACGGGAGCAATCCCAGTCATGATTCTTGCACGCATTGTCGGAACCGTCGTCGCAACTCGGAAGGACCCGCGGCTCGAAGGAAAAAAACTCCTGATTTGCAGTCCTATTGATCCCGACGGAAAAACGGAAAAGGGATACATCGTCGCCGTGGATACCGTGGAAGCGGGCATCCACGAACGCGTGCTGGTGGTGCAGGGCAGTTCGGCGCGCATGTCGGCAGGATGCAAGGACACTCCGGTGGATGCGGCCATCGTCGGTATCGTCGATCAGATTTCCCAGGACTGAGGGATAACATGTACCTCGGCAAAGTGGTGGGCAACGTCGTCTGCAACATTCAAAACGCGGCGCTGGATGGCCGGACGTTCCTGTTGGTGAAGCGCCTTCCCCGCGGGCCTGTCGTCGTCGCTGTGGATGCGGTTGGTGCGGGTCCGGGAGAGACCGTTTACGTTTGTCGAGGCAAGGAAGCCTCGTTTCCATTTCTTCCTGCTGAAGTACCCACGGAAACAACCATCGTCGCCATCGTCGACCCCGTCGCAACAAAATGATCATCGCCAGGGTCGTCGACAACGTCGTTGCTACCCGAAAACACGATTCGCATGCCGGGCAGATCATTCTGCTGGTTCAGCCGCTGGATCTCAAGGGCCAGGACATGGGCGATCCCATTGTTGCGTTCGATGCGGTGTCTGCCGGCATTGGCGATCGCGTGCTCGTCGTGCAGGAAGGGTTCTCCGCCATGACGTCCGTGGGCCGCAAGGATTCGCCGATCGATGCTTCGGTGATTGGTGTGATCGATCTCGTGGAGCTTTCGTGATTGCCCATCTGCGCGGCAAACTGATCGAAAAGCTGCCGACGCGACTCGTCATCGAAACCAACGGAGTGGGTTACGAAGTGTTTGTTCCGCTGACCACGTATACAGCGATGCCCGAAGAAGGTACTGAAGTTTCCATCGATATCCACACGCACGTTAGGGAAGACATTATCGCGCTCTATGGGTTTTCATCGAAGCAGGAGCGCCGGGTGTTTGAACGCCTGATCGCCGTTTCCGGAATCGGGCCGCGGCTGGCGGTGACCATTCTTTCCGGCGGGGCGGTGGACGGCCTGGTGGGAGCGATCCGGAAGGGGGATCTGGCGCGCCTGACTTCGATTTCGGGAGTGGGAAAGAAAACCGCCGAGCGCATCGTGGTGGAGCTTCGAGACAAGCTTGCGGAGTTCGCCGAGGCCCCCGCAAAATCGACGATCGAAATGGACGTGCTGTCGGCTCTCGAGAACCTGGGATATCCGCATCCCATTGCCGAGTCCGCGATGCGGCGCGCAATGGATGGTGATGGCGATATCGTTTTCGATGTGCTGTTCAAGAGAACGCTCCAGATCCTGACGAAGGGTTAAATGACAAAACGAGTCGTTGCAGGATCGATGTCGGACGACGAAGCGCCGTTTGAGCAGTCGCTGCGGCCGAAATTCCTCGCCGAGTACGTCGGGCAACAAAATGTTAAGGACAACCTGGATGTCGCAATTCAGGCGGCGCGCAAGCGTGGCGAAGCCCTGGATCACATTTTGTTGTACGGCCCTCCCGGGCTGGGCAAGACGACACTGGCATCCGTCATTGCCAATGAGATGCACGCGAAATTTCGCGCGACGGCAGGCCCGCTGATTCAGCTCAAGGGGGATCTCACGGCCATTCTGACGAATCTCGAGGAAGGCGACATCCTGTTCATCGACGAGATTCATCGCCTGCAGGCCAACATCGAAGAGATTCTTTACCCGGCGATGGAGGATTACAAACTCGACATTATCATCGGGCAGGGGCCCAGCGCGCGCACGCACAGGCTGGATCTGCGGCGGTTCACGCTGATCGGGGCGACGACGCGTGCGGGTCTGATCACGGCGCCGCTGCGTTCACGGTTTGGAATGGTCCACCGTCTGGACTTCTATACGATTCCGGATCTGGAGTTCATCATCCGCCGATCGGCGGAGATCCTGAATGCGGCGATCACGCCGGAAGGCTACCGTGAGATCGCCAGGCGCAGCCGCGGGACGCCGCGCGTGGCAAACCGATTGTTGAAGCGGCTGCGCGATTACGCGCAGGTGAAAGGGGACGGGCAGATCACGGCCGAGATGGCCGCGAACGGGCTGAAGCTTCTGGATATCGATGAGCATGGCTTCGATGAAATTGATCGAAAGCTGCTTCGCGCCATCATCGAACGATTCGACGGCGGACCAGTCGGTGTCAGTACGATCGCGGCAGTGCTCAGTGAAGAAGTGGATGCAATCGAAGACATCTACGAGCCGTACCTGCTCCAGATCGGATTCCTGCAGCGCACACCTCGCGGGCGCGTTGCAACGCGGCTGGCTTACGAGCATCTCGGTATTCCCTACAAGGTTCCGCCGTCCGCATTGTTCTGAATTCCAGGGAGGCACAATGACAGAAGTGTGGTCTCACTTATTCATGCCGGGAGCGCCGGTCTGGGAAAAGGTGATTCGGGCGATTGTTGTTTACGCCTTCCTGATTGTCGGATTGAGACTCTCCGGAAAACGTGAACTGGCACAGCTGAATCCTTTCGATTTGGTTGTGCTCCTGACTCTTTCCAACACGGTTCAGAACGCCATCATCGGAGAAGATAATTCCCTGCTTGGAGGTCTCATCGGCGCGACGGCACTTCTCGTGGTGAATTATTTCGTCGTCCGTTTCATGTTTTTTCATCCCAGAGTGGAACGGATCATTGAGGGCCACCCTGTCGGACTGGTGGAGTCCGGTAAAGTGCAGGAACGCAAACTCCGTGAAGAACTCATCAGTGTTACCGAGCTGCGTGCCGCCGCCCACCGCCAGGGTTTTGAACATTTGAGAGATGTCGAAACCGCCGTGCTCGAACCGGGCGGCACGATTTGTTTTACGCGAAAGGAACCGTCGGTCGAAGCCGCCCGCTATCAGGAAGTGCTGGCTCGCCTCGACAAGCTCTCTGCCGAAATCCAAACCCTCCGTGAGAATTGGGGTCAGACCCCTCGTACCCCTATTTCGGAGAAATAGGGGTACGAGGGGTCTGACCCCAATAAAAAAGCCCCGGATCGCGAACGATCCGGGGCTTTCCTGTCAGGTTGACTTAACGGTCGAGGGGCGTCGGCCGGACCTGGAATTTGACTTCCTTGCCCTTGGTGCCCTTTCCGCCTTCGATGTGCCACACGAAATGCGTTCCGTAGTTGGACCACACCGCGCGATTCTTCCAGCCCGCGAATCCAGCCGGGGCTGTCGGGCTATCAATGCGGGCATCTAGTCCGCGGGCATAGAAGCCGAGCGGAAATGCAACGCGCATCGTGACCCAGGTTCCCGCTCCCTGCTGGGAATTCAGAACCAGGATCGAATCGGAGTTGGATCCCGTTGCCATAGGCGTGTTGGGAGGGAATCCCGAGGCGCCTTGCTGGTCGGTCCAGTTAAAGTAATGGAATTCGGTCGGAATGTTCGTGCCCTGGAATTTCGGGCCGGTGGTCTGATACAGCTTCCAGCCTTCGGGGCAGAGCGTGCCCGCGAGTTTCTCCTGAGCCGTACCATTCAGCGTCTTGCACTTCCGAACGTCGAAACTTGCCAGATGGCTGCTTGCGGCCAGAGCCGTCCAAACGACGCCATTGGCGTCGATATCGACGCCACGTGGGTCGAGACCGGGCGATGGCACTTTGAAGATCTGGGTCATGCAGGATTCCGGCGGATTGTTGCCGCGCTGTAACCGGATCAGGTAACCCGGGAAGGTTTCAGCGACGCCCCACACGGAATCATCCACGGGGCTCGGAATCAGCGAATAGAGGCTGTAGCCTCCGTTGGCGAGAAGCGTGTCCAGTTTCGGGTCGAAAGCAACTGGAGCTGCTGGAGCCGCGGCTGCGCCGCCACGTCCACCGCGTCCGCCGCCAGCGCGACCTTGTCCGGCTGCCGCAGGGGCTCCGGCTGCCTGCGCTCCTGCTGCGGGAGCTGCTACTGCCGGCGCTGCGCCACCGCGTGCTGCGGGAGCTGCAGCGGCAACCGTGGCTGCTGCGGCTGCACCGCCGCCACCACCTGCCGAGTCTGTCACGTACAAGAGATTATCGAAGCCGTTGCGTGGCGCGGTCTGCCACGGTTTGGTGATCTTTCCATCGCCGTTGGTATCGATGGCCTGCGGACACCAGCCTACAGCAGCCTGCTCGGCCTTGACTTCATCCTTCGTTGCGGCAAGAGTCTGATCATATACCTTCGAGTCGACCCATCCGAACATCGGTCCGCTCAACTCGTTAAAGTACACGGTCTCGTTGGCATCGTTGTCGAACTGCAGATGGTGCGTGCTGTAGCAGGTTTCGATGAGTTGGAATTTCTGGGTCTTGGGATCGTAGTAGGAAGCCTGACGGCCACCACCGCTGAGCGGATAGTAGGCAGCCGACTTGTTGAGTGCTGCATCCGCGCACCAGGCCGGAGCCCGGGTGCGAATCTTGGAAGTCAACCAGACACGGCCCTTGCTGTCCATCATCGGGTTGTGTGGATCGGCCGGGTCGTACGTTGGGCCGTTCCACAGATGCGCGTCTCCCCACCACAGTGACGGAGGATTCGGTGGAGGGAATCGCGAACCGATTGTGGATCGATCGTCGCGAGTCGGAATTTCGATTTCATTCGTCTGGTTTGTTCTTGGATTGAGAACCACCAGAGTTCCATGACCGGCCGACACCGCATATACGTTGCCGCCGCCATTCAATTTCGGATTCTGTTTGCTGGTCGATACCTGATCGTGCATGAACGAATGGTCCGTACCCCAGTCCCAGAGAGTGACGACGACATTGCGCTCAATCCCCGTAGGACGCGGTGGTATCACTGCCGGCGTTTCGCCCTTGGCGATACGATCGGTCCAGTCCGAGAACATCTTCAGTGCGAATGGGCGATTCAAGTTGTTCGCAGCGCCGCTCATACCACTGCCGCGAACTCCGGTCTGCAGCCGATAGTCCCAGGCTTCGAAGGATGTCTTCAGCTCAGGCTTGGCCTTGAAGACGTGATCCAGCGAGCGTGTTATCGGGTTGCCCAGCTGGTGGCAGAAATTGCAGCTCGATTTGAAATTGTGCATCCAACCTTCGAGGCTCTGCTGTGACTGGCCGGTGCCGATCGGGAATGCGGAAGCCTTCGGCGGCTCCAGCATCTGCATCCAGTAATTTCCCGGATAGACCTTGGCGGCTTCCACTTTGTCCTTGGCGAGAACAGCCGTCAGGTTCAATGCCGGCGCGTTATTCGCGGTGTTGGCTTTCGCCATGACCGGTTTGGAGTCTGCCAATCCGTAGCCGCGAACCCAGACGCTATAGTTTGCCGTCGGCAATTCCGGCAGCATGTAGCGACCTTGATCGTCGGTGACGACCTCCTTGATAAAGTGCGTGGGCAGATCGCTGGTTTCGGCGATCACCCAAACTCCGGCTTCGGCGCCAGCCGTGCTTTTCACGGTGCCGGAAATGTAGCCATTGAACGTAGTGTTCTGTTGCAGCGCGGTCAGCGGGTAGATTGCATAGCCTGCAATCAATACCAGGCTCAGCAGCGCCGCACGTGTCAACACTGTGCGCACCCTGGGACGGGCAGCTGTTTTCATACCAACTCCTCCTAATGAGATCATGCGGGAAATCCGATTTAACAACGTCGTAGTATATCTAAACTTGATGACCGGGCACCCACCTTTTATCACTCCGGCAGGCACGAGTAAACATTCAAACCGCTCTTGTTTCAGGCCCTGTTTCAGGAAATGATCGGCTCGATTGCAGCGCGAGCTCTCATCGCCACTTCGTAGGGATCCATATTCCCGATTAGCGCACTCCTGCTTTGAAACAACTCCAGTGAGGCCGGGCCCGCATATTTCTTCTGCTTGAGTAATTGAACGATCCGTTTCAATGGCGCAATCCCTTCGCCGGGAAACACGCGATCGGGTTGGTCCTGGCCTTCACGTGGCGGATCCGCCGGCAAGTCCTCGAAATGGAGATGGGCCAGTTCGCCATCCTTCAGCAGCTCGAGATCTTCGAACTTACTGACGCCGGCCCAGAAGTGAAACGTATCCATCATGGTCCGAACATTCGGATGATTCGTTTCGCGCACTACTTTCAGGCAGGTCGCGAGTGAACCAATGAGTGACGATGTCCGGGTGAATTCGATCATCAGCGTCACGCCGAAGGGCTTTGCCAATTCTCCACCCGCTCGCATGGTGTCTACGGCACGCTTGTAGTCGTCGGCATTCTTCGCACCGGTTCCTGTTGCAGGACAAACTATCCGGTCCGCGCCAATGGCCTGTGCGACTTCAAGCTTTGGCTTCAGTTGTTCCAGGAGACCCGCCACGTTCGCTGCAGAAGCATCTGGCAATCCGAGATGATTGCTTGTGGACACTGCCTTCAGTCCCAAATCGTCCAACACTTTTTTCGCGCTGATGAGCGACTCACCGGGCAGCCTTGAGAATGCCTGTACCTTTGCAATTTCCGGTTCCACCGCTCGAATTCCGGCCTTCGCGATGCCTTCTACGGCAGGCCGAAAGTCAAACTTCGAAACGCTGGCGCCATGAATCGAAACAAACATTCCGCCCGATCCCGGTCCTGCGGCAGGCCGGCCCACGGGAGTCTGAATCAACGGTACGGCAGCCGCCATCGCCATGAAGTCTCTGCGTGTCAGTGGTTCCATGATTACCTTCCTTTGCGGCAGAGAATATACCAGCAAACTCGAATCTCGGGCCTCAAAAACTCCCCCTGTTTCCTTGTCATTCGTCCCACAGCGGCAGTAGAATCCAGCGCATGAAAAAAGCACTTGCCGTCATCGCATTGCTGTTGGCCGGTTCGGTTGGACTCCTTTCTCAGCGGCCTTCCGATCCGACGCTGCTGATTCCCCAGGAAGGTCCGGTTCTGGACCTGACGCCGGTGGCCAATCCGCTTTCATTTCCTGTCGGCACCGCCATGGGATTTCCGGGCGATCTGGAGTTCGATTCCAAGGGGCATTTGTGGGTCATCAGCCGGCCAGGAGTTGGATTCAATACCCAGCCCGTCGTCGAGTTCGATGAGAACGGAAAATACATCCGCTCGTTTGGCGAGGGCCTGTTCGGCAATCGCCCTCATGGGATTCACGTCGATACGGACGGCAACATCTGGATCTCCGATGGAAGCAGCCACACCGTCGTCAAGCTGAGCCCCCAGGGCCAGGTGCTCCTGACACTCGGAACGAAGGGGATGGCGGGCGAGTGGAATGAGGCCGCCGGAACCCATTTGCTTCGCGAGCCCAATGACGTGGCGATTGGCCGCAACGGAGATGTCTTTCTGGTGGAGGGGCACACGCCCGGCGCGATGGGCGATCCGCGTGTGCTCAAGTTCGATAAGACCGGAAAGTTCATCAAGTCGTGGGGTGGGAAAGGAACCGATCCGGGGAAATTTCAGGTCGCTCATGGAATCGCCATCGACGCCAAGGGACTGCTCTGGGTTGCCGATCGGGAGAATTCCCGCATCCAGGTTTTCGATCAGGATGGAACGTTTGTCCGGCAGCTCAAGTATGCCGGCCTTCCCTGCAGTTTCGACATCGGCAAAGACGGAATCACGATGGTGAACGGCTTTACCGGGCAAATCCTGAAGCTCGATCTCGACGGCAAGGTGCTTTCTGTCTACGGCAAGATGGGCGAATTTGGCGAGGCCCACAATGTGGCCGTGAACTCGAAGGGCGAAATCTTTGTCGGCGACGTGACGAAGGGTGTGCTGAAGTTTGTAAAGAAGTAGACCCGTCCGTTACGATCTAAGACTGAGGCACGCGGTCTCCCGGAAGATTTCATGAAAGCTTTTCTACTCGGCCTCATCCTTGTCACTCAGGGAATCCCTCAATCTCCGACGGAAGCCGGCACGGTTACCGGAGTCGTTAAGACATCCAACGGCGCTCCTGCCGCTGGTGTCCGAGTTTCGGCAACGGCGCGTCCGTCAAATCCCGCCGATGCGTCGGTAGAAGTTTCGTCCGCCAGTCTGGGGCAAACGGACGATCAGGGACGTTATCGTCTCGAGAATATTCCTCCGGGCACTTACTACATCGCCGCCGGACGCGTTTCGCTTCCCACGTTTTTCCCCGGCACTCTGGAGATGTCGAAGGGAACAACGGTTTCGATTGCGGCCTCGGCCGTGGTCGCGAACATCAACATCACCATGGACGATGCCAGCATCCGCCCCCCGGATTCGGCGATGGACGTGAGCGATGTTGCCGGATTGACGTTGCCGGTGCAGGTGCGAATGGACGGCGATGCGAAACAACCCGTGTTCGCGAACGGACAGTTCGTTATGGTTCGGTTCACGCGCACGAAGGACGGTGCGGTTTCCGATTCGCCGCTGAATGCGTCACTCCTGAATCTTCCGGTTCCGAATTCGCTGCCCGGATATGAATATCGAGTCTCGGTTGAAAACCTTCCCGGCGGGTACGTCGTGAAATCCATGACACAGGACGGCGTGAATCTGTTGGCCAGCACCCTGAAAATCACCGCGAAGAGTTTTATTCAGGCGGAAATTCCGGTGTATGGCGCGGCGCTGCCGGGAGCCATGCTGGACAAAGTGCGAATCGCTTATGGAGCAGGCGGGCCGATGATTCCGATGGAGATCACCCTGGCTGGCGCCGCTTCCGGCTCGATTGCAGGAGCGCGGGTTCGAGGAAAGGTTGCTGCCGGCGGAAACTGGGATATCACGCTGCAGGGAAGCTCGGCCATTCTGTTTGCGGATGGTTCGTTCGAGTGTCGCGGCGTGACCGCCGGGCGTCATGTCATCCTCTTGCAAGACAAGTCCGTCGTGCCGGCTCGCGTTCTTGCCGCATCGATTGTTGTAGGCGATAAGGATCTGAACGACGTGACGATGGATGCCATTGCTGTAATGCCCAACGAGGTTCAGGTTCCGGCAAAGTCTCACCCTCCCGGAAGCGTTATTCCACTGGCATCGATTCGAGGAAGGGTTGCGGATGACTCGAGTAAAGACCCGGTGTTGGGAGGCTCCGTGACGCTCGCTGGAAAAACCAAAGCCACGTTTCCCATCGACAGCCTGGGTTTGTTTCAAATTCCTGGACTGCTCGCCGGCACCTACGAACTCACCGTCGAAGGCTCGAGCCACGCGGCGATCCGGCAAAATGTTGTCGTCGGCGATGACGACGTCATGCTGAATCTGACTGTCCGCAAATCCGACTGACGTGATGACGGGGGATGTGGATTGCCTTCCAAACTTCAGTGTAATTATTTACCTGGCCGCTCGCGTCGCCCGCGGTTGTCAAATGTCCGATGTCCAGGTGGTGATCTTGTTTGACATGCCGGCTCCCCTCGGGGGACGCGAGCGGCTGCGAGCGCAAGCCCGATAGGGCGAAGCAATCAAGAGATTTTGGGTGGCGCCAAGCGCCGGGGTGGTAGCCAAGTCGAAAAGTCTCCCTCAATACAGCTACCACCCCTCGCGGGATCCGCTTCGCGATCCCGCTGCCCTCCTACGCCTAAGAGGGCAGCTTGTTCACCCTCACTTCAAACTAGACCAC
>Ga0209488_10001548_pt1 | contig 19668 bp, 14 predicted proteins | sample Rivendell_Oct201_8_FD_188349 | JGI IMG/M metagenome (GOLD analysis project Ga0209488, IMG submission 188349) | Vadose zone soil microbial communities from the Eel River Critical Zone Observatory, Northern California, USA -... | ecosystem: Environmental > Terrestrial > Soil > Vadose zone >...
TCGATCTCGTCGCCGGAGCCGGCGTCCGGGTTGATTTCGTTGACGGCGAGGCCGTACTTGGCCTTGAAGCCGTTGATGACGTCGCCGTAGTTGCACCAGTCGTGGGGCAGGGCGATGACGGAGACGGTGCCCTCGGTCTTTGCGGCGGCGATGAGCGCGGTCAGGTCGGCAGCGGATGCCGCCGGTGCGCTACCGGCCGGTGCCGAAGCGGCGGCAGTCTCCGCGGGCTGGCTGGCGGCGGTGCTTGGGGCAGTCGACGCTGCCGGGCTCGAACAGGCTGCCACGACGAGGGCGAAGATCGCCAACGGGGTGACGGATCGCAGCAGGGAATGCTTGGTGATCAAAGTCGGTTCTCCAAATGACGGTGAATCGATGGACTCCGGGCCGCCGGACTCCGGCGCGATCCGACTCCTCCTCCTATGGCGATCGCGCGGTCTCTCGGCGGCAGCGGGTGACGTTTGTCCGGGACCGTCGTTCCGGTCGTGGGCATTTCACCCCCCGTGGGACAGTGCGTCAAGAGTGTGATGGACATATCAACGATCTGTCAGCGATTCGTGCACGGCCGCGGCCGGGGTCGTCCGGGTCCACGTTGCCGTCTCCGCGCGGTCGATCGCCACGCGGCCGGCGATCCCTGCCAAATTCCTCCCTGGGTGGCGCTATTCGAAACAGTCATCGCTCGCGCGGGCCAATTCGTCCAACGCTGCTGCCGGGAAGCATTCGACGGCGATTCGGCCCCGAATCGGGCTCCGACGTGCATCGTCCGGCCACGCAGGCGATCGAGCAGTGCCCAGTGTTCTCGGGAGGAGGCATTTGGCAAAAACGGACGCAAGGCGCGGCCCGGCTCACTGTCGCCCGTATTTCCCGCTTATCGATCCCCGTGCCGCTCCCACCAGCAAAATGCCGGCTGGCGCGGGCTCTGGACATGAATCTGGCCGAGGCGGCGGTCTCCGAACGCCCCGCCCGTGCTCGGATCTCAACATTCGGCCGTCTGCCGCTCGCGGCACCTCGTCGTGGCTGCACTCCAACGTGAGGAATGCTGGTGGGGACAGCACCCGAGCTCATAGGCCGGGAGCGCGGGCGCGGACAATCGCCACCGCCACCATTCCTCCTGTCGGCGAATCGAAACGGCCGGCGGGGGCTCCGCCGGCCGTCGCTCCAATTCAGGCGTTGGAAGGGATCAGGGCATCCACGCCTGCCACTTGGCGGAATTGGCGTCGATCCACTGCTTGGCCGCGTCCTCGGGGGTCATGTTCTTGTTCGTGATCGCATCGGCGACCGAGTTCTGGTCCTGGTTGGCCCATTTGAAGTTCTTGATGAACGTGGCCGCGTCGCCGCCGGTGTCCATGAACTTCGTCCGGACGATCTTGTTGAGGATGTACGGCGGGTAGTCGCAGGCGACCTTCTTGAGGTCCGCGTCGCAGCCGGGCGTGTACGGGGGGAGATGGATCTGGACGAGCTTGATCTCGGAGAGCAGCCACTGCGGGTCGTAGAAGTAGCCGATCAGAGGGGTCTTGTTCTTGTCGGCCTGCTGGAACGCCGTGATCGTCGCCGCCTCGCTGCCGGAGAACACGTCCTTGAAATTCAGGCCGAGGTTGGTGATCAGGGCCTCGTCGTACTGGACGAACGTCGGGTCGCTCCCGAGGAACTGGCCCTTGTCGCCCGATTCCGAGGTCTTGAACAGGTCGGCGTACTTGTTGAGGTTGTGCCAGTCGGCGAGATCCGGGTACTTGTCGATCATCCAGCCCGGGACATACCAGCCGATGATGCCGGTGACGCCGTTCGGGCCCGCATCCTGGGCGAGCTTGTCGGTGGTGATGTACTTCTTCTCGAGATCGGGATGGCCCCAGTTCTCGAGGATCACGTCAACCTCGCCCGTCTGGAAGCCCTGCCAGGCGACCTCCTCGGCGAGCGTGCTCGTCGCGACCTTGTAGTTCATCTGCTCGAGCAGGCACTGGGCGACGGCGACGTTCGCGGCGGCGCCCACCCACTGGTTGATCATCATCTTGACTTCGCCCTTGGAGCCGTCGCCCTTGCACGTCGCGGCGGCCGCTGGGGCGCTACCTGCAGGCGCGGCGCTTCCGGAGGCGACCGGTCCGCTGCTTTGAGCCGCGATGCTCGGCGCCGGCGTGCCACCCGATGACTTGGCACAGCCCATGACGATCAGGCTGACCACTACGATGCCGGCGAGCCGGCGACCCCATCGATCGAGCTCCATGACTGTTCGCTCCTCCTCTTGCCGGTTCAGCCGGCCCTCGCGACGGTCGTTCGCCGTCGGGTTCCCGCCCCCTGGGTAATCCGATCAAGCATGATGCCGAGCAGGACGATCGCGACACCGGCCGCGAGACCCTTGCCGAATTGCTCCCCCCTGGCGAATCCGGTGATGACGTCGAAGCCTAATGCGCCCGCGCCGACGAGTCCGCCGATCACGACCATTGAGAGCACCATGACGATGCCCTGGTTCGCGGCAAGGAGCAACGCGTGCCTGGCCATTGGTAGCTGGACCTTCCAGAGCAACTGGCGGCGGGTGGCGCCGGAGGCCGTCGCCGCCTCGATGACCGTGGCAGGAACCGCGCGAATCCCGACCTCGACCAGCCGGATCACCGGCGGCGCGGCGTAGATGATCGCAGCGACGATCGCGGTGAATCTGGTCGGGCTGAACAGGGCCAAAGCCGGGATGAGATATACGAAAGCCGGCAGGGTCTGAGCGGCGTCCAGGAACGGCCGGAGGATCACCCGGAGGCGGTCGTTGCGCGCCGTCTGGATCCCGATCGCGATGCCGATGATGAGCGTCAGGAGGGTCCCGACGACGACATTGGCGAGCGTCTGCATCGCGTGGTTCCAGAGGCCGAGCAGGATGATGAACCCGAGGCAGATCGCCGCGACGATCGCCGGGCGCCTGCCGGACACCGCCCATGCGATCAGGGCGATGATCGCGACGATGAGCCACCAGGGGGCGGATGTCAGGAAGCCCTCGAGCGGGTTGATGACGAGGCTGGTCAGGACGTCCTTGATCGTCAGCGTGATGCCCTGGAAGGTGTCGGTAATCCAGCTGACGAGCTGGTTGACCGGGCTCCGAAACGAGAAGCCGATCGCGTCCGGAAAGGCTGTTGCGTCAACGGCGAACGGGGCAGCCAGGCCGATCCCGAGGATGGCGAGCGGGGCGCCGAGGCTGACCCACCGGCCGCCGCGCCGGGATTGGGAGAGGCGGGAGCGCGGATCGAGCGCCTCGCCTGCCGCGAACGTCAGCCGGTCGAGCAAGATCGCCAGGATCACGATCGCGATGCCGGAGTCGAAGGCCGAGCCGACATCGTGCTTGCTGAGCGCCTGGGTGAGAGACTCGCCCAGTCCCGGCGCGCCGATGAGCCCGGTGATCACGATCATCGACAGCCCGAGCATGATCGTCTGGTTGATTGCCAGCGCGATCGCCCGGCGCGCGAGCGGCAGCTGGACCTTGGTCAGGATCTGGCCGCTGGTGGAGCCGAGAGAGCGAGCCGCCTCGACGCTCGCGCCGGGAACGCCGCGGATGCCGAGGGCCGTGATCCGGATGGCCGGCGGGATCGCAAAGATAAGGGTTGCGATCGTCGAGGGCGTCGCACCGATCAGGAACAGGAGGGTGATCGGCGTCAGGTAGGCGAGCGTCGGCATGATCTGCATGACATCGAGGATCGGCGACAGGATTGCGCTGACCCGATCGCTGCGGCCGGCTATCGTCCCGAGCGGCAACCCGATCCCGACCGCGATGACGACCGCGGCGAGCATCATGCCGAGCGTCGCCATGCTTTGGTCCCATAGGCCGAGGACGCCGAGCGAGGCAAAGCCGGTCGCGGCCAGGAGGGCCAGCCGGATCCCGCCGAATCCAAGGCCGAGCGCGGCGGCCAGTCCGATGACTCCGGGCCAGCCGAGCGACGCGAGGATGTTGTTGAAGACATCGATGAGGGCGGCGACCGACGCGCGGATCGGCTCGAGGATCGATCGGTTGTCACCGACCGTGTCGCGCACGCCGTTCAACGTCCTGAACAGCGGCTCGTCGTCGTTGTGCGGCAGCGTCCACTGGTTCCGGAACACGAGATAGGCGATTGCGGCCGCGATGCCGAGCACGACGATCAGGGCGCGCCTCGCCGCCGCCGGATCGGCGGTCGCCGCATTGGACCAACGGACCGCCGTCACCCGGCGCCGACTCCTGCTATCGATTCGAGGATCGCGGCGCGGTCGACGACACCAAGGAGCCTCCCACCGTCGACAACGCGAATCGGCTTCTCCGTCGCCGCGGCCACGTGCAGCGTGTCGCGAATGACCGTCGCCGCGGGGAATTCCGGGCCGTCGAGGGGGTCGTCCGGCCGGACCGGCCGCATGACCCAGCGGAGCGTCAGGATGTTCGCCTTCGGAACGTCGTGGACGAAGTCGGCCACGTAGTCGTCGGCGGGTGCTCCGACGACCTCTTCCGGCCGGCCGGACTGGACGATGGCGCCGTCGCGCATGATCAGGATGTGGTCGCCGAGCTTGAGGGCCTCGGCGAGGTCATGAGTGATGAAGATCATCGTCTTTCCGACCTCCTGATGAAGGCGGATGACCTCGTCTTGCATGTCGCGCCGGATGAGCGGATCGAGCGCGCTGAACGGCTCGTCGTAGAACATGACCTCCGGGTCCACGGCGAGGGCCCTGGCGAGACCAACTCGCTGCTGCTGGCCACCGGAGAGCTGGTCCGGGTAGCTTTCGCCCAGCGCCCCCAACCCGACGAGGTCGCACATGGCGCGGGCGCGATCGAGGCGTGCGGCCTTCGCGTCGCCTCGGATCTCCAGCCCGAAGGCCACGTTGTCGATGACCCGCCGATGGGGCAACAACCCGAAGTGCTGGAAGACCATCGCGAAGCGGTGCCGGCGCAGCTCGCGGAGCCGCGCCTGGTCGGCCTTGCGAATGTCCTCGCCGTCGAGGAGGATCTCGCCGGCGGTCGGCTCGATGAGCCGGGTGAGGCAGCGGATCAGCGTTGACTTGCCGCTCCCCGACAGGCCCATGACGACGAAGATCTCGCCCGGCTGGACATCGAATGAGACGTCGCGAACGGCGACGGTCGTACCGAGTTTCGCCCGAAGCTCGGCGTTCGGAAGATCTGCGTTCGGGGTGCCGACGATCTTGTGCTCGGCCGCGCCAAAGGCCTTCCAGAGGCTCCGGACCGCGATCGTCGGCCGGGCGCCAGGCGCGGTCTGGCTCGAATTTGCGGCGGGCGGCTCGACGGTGACGGTCACGGCACGGCTCCTGCTCGGTGACGGCGACGCGTGCGGGCGACGGTACACCACCCGCGCGTCCACCGAAAGATCCTTGTAGCCGCCGCCCTTCAGGCGCCGAACCAGCCGGTCGGCCCCGGCTTCGTGTTCTCGTAGACGTGCTTGATCTCGCGGTACTCGTCGAGGCCGGTCGGGCCAAGCTCGCGCCCGATCCCGGATTGCTTGAAGCCGCCCCACTCGGCTTCCGGGATGTAGGTGTTGTAGTCGTTGATCCAGACCGTTCCGTGGCGGAGCGCGGCGGCGACGCGCTGGGCTCGGGCGGGATCCGCCGTCCAGACCGCGCCGGACAGCCCGTAGGTCGTGTCGTTGCCAAGGCGGATGGCCTCGTCCTCGGTCGTGAAGCGCTCAACGGTGACGACCGGGCCGAAGATCTCCTCGCGGATGATCGTCATGTCGGCCGTGCAATCGGCGAAGACGGTCGGCCGGACATAGAAGCCGGCCTGGAGGTCGGGCTCCGAAGGCCGGCCGCCGCCGGCAACCAGTCGGGCGCCCTCGTCGATCCCGGTCCTGATGTAGCGCTCGACCTTGGCCCGATGGTCGGCTGAGATCAGGGCGCCGGTCTCGGTCTGTTCGTCCAGCCCTGGCCCGACCCGAATCCGATCGGCCCGTCGCCCGAGCTCCTCGACGAACCGATCGTGCATCGAGGACTCGACGATCAGCCGGCAGCCGGCCGAGCAGACCTGGCCGCTGTGGACGAAGGCCGCGGTCAGCGCGTTGTCGACCGCGGTCTCGAAGTCGGCGTCGGCGAAGACGATGTTCGGGCTCTTGCCGCCCAGCTCGAGCGCGACGCGTTTGACGTTGACCGCGGATGCCGCGAGGATCCTCCGCCCCGCCTCGAGCCCGCCCGTGAGCGAGACCATGTCGACGTCCGGGCTCGCAGCGAGCGCCTCACCGACCCGCCCGCCCGGACCGAGCACGAGGTTTACGACGCCGGCCGGCACGCCCGCTTCCTGCAGCAGCTGGACGAGGATGATCGTCGTCAGCGGCGTCAGCGATGCAGGCTTCAGGATCATCGTGTCGCCGGCGGCGAGCGCCGGAGCCACCTTCCAGCTGATCTGTAGAAGCGGGTAGTTCCATGGCCCGATGAGCCCGCACACCCCCAGCGGCTCGTGGACGATCCGCGAGATGACGTCGGGGTTGTCGACATCGACGACCCGCGTCGGGTCTGCGCAGGCGAGGCGGGCGTAGTAGCGAAAGACCTTGACGACGTCGTCGACGTCGTAGCCGCTCTCGCGGAGAGCCTTGCCGGTGTTGAGCGTCTCGGCCCGCGCGATGCGGTCCCGGTCGCGCTCGATGAGGTCCGCCGTGCGATTCAGCAGGTTCGCCCTGGCCGCAGGCGACGTCCGTGGCCAGTCGGTCGCGTCGAAGGCGTGCCGGGCGGCCGCGATGGCGCGCTGGACGTCGCGGTCGTCGGCGATGTCGACGGTCGCGACGACGGTCGCGTCGGACGGGTTGACGATCTCGCTTGTCGCGCCGGACTCGGGCGAGACCCACTGGCCGTCGATGAACAGGCTCGGCACGGGTTCCTCAGGTGACGGTGCGGCTCGCGAGGAGGATGGTCGGGCCCCGTGGTGGCGTCAACGCGTGTCCCACAGCCCGGGCGGATCGCCCGATTGCGCTGGCGGATCCGTGACGAGACCGACGGTCGCGAGCGATACTCTCGGCCTGCCTGTCACGATCGAACTGCCATCGACGATCGGCCCAGTGGCCCGGAGGAACCCGCGCATGAGTCCGCTCCCCGACAAGGCTCGCGTCGTCATCATCGGCGCCGGCATCGTCGGCAACAGCATGGCCTATCACCTCGCCAAGCTCGGCTGGCGGGACATCGTCCTCCTCGAGAAGGGCATGCTGCCGAACCCAGGTGGCTCGACCGGCCACGCCTCGAACTTCATCTTCCTGACGGATCACGGCAAGGAGATGGCCGCATTCACGATGGAGAGTGCCCGCCAGTACCGGGAGCTAGGGGTGTACGACGAGACGGGTGGGATCGAGGTCGCCCGGACGCCGGAGCGGATGGAGGAGCTCAAGCGCCGGATGGCGTCGTCGACCTCGTGGGGCGTCGAGGGCAGCCGCCTGCTCACTCCCGCCGAGGTCAAGGCCATGGTCCCGTTCATCGAGGAGTCCGTCATCCTCGGCGGCTTCTACACGCCAGGAGTCGGGATCGTCGATTCGCTCCAGGCGGGAACGCTGATGCGCCAGAAAGCGCAGGAGATGGGCGCGCTTACGATCGCCGCCAGCGTCGAGGTCACGGGTATCGACGTCGAGGCCGGCCGGGTCCGGCGCGTCCACACGGACGCCGGCACCATCGAGTCGGACGTCGTTGTCATCGCCTGCGGAGTCTGGAGCCCGCGGATCGCCGAAATGGCGGGCGCCTCGATCCCTCTCACGCCCGCGGTCCACCAGATGATCGACATCGGCCCCGTCCCGATGTTCGCCAACGCGACCAGGGAGGTCGGCTATCCGATCGTCCGCGACATGGACACGAACATGTACGAGCGGCAGCATGGAAACGGCTTCGAGATCGGCTCGTACGCGCACCGGGCGATCCTGATGGATGCCGACGACATCCCCTCGATCGCGACGTCCGCGCTCTCGCCGACGATGTTGCCATTCACGCAGGAGGACTTCGACCCGCAACTCGAGGACGCGCTGGAGCTGTTCCCCGAGATCGTCGGCGACGAGTCGGTCGGGGTGAAGCTCGCGATCAACGGGCTGCTGTCGCTGACGCCGGACGGCAACCCGATCATCGGCGAGACACCCGAGGTCAAGGGCCTCTGGTCGGTCGCCGCGGTCTGGATCAAGGAGGCGCCGGGGATCGCGAAGACGGTCGCGGAATGGATGACGACCGGCGAGCCCGAGATCGACCCGCACGGCTCGGACATCGCCCGCTTCTACGATCACCACAAGACGGACCAGCACATCGCCGCGCGGACCACGGAGGGCTACAACAAGACCTACGGCATCGTCCACCCGAGCGAACAGTGGGAATCGAATCGACCGATTCGCCTGTCGCCGGCGTACGAACGCCAGGTTCGGCTGGGGGCCGTTTTCTTCGAGGCCGCCGGCTGGGAGCGGCCCTACTGGTACGAGGCGAACAAGACGCTCCTCGACGAGTACGGCGACCGGGTCATGCCGCGCGCGGCGGAGTGGGAGTCGCGCTGGTGGTCGCCGATCATCAACGCCGAGCATCTCGCGATGCGCGATCGGGTCGGGATGGTGGACCTGTCGGCGTTCGTGATCTTCGACGTCACGGGCCCGGGCGCCTGCGCGTACCTCGAGGGGCTTGCCGTCAACAAGGTCGACGTCGCCCCGGGCAGGACGGTCTATACCCCGCTCCTCAACGCCGCCGGCGGGATCCTCGCCGACCTGACGATCATGCGGCTGGCGGACGACCGGTTCCGAGTCGTGACCGGCGGTGGGATGGGCATGCGGGACAAGAAGATCTTCACCGACGCGCTGCCCGCCGATGGGTCCGCGCAGCTCCACGACGCGACGAACCAGTGGACGACCATCGGGATCTGGGGGCCGCGGGCACGAGATGTCGTGGCGTCGGTGACATCGGCCGATGTGAGCCACAAGAGCTTCCCGTTCCTCAGCTCCAAGCCGGTCGACATCGACGGGGTCCGGACACTCGCCTCCCGGATCAGCTACGTGGGCGAGCTCGGCTGGGAGATCTACGTACCGATCGAGCAGGGCCTCCGCGTCTGGGACGCGCTCTGGGAGGCCGGCCGGCCGCACGGCATGGCGCCGGTCGGGATCGGGACCTACGCGGTCACGGCGCGGCTCGAGAAGGGCTACCGGGCCCACGGGGCCGAGCTCGAGCTCGACTTCGACCTCGTCGAGGCCGGAATGGCGAGGCCGTCGGTCAAGGACGCCGACTTCGTTGGCAAGGAGGCGTACCTCCGACGGCGTGCCCAGCCGCCGGCGGCGATCCTTTCCACCCTGACCCTCGACGACCCGACCTCGTCGTCCGGGGTCAAGCGGTACATGCTCGGGCGCGAGCCGGTCCTGACGCCGGACGGCGCGCCGATCGTCGACGCCAAGGGCCGCCGCTCGTACGTGACCAGCGCCGGATCCGGGCCGTCCGTCGGCAAGCACCTGCTCATGTCGTACCTGCCCCCGGAGTACGCGAAGGAAGGCACGAAGCTCGCCGTCGAGTACTTCGGGGAGCGCTACCCGGTGACGGTCGCGGTGGCCGGCAGCACGCCACTCTTCGATCCCGAGAACGCCCGGATCCGGAGCTAACTGGTGAAGATCCTGGTCTGCGTCAAGCGCGTCCCGGCCACCGGCGGACGGATCGCGCTGACCGCCGACAGCCTCGACATCGACGCGCGCTACCTGGGCTTCACGATCAGCCCCCACGAGGAGTGCGCGGTCGAGGAGGCCGTCCGAATCGTGGAGGCCCAGGGCGGCAGCTCGACGGTCCTGACGCTCGGTCCGGACGCGGCAGCCGACCAGCTCCGCGACGCGATGGCGATCGGTATCGAGCGGGCGGTCCTGCTCGAGACTGACGGCTCCGACTGGGATCCGATGGCGACGGCGGGTGCCATCGTGGACGCGATCCGGGCCCTCGAGGCCGAAGACGGCCGGTTCGACCTCCTCCTCTTCGGCAACGAAGCGGCCGATACCGGGGACTTCCAGGTCGGGATCCGGGTCGCGACGGCCCTCGGCCGGCCCGTGGTCTCGGGTATCAAGGCGATCGAAGCGGCCGATGGTCGGGTCGTCGCGCGGCGCGAGGCAAGCGGCGGCGGCTGGGAGGTCTTCGAGCTGCCGTTGCCGGCTGTCCTCGGCGTGAAGGAGGGCCTGAACCTGCCGCGATATCCATCGGTTCCGGGCCGGCTCCGGGCGAAGAAGAAGGAGATCGTCCGGATCACCCCGGCAGCCCGCCGGGGCGGCCCGATCAAGGAGCGCCTGCGATTGCCGGCTGGTACGGAGAGCACCGTCGAGGTCATCGGGACCGGCCCGGAAGCCGCGCCCGCCGTCGTCGAGCTGCTCACCCGGATCGGAGTCGTGAGCCGATGATCCTGACCCTCGTCGAGCACGTCGACGGCCGCCCGGAACGGTTGTCGCTCGAGGCGCTGACTCTCGCCGGGAAGCTCGCTGCGGCATCCGGCGAGCCGCTACACACCGTGTCGTTCGGCGGGGGCGCGCGCGAGGCGGCGCAGCAGCTCACCGGCAGGGGCGTCGACGTGGCCCACGTCGTCGAGGACGATCGGCTGTCGGCCTTTGCGCCCGTCGCCTGGGCGGCGACCGTCAGCCAGCTCATCGCAAGCCTTGGCTCCTCGATCGTGCTCGCGGCCGGCAGCGACCGCGGCAACGAGGTGATGGCACATGTCGGCGCCCGGACCGATCTGCCGCTTGCCGCGAACTGCACCGAGGTCGTTCCCGGCGAGCCGTTCCGCCTGACCCGCCAGCGCTGGGCCGGCAGCCTCCTCGAGGACGCGACACTCGATGCACCGACGAGGCTCCTCACGATCGCCCCGCACGCGGTCGCCGTCGAGGACGCCGTCGACAACGCAGCTCAACCGGCGATCGAGCCGTTCTCGCCGACGCTGACCGACGAGGACCTCCTGGTGGCCGTCGTCCGCCGGCTCGCGCCCGATCGGTCGGGGATCTCGCTCACGGACGCACGAGTCGTCGTCGGCGGAGGCCGTGGCGTCGGCAGCGCCGAGGCGTTCAGCGAGCTCGAGGAGCTGGCGGCGGTCCTCGGAGCGGCGGTCGGTGTCTCACGGGTCGTCACGAGTGCCGGCTGGCGGCCGCACTCGCAGCAGATCGGGCAGACCGGCCTGAGGATCGCGCCGGACCTGTACATCGCGTGCGGCATCAGCGGCGCGATCCAGCACATCGTCGGGGCCAAGGCTGCCAAGCGCATCCTCGCGATCAACACCGATCGCGACGCCCCGATCATGTCGGTCGCGGATTACGCCGTGATCGGCGATCTGCACCAGGTCGTCCCCGCCATCACCGCCGAGATCCGACGCGTGACCGGTCGGTAGTGGCCGTGCAGGCGGGGGCGCGCATCGTCGCGCGATCTGCGTCGCCCATCACCGTTGCCATCGCACTGCTGCTGGCGGCCTGCAGCCAGCAGGCCAGCCCGTCGCCGGCGGTCCCGGGCAGCCCCAGTCCGGCAGGCACAGGATCGACTCCATCGGATGCCGGCCAAACGGAGGTCCCAGCTCCGCCGTCGATCGACCCCGCCCTTGCCGCCGGTCTGAGCGTTACCTGCGGCGACGACCGAGCCTTCCCAGCCGAATCCGTCCTCGATCATGGAGGCAGCGAAAACGAGCTGGACCCTGCCAGCCTCGCCCTGCGCCAGATCCTCACCGGCCCCGATGGCGCCGGTCTGAACCTTCCGTCGGCCGGCTGGCACCGGGTGATCCGGACGTCGACCTATGCGCTGTTCGTGGCCCCTGCGCTTCTGCCGGCCGACAGCCCATGGGTAATGGTCTCGCTGATGAACTCCGCTCGCACCTGGACCTACGACAGTGCCGGCGCCTGTCAGATGACCGTCGCCCTCGCGAAGGGCATCGGCCCCGCCGGCTGGTGGCTGGATCCCGCGGCAGGCAAGCCGCCTGCCGACGCGACGTCCGTCGCCGCCATCGTGCTGGAGCGCTCGTGCGCCAGCGGCGCGTCGCCGGATGGCCGCGTCCTCCCCCCGGTGATCCGGTCGGGGGCGAGCGCGATCTCGGTTCTGGTCGCGATCCGCCATCGACCCGGCGACCAGGATTGCCCGGGCAATCCGACGCTGGCGATCCGGCTCGATCTCGGCGAGGCGATCGGGTCCCGGGCGCTCCTCGACGGGGGCGAATTCCCGCCGCGCGAGGCGAGTGTCGTACCCAACTGAGGCGCCGAACCGCGAGGCGCTGTTGACCGCACAAGCGCCGGGTAGACGCGCGGCGAAATCTGACTGTCGATTTGTGATGCCGTTGTTGGCATCGAACCGAGCCCGATCCACGCGGCTCCGCCCGATTACCCGATCGGCGCCGTCCACCCGCCTCGGGCCCCACCCGGAATATGCAAAGAACGGCATTGCCGGCAGCAGATTGAGATCCGCCGCGATCTGCCGCGAACCGCCGAACGCGCCTCAGCTCGGCTGGCTGTCGAGCCGGTCCATGATCCGCCTCTCGAGATCGAGGATCGCCTGCTCGAGGCTCTCGACCCGCTTGAGGATCTCGGTGTTGCCCGTGAGCAGTCGGACGTTCTGCTCGTCCTCCTTGTCGGTCTCGGCAGCCGCGTGCTCGAGGGTCATCCGGTCGCGTACCGACGAACGATTACTGGCCAGGAGGATCAGGGGAGCAGCGTAGGCGGCCTGGGTCGAGAAGGCGAGATTCAGGAAGATGAATGGATACGGATCAAAGTGAAAGAGCAGGTAGATGTTGCCGAGCACCCAGGCCGCGACGATGACGGTCTGAATGACGATGAACGTCCAGCTGCCCAGGAAACCCGTCACCCGGTCAGCGATCCGAGCCCCGAGCGGCGCTCCCTCCAGGAGCTCCTTGTTGACCGGGTGCAGATAGACCTGTCGAGCCAGAGCCCTGCGTCGCATCGGTGTCTCCGCCTCTTTCGCGGCGCGGCGGACGTTCGCCGCTGCTCGCTGGGCGACATCCTATCCGCCGGGAGGAAGGAGGACAGGATGCCGACGACGAGAAACGGACGACCCGGGAGGGGGCCGGGTCGTTCGTCGAGTGTGTCGCCGGGAGGGGGTGGCCCAGAACATGTCGGGCCGGGCTCGACCGTAGTGCCTCACCAGTCGCGACGAGAGGATGGAAACACCGCATCTCGACCCCGGGACGATTAGCACGAGTTGTCAGCGTATAGTTACGCTCACGGGACGCGGGGAGGGGTCGGAATGGGCGGCGCGTGCACCTGGCAGAGAGACCGATCTGTCTCGTGGGAGACAGACCGGTGTCTGGTCGCTAGAATGGCACTCCCAAGCCGCCGTCCAGGGGCCACGTCCCGAAGCGAGAAGTCCTTGAGCAAACGGTTCGTCACCCCGTTCGCGCCGGCCGCTCTCGCGTCTGCCGGATGAGTCGAAGCCAGATTCGGCTGCAGAAGCCGTCACGACGGGACCCCCTGGTCGCCCGGATGTGAAGGCGTGACGACCGCCCCCGATACCCAACTCGTCGTCATCGGCGCGTCTGCCGGTGGAATCGAGGCCGTGTCGCGGGTCGTCGCGAGCCTGCCGCCGGACTTCCCCGCGCCGATCGTCATTGCCCAGCACCTCGACCCGCGCCGCCCCAGCCATCTCCGCGAGATCCTCGCCCGCCAGACGCCGCTGCCCGTCCGAACAGTGACCGAGAAGGCGTCGCTCGAGGACGGCGTCGTCTACGTGGTGCCATCCAATCGGCACGTCGAGCTGACCGATCACGAGCTCCGGCTTCGGCAGCCGACGGACGGTGGGATCGCACCGTCGGTCGACGTGCTCCTGGAAAGCGCGTCGAAAGCGTTCGGGGCGGGCCTCATCGCGGTGATCCTCACCGGCAGTGGCTCCGACGGATCGGTCGGCGCGCGGCACGTCAAGCTCGCCGGCGGGACAGTCGTCATCGAGAACCCGGCGACCGCGATGTTCCCGTCCATGCCGAGCTCGATCCCGCCGTCGCTCGTCGATGCGACGGCCGAGCTCGATGGAATCGGGCCCCTCCTCCACGATTTTCTGGCCGTCGACGGCGAGTCGACCGATGGCATGGACCGCGCCGAGCTCGACGCCGTGCTGGCCCGAATTCGCGAGCGCAGCGGGATCGACTTCAGCACCTACAAACCGGCAACCATCCTGCGCCGATTGAAAGGCCGGATGACTGCCACGAACCGTCCCTCCCTCTCGTCGTATGCGGCCCACCTCGAGGCAGAACCGGAGGAGTACGCCCGGCTCGTCAGCAGCCTTCTCATCAAGGTGACCGAGTTCTTCCGCGATCCCAAGGTCTGGGACTACCTGCGCGATCGCATCCTGCCCGGCCTGATCGAGGAGGCCCAAGCCGAGGGCCGCGAGCTGCGGCTGTGGTCGGCGGGCTGCGCGACCGGCGAGGAGGCATATTCACTCGCGATTGCCGTAGCCGAAGCTCTCGGCAAGGAGCGAACGCCACTCGACGTTCGGGTCTTCGCGACGGACATCGATCGCGATGCCATCGCGTTCGCCCGTCGGGGTGTGTATTCCTCGGCCGCCGTCGCCGCGATACCTCAGCCCATCCGCGACCGCTACTTCGTCAGGAGCGAGGGTAGTTACGAGATCGGCAAGCGGCTCCGGTCCATGATCGTCTTCGGCGAGCACGATCTTGGTGACCGGGCGCCGTTTCCGCGGATCGATCTCCTCCTCTGCCGGAACGTCCTCATCTACTTTGCGGCGTCGATGCAGCGGGCCGCGCTCGAGACATTCGCCTACTCGCTGCGGCCCAGCGGCCGCCTCGTCCTCGGCCCATCGGAGACCGTGGCTGTGCTGCCTGCTCCGTTCGCACAGGAGCACGCCCGTTTCTGCGTCTATCGGCGCCGCCCCGGGGCCAAGCTCCTCCTGCCTGTTCCCAGGGCGGCCCAGGTTCGGCGAAGCCCGCTCGACCTGGCCGTCCAAGCCACCCGCCAGGACGTCCAGCGCGCGGCGGCGTCGGCTGCGGCCGCGGAAGGACTACTCCTCGATCTCGCCGTCGGCGTCGTCGTCGTCGATCCCAATTACGACATCGTCCGGATCAACTCCGCCGCTCGACGGTTGCTTGCGATCCACGGGACGGCATTCGAGCAGGATTTCGTCCATCTCGCCGAGAGCCTGCCCGCATCGCCGCTTCGAGCCGCGATCGACGCGGCGCTGACCGGGTCGACCACGACGGCCGACTTCGAGGTCGACGTCGCCGCCCCGGTTGGCAGCGGAGCGCGGTATGTCGAGGTGACGGTCTCGCCGCAGCGGGGCGACACGCGCGCGATCGAGGGCGCCGTCATCGAGCTGATGGACGTCACCCGCTTTCACCAGGACCAGCGAGAGCTGACCCGAACGCAGCGTCGGAACGACCGGGCGTTCGTGGCCAACGCGAGGCTGCTTGCCGCGAACGAGGAACTCACGGGCGTGGTCGCCCGGTTGCGTTCATCGAACGAGGCGATCCTCGTCTCCGCCGAGGACGCTCAGGCCAGCCGCGAGGAGCTGGAGACACTCAACGAGGAGTTCCAGGCCACAAACGAGGAGCTCGAGACACTCAACGAGGAGCTGACGGCCAGCGTCGAGGAGCTGCGCGTCGCGAACGAGAGCCTCGAGACACGAACCAGTGAGTTGAGCCTCCAGACGGCGGCCCTCGAGGACCAGGAGCGCGCGAGCGTCGAGGAGCACGATCGGTTGCGCTCGATCTTCGCCAGCCTCGGCGACGCGGTCGTCGCGGTCGACCAGGCGGGCGAGGTCGTGGCCACGAACGCCGCCTACGATCGACTGTTCGGCGGACAGGCGGGCGACATCATCCCGGAGGATCTGGCCGGCGTGCCCCTGCCGCTCTCGGACAGGCCGACGCAGCAAGCCGCCCGTGGCGAGCGCTTCAGGATGGAGTTCGCGGTCACCGCAGACGATGGCTCACGCCGCTGGTTCGAGGCCGTCGCCGAGCCGTTGACGGGCGCCGATCGGACGTGGAGCGGGGTCATCGCGATCCGCGATGTCTCCGACCGGACGATGCGATTGAGCCTCGAGCGGCTGATGGCAGCCGCGGGGCACGAGCTCAAGACGCCGATGGCGGCGCTTCACGGCTTCCTGCAGCTCATCGAGCGGTCCCTCGGCTCAGCCGGTTCGACCGGCGGAGATCTCAGCCTGTACACGAGTCGAGCCCTTGCGCAGACCCGCCGGATGGGCCAGCTCGTCGAGCGGCTGTTCGATGTCAGCCGGATCCAGAGCGGGCAGCTCGAGCTCGTCCTCGAGCCGATCGATCTCGTCGAGGTCGTGCGCCGCGCGATCGACGTCAGCGAGGGCCTTCGCGAAGCGCCACCGATCACCCTGTCGGTCGCTCCCCGCTCGCTCGGGCTCATTGGCGACCACGGCCGGCTCGAGCAGGTGTTCGTCAATCTTCTCGGCAACGCCGTCGAGCACGCAGCCGCAACGCCGACGATCGACGTGTCGATCCGACGCTCCGGGAGGACAGCCATCGTCGTGGTTCGCGACCAAGGCCCCGGTATCTCCAGCAAGGAGCTCCCGCTCGTCTTCCAGCCATACGTCCGGCTCGGAGGGCCGCAGTCGACCGGCCTCGGCCTCGGCTTGTTCCTCGCGAGGGAGATCGTGACCTCCCATGGCGGCTCGATCGATATCGCCTCGCGTCGCCGCCAGGGAACGACGATCACCGTTCGATTGCCAATCGGGGGACCCAGCGCTCGGACTCGCGCGAAGGGTCGTCCAGCGGATTCGCCATGATCCGGCTAGCGATCGTCGAGGATCATCCGGCCATCGCCGACGGGTTGATCGCCCTCCTCTCCAGCGAGCCGGACGTGACGGTCGTCGGGTCGGCGTCAGACGCGGCTTCCGCCGACCGCCTCATCGCCGCCACGTCGCCCGACGTCGTCCTGTGCGACGTGCGCCTGGCGGGTGGCGCCGACGGCCTGGCGGTGCTGGCCCGCCACACGCCGGGCCCGGCTTTCATCATGCTGACCGCCTACGTCTACCCGAGCTACTACGTGGCCGCGACTGAGGGCGGGGCGCGGGGCTACATCTCGAAGATGGCGACGATCCAGCAGATCCTGGCGGCGGTCCGGACCGTGGCGGATGGTGGGACCGCGTTTCCGCGCGAGGCCCAGGGTGCCATCCGCTCGGCCATGCGCGTGCCGACGCCGCGAGAGCTGGAGATCCTCATCCTCGTCGCCGATGGCCTTTCGAACGCCGATATCGCCGAGCGGCTTGGACTGCGGGTCAAGACCGTCGAGAGCCAGCTCCGACGGATGTTCGACCGCTACGACATCGCCAGCCGGACGGCGCTGGTGCACCTGGCGGAGGGCCAGGGCTGGCTCGCGGAGGGTCGCTAGGGCCGTCGGCGCGCTTGGCGGGTTTTCATCCTCAGCGTCCTCAGATCCGTGGGGCATCGTGGACGGCTCGGGGGCGTTCCGCGGGGCAACGGGGCGCACCCGGTTTCGTGTCCCCCCGAGGCTGCCATCATGCCGTCCTCCGTGACCCCGCTCCCACCAGTCGTGGCGACGCGGCCTCGGCGGGTCCTGGCGATCGACGACGACGACGGTCTCCTCGACATGCTCAACCTCCTCCTGCGCCAGACCGACTTCGACCTGCGAACGGCGCACGGTGGGAAGACCGGACTCGAGCTGGCAATCACCTGGGAGCCGGACGTCATCCTCCTCGACCTCGGCATGCCGGATCTCGACGGTGCGACATTCCTCGAGCAATACCGCAAGTCGACCACGTCACCAGCGCCGGTCGTCCTCCTCACGGGCGCACTCGACGGCGTGTCTCGCGCCACGGAACTGAGGGTTTCGATGTTCCTCTCGAAACCCTTCGATCTCGGCACGCTCGTCGACGTCGTCGATGTCTACGCCTCGAGGAGCGGCAAGGACATCGCCCTCGGCTGACGGTCGCCTTTCGGCGACCTGGCGAGCGGGCCGAGCATCGGCGGTTGGCGCGCTGCTAGCATCCGCAGCCATGGCAGCGACGGGCTACGACTTCGTCATCGTCGGCGGCGGGTCCGCCGGTTGCGCGCTCGCCAACAGGTTGTCGGCCGACCCGTCGACGCGGGTCCTTGTTCTAGAGGCCGGCCGGCCCGACTACCGATTCGACGTCTTCATCCAGATGCCCGCGGCCTTGGCCTACCCCATCGGCAGCCGCTACTACGACTGGAAATATGAGTCGGAGCCGGAGCCGTTCATGAATGGCCGGCGGATCTACCACGCCCGGGGCAAGGTCCTCGGCGGCAGCAGCAGCATCAACGGCATGATCTTCCAGCGCGGCAATCCGCTCGACTACGAGCGCTGGGCCGCCGACCCCGGCATGGAGACCTGGTCGTACGCACATTGCCTGCCGTACTTCCGGAGGATGGAGGACTGCCTCGCGGCCGAGCCCGACGATCCCTTTCGCGGCCACGGCGGTCCGCTGGGGCTCGAGCGGGGCCCGGCCGCCAGCCCACTTTTCGGGGCGTTCTTCGAGGCGACCAGGGAAGCCGGCTACCCGCCGACCGACGACGTCAACGGCTACCGCCAGGAGGGCTTCGCCAAGTTCGACCGGAACATCCGGCGCGGTCGGCGCCTGAGCGCGTCGAGGGCCTACCTGCATCCCGTGATGACGCGACCGAACCTGACCGTCACGACGCGCGCGTTCGTGACCCGGATCCTGTTCGAGGGCCGGCGGGCGGTCGGGGTCGAGTATTCCGTGCGCGGCGGGACGGTGAAGCGGGCGCTCGGCGGCGAGGTTATCCTCGCCGGCGGCGCGATCAACTCCCCGCAGATCCTCCAGCTGAGCGGTGTCGGCCCGGCTGCGCTGCTCGAGCCGCTCGGCGTGCCGGTCGTCCACGACCTGGCGGGCGTCGGCGAGCACCTCCAGGACCATCTCGAGGTCTACATCCAGTACAAGAGCAAGCTGCCGGTCTCGATGCAGCCGGCGCTCGCCAACTGGCGCAAGCCGTGGATCGGCTTCCAGTGGCTGTTCCTCCGGCGCGGGCCCGGAGCGACGAACCACTTCGAGGGCGGCGGCTTCGTTCGGAGCAACGACGACGTCGCCTACCCGAACCTGATGTTCCACTTCCTGCCGCTGTCGATCCGCTACGACGGCACTGGGCCGAAGGGCGGCCACGGCTACCAGGTCCACGTCGGGCCGATGTACTCCGACGCCCGCGGTTCGGTGAGGATCACGTCGACCGATCCGACGGTTCACCCGGCGCTCCGCTTCAACTACCTCTCGACCGATCAGGACCGGCGCGAGTGGGTGGAGGCGGTCAGGGTCGCGCGGCACATCCTGACCCAGCCGGCGATGGCGCCGTTCAATGGCGGCGAGACGTCGCCGGGGGCCGACGTCGCGACCGACGAACAAGTCCTCGCCTGGGTTGCGCGCGACGCGGAAACGGCGCTCCATCCATCGTGTACCGCCCGAATGGGCGTCGACGCCCTGTCCGTGACGGATCCATTGACGATGCGCGTCCACGGCGTCGATGGGCTGCGGGTCGTCGACGCGTCATCGATGCCGTACGTCACCAACGGCAACATCTACGCCCCGGTGATGATGCTCGCCGAGAAGGCAGCCGACCTCGTCCTGGGCAACACGCCGCTGGCGCCGGAGCCGATCGAGTTCTACCGCCACCCGCCGCCCGCTGCAGGCGGCGGCTAGACAGGGCGATCGCAAGTTGATCCGGAATCGAACGGCGCCGGAAATCACTTCCGTCGCGGGCGACCGTCCGATTCCAGCTTCCGGATTCGGAGGATCGGACCGAATGGAAGTGACTTCGCA
>Ga0209488_10001549_pt1 | contig 19656 bp, 16 predicted proteins | sample Rivendell_Oct201_8_FD_188349 | JGI IMG/M metagenome (GOLD analysis project Ga0209488, IMG submission 188349) | Vadose zone soil microbial communities from the Eel River Critical Zone Observatory, Northern California, USA -... | ecosystem: Environmental > Terrestrial > Soil > Vadose zone >...
CGGTCAGTCTACACTTAGGTTCAAAGCAAAGATCGGCGTGCTCCGTTAGCTATGATACCGCGAGAGACGTCAGCGCGACCAGTCGGCGCCACACAGCCAAGCGGACCGGGAATTTAACCCCGGGAGCATGTCGGATGCGCTTATTGTGTGTTTTACTTTCGAGAGGCGACCGCGCATGTGAGGGGCGCCCGCGCATGTGAGGGGCGCCCGCGCATGAAAGTATCGCCTGCCAGTGCATCGTCATCGGCGAGCACTCGGAACCGTCTCGCCCGCCTTCCAGGACGCGCCTCTCTCGATTTGGCATTTGTCGCGCATGATGGACGGGATCAGCGGAGTCCAAATCGGCCCCGTGTTACGGGCTTGGCTCTGATCCCGTTGAGGTGCATTGCCTCGGTCCAGTGGAGTCGGCTCGGATCACATCGAAGCTGGAACCATGAAATTGGAACCTGGAATCATGAAATGGTCTGCCTAGAATTTCTCGCGCGAGTCTCAAACGCGTGAATGCAGCCACATGACAGCTCACTTGCGGGAGTGCTGGGTGTCTGCCGGGTGGTCCGTTGAGCGCGCCAACAAGATGCCTAGAACAACCAAGCTCGGCGTGAGTGCCACCATCATCCCCAGGAAGAACCAGTGATACGTTTCCATCTCGATCCGCCGAACGCGTTGTTTCTGTTATTGATTTCCCCAGTCAAACAAAAACCCTAACGTCAAGTTGAAGCAACTTTGAGGCAAGTCAACTGGGGAACGGAACTTCGACCATAATCCACAGGAATCATACGACCCCCGTGGTTGACATCCACGGGAATCATGCGGCCATAGAAATCATACGGCCCCCTTGGTTGACAAAAGATTACCCAAGCACCTCCGACCTGCAGGGAGCTGGGGAGAATGTGCGACTTGAGTGCTCATTTGCGGTACCGTTGTGGGTGTCGAACCCCCCTCGTGAGATTTTCTGTGCCATCGCATTTTGTGAATGCTGGCATAGTTGCAACGCTCGTCTCAGGATTTGGTTCCTCGACTGATGCGGTGGGCACCGTGGCCGGGGTGCGCGGTGCTATGAGGCGCGAAAGGCCGAGTGCCGGCGTCCAACTCGGAGCGCATGTCTTGAGGGGCCGTGGCCGCACGTGGCTCCGTGGGGGGAGGCCATCCGGCAGCTCGTCGAGCTTGTGATCGAGCTCACGCCGGATCGTCGAAGATCATTGGTCGCCCGCTGCCGCACGATCCCAAACAGGGCTGCCCCGACATCAGTCTTGCCAAGAGCGTTGCCAGGTCGGGGCTCGGTTGGCAGCCGCGAATTCAGCTTCGGGACGGTCTCAAGAGGACGATAGACTAATTTCGGTCTGCTCTTGCGCGGGAAGAAGGCCTAACCTTTGACCCGGCGCCTTGCAGACGTCACGCCGGCGACTCGGCGGATGAGCGACCCAGTTGGGTGGCCGGGACATAGACCGCGGCGGGCTGGAAGGCTGACGAGCGCCCGACGCAGGTATAGGCAAATCCCTGCCGCTGCATGTCTTCCGGACGGTAGATGTTGCGCAGGTCCACAATCACCGGGCAGGCCATCAGATCCTTGAGGCGGTCGAAATCGAGTGCGCGGAACTGCTCCCATTCCGTCACGATGACGGCCGCATCGGCCTCGTCGATGCAATCGTACGGCCCGTCGCAATAGGTCACGTCGGTGAGCACCTGCCGTGCCTGCTGCATGCCCTCGGGATCATGAACGCGCACTTTGGCGCCCATGTCCTGCAGCGCGACGATGAGCGGGATCGAGGGCGCTTCGCGCATGTCGTCGGTGTTCGGCTTGAAGGTCAGGCCAAGCACCGCGACCGTCTTGCCGCGCAGCACGCCCGAAAAGGCCGCCGCCACCTTGCGCGCCATGGCGCGCTTTCGGGTGTCGTTGACGCTCTCGACCGCTTCGAGGATGCGCATCGGGACATCGTAGTCCTGCGCGGTCTTAATGAGCGCGCGCACGTCCTTGGGGAAGCACGAGCCGCCATAGCCGGGCCCGGCATGCAGGAATTTCGAGCCGATGCGATTGTCGAGCCCGATGCCGCGCGCGACCTCCTGTACGTCGGCGCCGACCCGCTCGCACAAATCGGCGATCTCGTTGATGAAGGTGATCTTGGTCGCCAGGAACGCATTGGCGGCATACTTGATCAGCTCGGCCGTCCGGCGCCCCGTGTACACGATTGGCGCCTGGTTGAGAAACAGCGGGCGATAGATCCCGGCCATGACTTCCTTCGCGCGCTCGTCCTCAAGTCCGATGACAATGCGGTCGGGATGCTTGAAATCATGAATGGCGGCGCCTTCCCGCAGGAATTCCGGGTTGGACACCACCGCGAACTGGGCGTCGGCGCGCAGATCGCGGATGATGCGCTCGACCTCGTCGCCGGTGCCCACCGGGACGGTCGACTTGGTGATGATGACCGTAAAGCCCTTCAGCGCCGCAGCGATCTCGCGCGCCACCCCGTAGACGTAGGACAGATCGGCATGACCGTCGCCGCGCCGGGACGGAGTCCCGACCGCGATGAAGATGGCGCCTGCGCCATCCAATCCCTCCGCCAGGTTCGTGGTGAACGACAGCCGGCCCTGCCGCACGTTTGACGCGACCAGCTCCTTGAGTCCGGGCTCGAAGATCGGGATTTCGCCCGCATTCAGGGCGTCGATCTTGCCGGCGTCCTTGTCGATGCAAGTCACCTGATGGCCAAAGTCGGCAACGCAGGCGCCCGAGACGAGGCCGACGTAGCCTGTTCCAATCATGGCAATCTTCATTTGCGCTGCTCCAAGAGGGCCCCGGCCCTGACGGTTACCCTGCAGGGTTACCTGGACGGGTTAATCGGTATGTCTCGCAGCGCCACTGAGCAAGTCCAGGCCGCGGGGTCAATCGCACGGCCAACGGAAGGTGAACGGGACGCTCCCCTGCCATCTTCAGCTGGATTGGCCCCCTCGATGGCTCACCTACATTGACCGCAGCCAGATCCCCAGGCGCAGTAGGGGCCTCTCTTGGATAGCCGACTGGAACGCGGGCTTCTGGCTGTAGGTGGAGGGGGAAGGTACAGGTTCGACGCTGGCTGTCCCAGGGGACTGCTCACGAACCGGGAGGGGGGGGGTGCGGCTGCCACAGCAGGCACTTGTTGCGTCGCGACAATGCGAGGATTCGTGTCGGTATTATAATACTTGTCATAAAACCGTGGCTCTCCAGCCACATCGCGGGCGCAAATTAACGAAGGTATGTAGATACGTAGCGTGCCGTGCCACAGGCGTTAAGATGGTCGAATTGCGTGATTGGAGTTGACGATGAGTGGTGAGCGTAATCCCGATTCTTCCAAGAAGGTCATTCCCTTCGCACCGTCCAAGACATTCCGTCCCGAGGTGCAGCAGCCGGGCGACCCCGTCGATTGCTCCGGACAGGCCATCATCGAGCTGCTGCAGCAGGCAGCCGAGACTGCGAACAGCAATTGTGATCGCGCCATGGAGCTTGCGCACAAACTTTCGTTGCAATTGCGCTCCGCCGAGGAGCGCATCAGGGAACTTGAGTCGGATACCAATCACTTTCACGATCGCGCGCAGCGCGCCGAGAAATGGCTGGCGCGAATCTACAAGGATATTGAAGAGAAGTTCTTCAATCCGCAGTCCGGCCGTTTCGAGCAGCGCTAAAGCTGGCGGCCGGCGCGTCGCATCGCACTTATGGCATTACTTGCTCGCCGAAGCACTTACTCGCCGAAGCGTCGGCGTGACTGCTTCTGCTTCTCGCCGGTTTCGTAGTGGCGTCCCTGCACGGCGAGCTCAGCTTCCTGCTCCTCTTCCTCGGTCCAATGGCCAAGTGAATAGCCCCACCACGGTCTTTTTAGATTGAGGGCAGGGAGCTGCAGGCCCTGCCAGATTTCGATGGCGTGCTCCATGAACTCGCGCTTGGGCAGCGACAGCGGCGGGTAGGCCCAGGGCATGGTGGCGTCGATGAGCAGCGCGGTCGAGCGCGGCGGCTGGTCGCGCGTGACCAGGCCGCGTGACGCGCCGGGCGGGACCGCCGCCGGATCGAGCGTGAACGGCGGGGCCTCCACCACTTCCGTGTCCTTGTAGGGCTGCGCCCGGTAGGCGATCGCCCACAACACGTTCTCGGCGTCACGCACGTCGATGTCCTCGTCGACCGCGACCAGCATTTTGCCCATGAACTTCTCCGCCAGCAGGCGCAGCGCCTTCTTGCCGTCATCGGCATCGCGCTTCTTCAGCTTCACCACCGCGACCGCGTTGGAGCCGGCGCATTCGAGATATTCGACCTCGATCACGTTATCCATGCCGGCCGAGCGCAAGAGCCGCAGCCCTGCCGCCGCGCGCCCGATATTGCGCATTTTGCTGCTTTCGCTCGGCGGCATTTGACTCAGAATCGAGAGATAAATCGGCTTGCGGCGCATCGTGATCGCGGTGAGCTCCATGAAGAAGCTGTAGTCGCGCTGCGCCATGTAGCCCGGGAACTCGCCGAACGCGCCTTCCATCTCGATCACGTCGCTCGGCACCTCACCCTCGATGACGATCTCGGCCTCCGCCGGCACCAGCAGATCCTGCGTGACGCAGCGCGCGACTTCGACTGGTCTGCGGATCATGCCGCCGGCGACGTCGTATTCGCACATGTCGTTCGGGATGCGTGTCACCGCCGCGTAGGTGACATGCGGAGGCGCCCCGATCACGATCGCGGCCGGGACGCGTTTGGCGCCGCGCTCGCGCCAGCGATCGATGTGGTAGCGCATGCCCCAGTTGAGCCGCCCGAGCAGCACGCCGATGCGGTCCTCCGCTTTGGCCATGCCGCGGTAGTTGCCGAGATTGTGCATCCCCGTTTCCGGGTCCTTCGTTACCCAATGCCCGGCCGTTGTATAAGGCGCGTTGTCGAAGCCGGGCGTCGAGATCGGGATCGGAATGCGCGAGAGCCCGCCACCCGGGCGCCTGAGCTCGTCGCCGGTGATCACCACCTCCTGGCACGAGGGCTTGTCGACCTGGACGGGTGGAACCTGGTTGGTGAGCGCGTCGCGCCACACGGTCTCGATCTCTTCGAGCTTGCATTGCATCCCGAGCGCATAGATCTCCTTCGAGCCCGCAAGCGCACCGACCAGCACCGGAATGTCGTACTTGCGGCCGTGCGCATCGGTGACGTTCTCGAACAGGAATGCCTTGCGTTGCGCTTCCGGCAGCCCGCGGAACTGCAGGCGCACCAGCGGATGCAACTCGGTATCCTTGTTGATCGGCACCGTCACGCGCACGAGCTTGCCGGCTTGCTCGAGCCCTTCGACATATTGGCCCAGCGTCGACCAGTACGATGCCGTCATTGCGAACATCCCCCATTCCTTGCGCCAGCTCTATCCTTGACGGACTGTGATGCAGGCGGCAAGTGCTCCAGTATCAAGTGCTCCGGTATCAAGTGCTCCGGTACGAGGCGGACGCCGACGTCTATTGCTGGAGCAGGCGGGGGCTCAATGGCTCTGCCGATAAGCTGTTGGGTGATGCGGCTCGTAAAGCCCGAGATCGCCGCCGCCTGGAAGGCGAACGGTCGAGAGGAGACCCCATCCTTCGTCGCTGACGGGGCCGCACGCGATGCCTTTCTCGGCAAGGCGGGTCATCTCCGCCCGCAGGTTGTCGCACATGAGATAGAGCTCATGCCTGCCGTTGGTCTCGGCGGGATGACAGGCGAGCTCAGAGGGCGGCGCGGCAAAGATCAGCCATCCACCGCCGGCGTCGACGGCGGAAAAGCCAAGCACATCTTTGAAAAAGGCCCGATCGGCCTCGGCGTTGCGTGTGTAGACGACGGCATGCATGCCTGTGATCATGGCGATCTCCATCTCTCTAAGGCATGAGTGTGCGTGGACGCGAGTTCAGGTTGTGAAGCACCCGGAACAACGCTTCAGGCTGATTGAGGTTCAAACGTACCGATCCAGTGAGGCCGATCGATCATCTGCCTGGTCGACGAACGCGTCACCCATCTTGTGATAGGGTGCCCGCCACTTCGAGGAGGCATCCATGATCAGGTTCGGGACTTTGCTCGCCTGGCTTTTGGCGGCGGGTGTAGTGGCCGGCATGGTGGCTGGTGCCGTGGCTGCGCCGTCGGGCCGCCTCATGGTCTATACCTCGCAGCCCAGCGACCAGATGGCGAAGGTGGTCGAGGCCTTCCGCAAGACCCATCCCGACATCAGGGTCGAGCTGTTCCGCTCCGGCACGACCGAAGTCATGAACAAGCTGCAGGCCGAGCTTGCGGCCGGGCGTCCTCAGGCCGACGTCGTTTTGATTGCGGATGCCGTCGCGATAACGCAACTCAAGAATGATAACCGGCTGCTGAGCTACCCGGGCGCGCCCGCCAGCAAGGTGCCGGCGGCGCTGATCGATCCCGACCGGACCTATTTCGGCACCAAGCTGATCACGACCGGCATCGTCATCAACACCAACCTGGTGAAGACCGCGCCGAGATCCTGGAAGGATCTGCTGCCGGCATCGGCCGCCGGCAAGACCATTCTGGCGCATCCGCTCTATTCCGGCGCCGCTGTCATCCATATCGGCACGATGGTGCAGCAAAGCGAGTTCGGCTGGCGCTATCTCGAAACGCTGGCCAGGAGCGGCGCGATCGCGGCGCGGGGCAATGGCGCCGTGATCGAGGCGGTCGCGCGCGGCGAGAAGGCCTATGGCGTGATCATCGAATACATGGCCTTCAACGCCAAGGCGAAGGGATCGCCAGTGGATTTTGTGTTTCCGGAGGAGGGCGTCTCCGCAATCACTCAGCCGGTCGCTATTCTCAAGACGAGCCGCAATGTCGAAGCCGCCAAAGCCTTTGTTGACTGGCAGCTGTCGGTCGAGGCGCAGCTCCAGTCGGTGACCCAGGGTTATTTCCCGATCTTTCCCGACATCGTTCCGCCGAAGGGCTATCCGCCGGTCTCATCGCTGAAGATCATGCCGGGCGATTTCGCCGCCATGCTCGCGAACGACGAGAGCAACAAGCGACGATTCACGGAGCTCTTCGGTGGCTAGTGTCCATCCGGCGAGCTATTTCTTCGGCAAAAGGCGATCGCCCTGGGGACGCAGAAGGGTCCTGATCATCGCGCTCGCGGTCTATGTCGTGGCGCTCGGGGTGCTGCCGCTGGCGCGCCTGTTTGTTGAGGCCTTTCTGCCGGGTCGTGGTGGCGAGCTGTTCGGCGTTCTGCTGCAGCAGTGGCGCACGCCGGCGGCGCAGACCGCGCTGATCCACACACTTGAGGCGAGCGCGCTGGCGACGCTTGTATCGGTGCTGATTGGCGTCGTCGTCGCCTTTGTCCTGGCCTTGACCGATATCCGCAACAAGGCGGCGCTCACCTTCGTGGCGCTTCTACCCTTGCTGGTACCCTCGCAAATCACCGCGCTCGCCTGGATCGAGCTCACGTCCTCCTCGATGTTCGCGCTGCTTGGGCTTGCGCCCGCTCCGGGCGAGACCAACATGCTCTATTCCAAGGGCGGCATCGTGCTGGTAATGGGCATCGAGCATTCGACGCTGGTGTTCCTCGCCGTGCGGGCCGGCTTGCGCAACCTGCCGCGCGATCTCATCGAAGCGGCGCGGCTGGGCGGCGCCCATCCGCTGCGGGTCGCCCGCTCGGTGATCCTGCCGCTGGCGCTGCCGGCGCTCCTCGCCGGTGCCGCGCTCGCTTTCGTTGCCTCGATCGGCAATTTCGGCATTCCGGCGCTGCTTGGCATTCCCGGCCGCTACACCATGCTGACGACGCTCATCTACCAGCACCTGCAGGGTTTCGGCCCGCGCGTTCTGGGCGAGGTGGCGGCGCTCGCTGTGGGCCTCGGCGCTTTGGCGGTGGCAGGCCTCCTTCTGCCGGTCGTCGTGCGCGGCTTTGCGATCCAGGGCGGGAGCGCTCCGCTCGAGCCGTTCCCGCTTGGGCGCAGTCGCGCCTGGGCGGAGAGCTTGCTGTGGATCCTGCTCACCGTGATCGCGGTGATGCCGCTGGTTGCGCTGCTTGCGGCGTCATTGGCGCCCGCGCTCGGCGTGCCGTTGCGGTTCGACACCGCGACGCTTGCGAATTATCGATTTGCTCTGCTGGAGCAGGATGCGACGCTGAGGGCGTTCGGCAACAGCCTCCTGCTGGCGTTCACGACGGCACTTGTCAGCGCCGCGGTCGCCTTGCCGCTCGCTTATTTCGCGACGTTGCGGCAGAGCCGCACCGCGCGCGTGCTTGATGCGGTTGCTGCGGTGCCTTATGCGGTGCCCGGCACCGTGCTTGCGATCGCGATCATCCTGGTGTTCCTGCCGCCTGTGCCGCTGCTCAATGTCAGCCTCTATGGCACGATCGGAATCATCCTCATCGCATATCTGGCGCGCTTTCTGGCCTTGGTGTTGCGGCCAACGATGGCGGCGATGGGACTGATCAACAAGAACCTCGACGAAGCGGCACAGATCGCCGGCGCCCCGCTCTTGCTGCGGTTGCGCGCCGTGATCCTGCCATCGGTCGCGCCATCGGTCATGGCGGGTGCGTTGCTGATCTTCATGAGCGCGCTCAACGAGCTCACGGTCTCGGCGCTGTTGTGGTCGACCGGCCGCGAGACGCTCGGCGTGGTCGTGTTCGCCCTGCAATACGAGGGCAACTCGCCGGCCGCGGCCGCGGTCGCGACGATCTCGGTTGCGCTGACGCTCGCGCTTGCCATGCTTGCGACGACGCTCCGCGGCAGGCTGCCCGAGGGAGTGGTGCCATGGCAAGCGTGAGCCTGGAAGGCGTGTCCAAGCGGTTCGGTGAGACGCACGCCGTCGAGAATATCTCGTTGACGGTCGCGGACGGTGAGTTCTTCGCGCTCCTGGGGCCTTCCGGCTGCGGCAAGACCACACTGTTGCGGCTGGTGGCGGGCTTTGAAGAGCCGGATGCCGGCACGGTCAGGTTGGCGAACGAGGTCGTGAGCACCACTGGCTTTGCGCTGCCGCCGGAGGAGCGCCGCGTCGGCATGGTGTTTCAGTCCTATGCGCTGTGGCCGCATATGAGCGTCGCGGAGAACGTCGCATTTGCGCTGCGCGTGCGGCGCCTTCCCGCTGACGAGCGCAATCGGCGTGTGGCCAATGCGCTCGCGATGGTCGGTCTCGAAACGATGGCCAAGCGACGACCGCACGAGCTGTCCGGCGGTCAGCGCCAGCGCGTCGCGCTTGCCCGCTGCCTGGCGATGCGGCCGGCGATCGTGCTGCTCGACGAGCCGCTCGCCAATCTCGACGTGCATCTGCGCGAGGCCATGCAGCAGGAGTTTGCCCGCTTCCATCGCGAGATCGGCGCGACCTTCATCTATGTCACCCATGACCAGTCGGAGGCGATGGCGCTGGCGAGCCGCGTGGCGGTGATGAACGACGGCCGCGTCGAGCAGGCCGCGACGCCGCAGGTGCTCTATCGCGAGCCTGCGAGCGAGATGGTGGCGCGCTTTGTTGGCCACGGCATGGTGGTGCCGGTCGAGATCGTCGGCCGGGAAGGGCCGCGCATGATGGTGGATCTCTGGGGTATGCGAATCGCAGTGCGCGGCGAGGGCAGCGCGGGTGAGCGCCGCAGCGTGTGCCTTCGTGCCGAGAACCTGGTGCTCACAAGCCTCACCAGCGGCGTCATCAAGGGGCGCGTCGTTGCCTCGTCCTATCATGGGGCCACAACCGTGCTGGCCATTCAGCCCGAGGCTGCCGATGCACCGCAGCTGCGCGTCGAGTATGCGAGCGCTCCGCCGGCTGTCGGCGCCGCTGTTGGCGTTGCGGTGCGCGACGGCTTCATCATCCGGAACGTTGCGTGACCGGAGGGGTTGTCGCTGCGATGAACGCTACTCTCAATGCGGTCTCCGGGCTGGGGCCGAAGGAACCGGCCGCCTTCGTGGTGGAAGCAGGATCGCGCAGGCTTCTGCTTGACTGCGGGGAGGGGCCCGAGCCGGGCCGTGTGCCGGATGTCGAGCGGATCGGGCGCGTTGATGCTGTGGTGCTGAGCCATGGTCACAACGATCATGCCGGCGCCTTGCGGCTGTTCGATCGGATCGGACAGCCGCAACTGTTTGCAACAGCGCCGGTGCTCTCGCGCCTGAAGGGTGTCACTGGCCATGCCATTCCGATCCACGGCCGCTGCGAGATTGCGGGCATTGCGGTCGAGACCGGCGCCAATGGCCACGCGCCCGGCGGCGTGTGGATGCGTCTCGCCGTCGGCGACGGGCTTCTCTACATGGGCGACTATTCGTTCGAGTCGCGGCTCTATGTGCTTGATCCTCCTCCGCCGACCGTGACCATGATCTTCGACAACTCCTACGGCGACGCCGAGGAGGCGATCGAGCCGCAGCAGCGGCGCATCCTCGATATTCTGGCGAAGGGGCCCGCGCTGCTGCCAGTGCCGCCCGACGGTCGCGGACCCGAGCTCGCCACGGTGCTGCTCGAAGCGGGCCTCGATGTCGCGATCGACGAGCAGGTGCGCTCGGTCGCGGTCATGCTGACGCAGGCTGCACACGAATCGGCGCGGCCCGAAAGCATTCCTCGCCTTGAGCGGCTGATCCGGGATGCTCGTCCGCTCGATGCCGCGGCGGAGCCGCAGGGCGCGATGGTGTCGCATGGCGGGTCCGGCGATGCTGGTGTGGCGGGCGCTCTGATTCGGCGATGGCAGGACAAGCCCGATCCAATCATTCTTTTCACCGGGCACGTCGCGTCAGGGACGGCGGGGCGCCGGCTGGTGGACTCGGGGCGCGCGCTGTTTCAGCGCTGGAACGTGCATCCGCGCGCGTCCGACAATCTTGCGTTGATCGACAGCGTCAGGCCGCAACGCATCATCCCGGCTTTTGGCGACAGCAAATATGCCGCGTTCTGGCAAGCCCGGATGGCGCAGCGCCAAGGATGCGAGGTCCTGACCACCACGCCGGTCGTGCTGTAGTCGTCCTAAGTGGGCAGCGCGGCAGTGCAACATGGCCCACTCTATTGCGCTCCGCCGGTGCGCTTGTCCTGACGGTCAGGCTCGCCCTATAGTGACGATGACTGCGACCCAAGGACAATGAGCATGAATAAAATCGTGAACACGCCAAGCCCCGATTCGACCGTCAGCATTGCCGACGCTACCGAGGACAAGATCACAGTTCTCAGCCCGCTTGGCTTCCCGCCCAAGGTCAGCAAGAAGACGGCAGCGCCGCGGCCCGAGAGCCTCGACGGCAAGATGGTCTATCTGGTGGATTGCCGGTTCGACGACTCGATTGAGCTTCTCAAGCAGGTGCAAGGCTGGTTCGCCGAGCACATGCCGACGGTGAAGACTAAGATCGTTTCGCTGTCGACGACCTATCAGCACGATGATCCCAAGACCTGGGACGAGATCAAGGCGAACGGCGCTGCCGCCATCGTCGGGGTCGGCCACTGCAGCACGTGCGCACCGGGCGTCGCCACCCACGCCATTACGCTCGAGACCCGATACGGCGTGCCTACAGTCGCGATCCACACCGACAAGTTCGACCGCGTGGTTGCCTCCGTCACCAAGATGGCGGGCCTGCCGGAGGCGCGGCGCGCTTTCGTGCCACAGCCGGTCATGGGCAAGAGCGCAGACGAGCTCAAGGCCTATGTCTACGGCAAGGATCCGCTCACCGGCATTCCGGTCATGCAGGAGGTCATCGCGGGGCTTACAACCGCGCTGAGCGCGTGAGCATGGCGGAGTTTGATCGTTCGTCGCCGCGTCTGCTCGAGCCGGATACCGAAGACAATCTCCAGCGACAGTTTATTGAGAACAACTGGACCGACGGGCTTCCGATCGTCTTGCCGACCGAGAAACGCGTCGCCGCCATGCTGGCGGCCACCAGTCGCAAGCCCGACGATGTGGTCGGCCACATGCAGGCGACCGAGTTTCGCGGTGCCTGGGAATACACGGTCGAGAAGGTCGCGGTGAACGCCGTGATGGCGGGTGCGAGGCCCGAATATTTCCCGGTGATTCTTGCGGTCGCGGCCTCGGAGGTGAGCGCGCGCGGCTCGACCTCGAGCTCGTCCTCCGCGATGGTGGTGGTGAACGGTCCGATCCGCCGCGAGATCAAGATGAACTCGGGCACCGGCGCGATGGGGCCCTACAACCACGCTAACGCCACCATCGGCCGCGCCTATGGCCTGCTGTCGCAGAATCTGCAGGGCGGCTCCGAGCCCGGCGTCACCTTCATGGGCTCGCAGGGCAACAACTACACCTACAACAATCTCACGTTTGCGGAGAACGAGGAGCGCAGCCCTTGGGAGCCGCTGCATGTGCAGAAAGGCTGCAAGCCGACCGACAGCACGGTGAGCATCTTCTACGGCTGCCGTTCCACCACCTTTTGTCTGGGCCTGCGTGAAAAGCACTGGCGCGAGCATGTGCGCGACATGCTCATCGGCATCGATGGTCATTCGGCGCCATGCCTGCTGCTTGATCCGATCACGGCGCAACAGTTTATCGATCGCGGCGCCTTCGACACCAAGGCTAAGCTCACTCGCTGGCTACACGAGACCGCGCAGATGCCGGCTGCCCGCTACTGGGATCTGCAGCTCGTGCAAAACTACGTCTATCCCTGGGCGACGTTCGGCAAGGAGCCGATGGCGACCTGGCTCAAGGCCAAGGACGACGAGCTGATCAACCATTTCCCCGAGAGCGAGATCAATGTGGTCGTGGTCGGCGGCGAGACCAACGGCTACTGGCGGATCATGGGTACGCGATATCGCAAGACCGTGTCGATCGACGCGTGGCGCTAGTGGTCCGATTCTAACATTCGCATCCCTTCTCGGCGGGCTCTCTTGCGAATGTTAGAATCAAAGGACCACTAGCAAGTATAGGAGCTTTGGATTTGACATTCGCTTCGCGAGCCCGCGGCTGGGTGGGTAGCGAATGTCAAATCCGCTCCACTAGACTGACGGTAGCCCTAAATACAAAAAATTCGGCAGCAAAAAAAGCCCCGCCGAGGCGGGACGTGCCGAATGATAAGGGGGGTAGTAGGGAGGAGCCTCGCCATCCAGCAGTCACGGTAGCGCACGAGAGCTGCAACACCAGCTTTCGAGCGCCGGATCACTGATCATTCATGCCGCTGAACGCTTGTGAGCATCGCGCAGCTCTTCGAGCTTGCTCTCGAGCCCTTCCCGCAGCTCACGCAGTTCACGCAACCTGCGCGCCTCACCCGGCTCGCGCCCGTCACGGTCAAGCTCGGCCGGGCGCCTCGACAGAACCGGCTTGCGCACAGGTGCGCTCTGCCGCGGAGCCGGGTTGGCATAGGTGAGCGGCGGAGGCGACATCGGCAGGCGGGCGGCGGTTTGGGTGGTGATGTCCCATCGCGGGCTCTGGCGCTGCTGTTGCCTCCGGCCGAACCGGTTCGCACCAAGGCGATAGACCAGCGCCATCAGGATGCCCGCAATTGCCAGTGCGCCAACAAGGATCGCGACCATGTACTGCGACTTGAGCGCTGGAACGGGCACCGACGTGGTTGCGGGCAGGGCTCGGGGCGCGGGCGCTGTTGCGGCTTCTCTTTCTGCCGCCGTCAGGACCGGCCATACCAGCGGCATCTCGTCCTGTGGGTCGGTTTGATCCTGCTCTTGCGCGTAGTTGGTCGTGGCCGATGGCGGGGCGGGCCGGCTGGCATCGGGAGCCGGCGCCAGCTTCGGCTCCTCGGCCGTTGCGATCTGCGGCGGCTCGGCACCGGAGAACAGACTCGACCAGTATTGCGAGAAGAAGCTTGCGACGGTTTTGGTTTCAGCCACCACCGGTGGTGCAGCGGAGCGCACGGCGGGCTCCCGCGCGGTTGTTTCCGTGCGTTCCGAATGCTGCGCCACGCGCTTACGAGTCTGCTGCGATGTCCGCTCCGACACGGAGCGCACCTTCTGGCCCTCTGAGCCCAGATACCAGCAATGCCGTCCGGTCGAGCGATCGACGCGATAGTACCAGTGACTGCCATTGGGCGCCGTGCCGTTCGGACCGCGCAGACATTCGTCTGCTGCATCGCCCGTCGTTGCGCCGAGAGAAATGGCGACGACCGATGCCGCGAGCACGACCGGCATGGCCAATGTCAAACGTCTTGACATCACTCACCCCTTCTTCATTTCCGTGCGCTTCAGTGCCGGCCCAACACCAGAAGCGGAATGCCCCATATCAACATCAATGAGTCGCGAATCTCGTTGTCAATTCTGGCCTCAATGGGTCATCACTGCGATTACGCACAGCCTATCGGGTTTAGTGCATGGGACTACCGTTTCTTGCGATGATCATGGTTAATCCGGCGTCATGTTACCTGCGTGCATACGCAGGATTGTGTAGCGCATCCCTGCTCGGTGACCGCGCTGGTACTCTGTGATGCTGTCACGTAAATGAATTTGTTGGATGCTTGCCTGACTGAAGGCGGGATCGCGGCACGTCGGCAGCGATTGCGGCATCGCTGCAGCACCGCACGAGCTGATTCGCTCGCTGGAAACATGCAGCCAGCGCGTGGATGACTAAGCACGACTGAAGCAGCGGAGCACCCCACGTTCCCTTGGATTGGTTGAAGAGGCCCAACCTATGCCAATCACTGGTCAGTTCATCAACGAGCCTGCGCGCAGCATTCCTGTTCACGGCGACTATGAGGTTGTTGTTCTTGGCGGCGGACCTGCCGGTATTGCAGCCGCTGCCTCGGCGGCGGCGCACGGTCGCAAGACGATCCTGGTTGAGCGGTACGGTTTTCTCGGTGGAGCCGGGACCGCCTCCGGCGTCACCACATTCTGCGGCCTGTTCGCCAACGTTCATGGCGATATCCGCAAGATCGTGCACGGCGTGGCCGACGATCTGCTGGCGCGCATCGACCGGCTCGGCGGCCTCAACGCGCCGCATCTCGTCCTCGGCAAGACCAAGGGGCTCGCTTACGACACCACCGCTTACAAGGCCGCCGCAGACGACCTGCTCATTGGCCGCGGCGTCGATCTGTTCTTTCACGCCTTTGGCGTTGGTGTCGTGGCGGAGGCTGATGGACCGACGGCGCTGATCGTGGAAACCAAGTCGGGGCGCCGCGCCATCCGCGGCCGCATGTTCATCGACTGCTCCGGCGACGGCGATCTCGCCGCCTGGGCGGGCGCTCCATTCGAGCTCGGCGATGCGGCTGGCAATCTGATGTATCCGACCATGATGTTCCGGGTGAACGGCGTTGATCCGACGCTCGCGGGCGAGGCCTGGACGACGATCCCCGAATTGATGCGCCAAGCCGAAAAGCGCGGCACGCGCTTCGCCCGTCAGGGCGTGATCGTGCGCCCGCAGCGCAATCCGGTCGAATGGCGCGTCAATGCCACGCAGGTGGCGAGCCGCAACGGCCGCGCGCTCGACGGCACCGATGCGGCAGAGCTGAGCTACGGCGAGATCGAAGGGCGCCGGCAGGCGCAGACGTTCATGAGTTTCCTGCGCTCGAGTGTGCCAGGCTTCGCGCAGGCTTATATCGTCGACACGCCGCCGCAGCTCGGCATTCGCGAGACGCGGCGGATCATCGGCGCCTATCAGCTTAGCGGCGAGGATGTGTTGCGCTGTGCAAGCTTCGAGGATGCCATCGGTGTCAATGCCTGGCCGCTGGAGCAGCACGTTGCCGGCAATGTCGAATGGTCCTGGCCGCCGATTCCGCAGTCGCGTGGCTTCAACCAGCTGCCATATCGCATGATGCTGCCACAGCGGCCGGGCAATCTGTTGGTCGCCGGTCGTTGTGCGTCGATGACGCGTGAGGGCCATTCGGCGGCGCGCGTGAGCGGCGGTTGTTTTGCCATGGGGGAGGCGGCGGGCGCCGCCGCGCATCTGGCACTGGCGGGAAAAACGACTGTTGCGGACGTCGATGTTGCCAAGCTACAGGGCTTGCTGGAAGCTCAAGGCGCCTATCTCGGGCGTGACGTCACCTGACCACCGGAGATCCACGGCGATGAAGACTCTGCTGCTGTCACTGCTGGTGGCGATGCTCGCCGGCATCGAGCCTGGCGCGGCGCAAGTGTGGCCCTTAAAGCCAGTGCGGATTGTTGTTCCATTTGCGCCCGGCGCGACACCCGATATCGTGGCGCGGCTCCTGGCCGAGCGCCTGCAGGCGAAGCTCAACCAGACATTTGTGATCGAGAACAAGCCCGGTGCAAGCGGCAACCTCGGGACTGAGGCGGTCGTGCGCGCAGAGCCGGATGGCGCCACGATCGGCGTGAGCATCGTCGGGCCGCTGGCGCTCAATACGTTGTTGTTCTCGAAGCTCTCCTACGATCCGTTCAGCGAGCTTGCCCTGATCAGCCGCATCGTTGACCAGCCGAGCGTGCTGGCGGTCAACGCCGACGTGCCGGTGCGCAGCACGGCCGAGCTGATCGCGCTCATCAAGCGCCAATCCGACAAGCTCAACTACGGCTCGATCGGCAATGGCTCGCTGTCGCATCTCGCCATGGAGGCGATTGCGCTGGTGAGCGGCACCACCATCGTCCATATTCCCTTCCCGGGCTCGCCGCAGGCGATGACCGCGCTCATTCGCGGCGACGTGCAGATCGCCTGCCTGCCGGCCGCGGCCGTTGTGTCGCAGATGCCGACCGGGCGCATCCGCATGCTTGCGGTCACCTCGCAACAGCGCTCAGCGTTGCTGCCCGATCTGCCGACGCTGAAGGAAGCCGGTGTGGATGTCGAGGCCAACGCCTGGATCGGCCTGATTGCGCCGGTGAAGACGCCGGAGCCGGTCGTGGCTGCCGTTTCTCGCGAGGTTGCCGAGGTGCTGCGCGATCCGGCGATCGGCGAGAAGCTCAAGGCTCTCTACATGGAGCCGCTTGGCACCTCACCGGCGGAATTCAAGACGCATGTGGACGCCGAGATGAAGCGCTGGGCGCCGGTGATCAAAGCGCGCGAGATCAGGATCAATTGAAGGCAAGCCACGCGGCGAGCGCGAATCAATGCGCCCTGTCCCCTTGCGGGAGAGTTTGGAATAGGTCTACGCTTACCCGTCATCGGCCGCGGACCTGATCCAGGCGCCGATGGCTGAGAGATCAGTGCGCTCCCGCCTGCACAGCGTAGGAGAGCTGGTCATGCCGATTTATCTCTTGCTCACAAACACAGCGTTTGAGCCCGCTGAGGTGGAAGCGATGGCTCAAGGTTTCGAGGCAATCTGCCTGCCGCCTCAAAAAGAACGCCGGAGCAGCGCCAGTTCGTAGCTCGCAAGGTCATCAACTGTGCCAAATGTGGCACGCTCAATCGGCAGGACGTATGCAGACGGTTCTGTCAGAGTTTCAAATGACACTCAGCTAAGGCTTTGTGCATGGAGGTATCGTGAAAGAAGCAGTGGTCAAGAGGATCGCCAACCCCGTCGACAAACACGTCGGCAGCCGGATCCGAATGCGCCGGTTGATGCTTGGAATGAGCCAAGAGAAGCTCGGCAACGGACTCGGGCTCACGTTCCAACAGGTGCAGAAATATGAGAAAGGAACGAACCGCATCGGTGCGGGCCGCTTGCAGCACATCTCGCAGCTTCTGCAGGTCCCACTGCCGTTCTTTTTCGAAGGCGCACCGCACCTGCCGGGGGAGCCCAGTGGAATTGGACCAGCGCCTTCACCGGCCTACGTTTTCAATTTCCTCGCCACCACCGACGGGCTCGCACTCACCAAAGCATTCATGCAGATAAAGCAGACAAATCTGCGCCGACGTATCGTCCACCTTGTCGAGGAGATTGCGGGCGACGACTTAAGTTGAACCGAGCGACTGTGCGCAGGAGAGGGGCGGCGGGGCGGTAAGAAGTGCCCGTCCAGCGCAAGACGACGTCGATGGGCGGAAGCTGGCGACGTAGCCCGTTTGGGACTGACGAGGACGAGGACGCCAATGCTCGATCGATTGCTGAAAGCCGAGTTCGAAGACTATCGAAAGACGCTTCCAACTGACGAGCTCAGACAAGCGTTCGACGCTCGCATTGAGCATCTTCTGAGCCAGCACGGCGTCGACTACGTGCGCGGATATGTCGACGGTCTCAAGGACGCGATTGGCTATCACCGTTAGGGGGAAACTGAGACCGCTCCGATTTAAGGATACCGCAAGAGGAGGGCGCAACCCTATAGGCGCCCGATGCCGCCCTCCTCACATCTTGGCGCCCGCTATCAGCTCCATCAGCTTCTGCGGCATGACCGGCGTCTGAGCAATACGCACGTTGAACGGCGAGAGCGCGTCCTCGATCGCGGAGATCACGGCGGCTGCGGTCGGGATGGTGCTGACTTCGCCCGCGCCCTTGGCGCCAAGCGGGTTGAGCGGCGAGGGCGTCTCCTTGAACAGCGTTGACATCATCGGGACCGCGGTCGAGGTCGGGAGCAGATAGTCCGCGAAATTGGTGGTGACCGGCTGGGCGTCGTCGTCGTAGCCCATCCACTCGTAGAGCGCGTTGCCGATGCCGTGCGCGACGCCGCCCTGGATCTGCCCGCTCACGATCATCGGATTGATCAGCGTGCCGGAGTCCTGCAGGGCGTGATATTTCAAGATATGCACGCCGCCGGTCTCGATGTCGACCTCCACCTCGGCGACATGGCAGGCGTTGGCGTAGGCAAGCGAGTCGGTGCGCCAGTTGACATTGGCCTCGAGGCCCGGCTCGAGCCCATCCGGAAAGCCATAGCCCGGCGCGCCCTTGAGGATGCGCGAGAGCTCGGCGAGCTTGACCGAGAGCTGCGGCGCGCCGACGACGCGCACCTCGCCGTCCCTGAGCTCGAGATCGTGCTCGGCGGCTTCGAGGATGTGGCTTGCGAGTTTCTTGGCCTTGCCGGCGACCACGCGCGCGGCAAGCAGCACGGAGGTTCCAGCCGTGACCATCTGGCGGCTTGCAAACGCACCGAGCCCAAGCGCGACGCCTGCGGTGTCGCCTGGCACCACGCTGATCTCATCGGTCCGCAGCCCTAGCTCGTCGGCAGTGATCTGCGCGAGCGCGGTCTGCAGGCCCTGGCCGATCGCGGCCGCGCCCGTGAACACGGTGACACGCCCGGTGTTCGACACCCGCACGACGCCCGACTCGAACGGGCCACGGCCGGTGCCCTTGATGCCATGCGCAAGCCCGATGCCGATGTAGCGTCCTTCGCGGCGCGCCGCCGCCTGCCGTGCCGGAAAGTCGCTCCATTGCGCGGCGTCGAGCACCATCGCCTGGCAGGCCGGATAGTCGCCGCTGTCGTATTGCATGGCGGCGCCGGAGCGCGCTTTGAGCGGCTTGGTGTAGGGCATCTTCTCGGTCGGGATGAGGTTGCGGCGGCGCAGCTCGGCGCGGTCGAGCTTCAGCTCGCGCGCCACCCGGTCCATCATCCGCTCCATGGCGAAGGCTGCCTGCGGATAGCCGGCGCCGCGGATCGAGGAGACCGGCGTCTTGTTGGTGGCGGCGACGATCACGTCCATGGAGAGCGACGGCACGATGTAGGGACCGCTCATCATCGAGGCCGAGTTGTAGGGAATGTTGACGTCCTGCAGCGCGTAGGCGCCGAGGTCGTGGACCAGCCGCCCGCGCAGCGCCTGCACCTTGCCGTCGGCGTCGACCGCGATGTCGATCGACCAGTATTGATCGCGCTCCTGCGCCGCATTGGTGAAATGCTCGCGTCGGTCCTCGATCCACTTGATCGAGCGCCGCATCAGCTTGGCGGCCGCCACGATCGCGATGTCCTCCGAATAGACGCAGAGCTTCGGCCCGAAGCCGCCGCCGATGTCGGGCGCCGCCACGCGCAGCCTCGACTCGTCGAGATCGAGCAGCGCG
>Ga0209488_10001552_pt1 | contig 19631 bp, 17 predicted proteins | sample Rivendell_Oct201_8_FD_188349 | JGI IMG/M metagenome (GOLD analysis project Ga0209488, IMG submission 188349) | Vadose zone soil microbial communities from the Eel River Critical Zone Observatory, Northern California, USA -... | ecosystem: Environmental > Terrestrial > Soil > Vadose zone >...
TCCTCTTGCTTGCGGCGGTGTCATTGTTTGAAACAACAAACGGAGATTGTCCTTGACCGAAATCTACATAGCAGGGGAGCCGGAATATCAAACAAGACCATTACCGATCTGTTCTCCGTCTATAGAATGGTCTGCATGAATCGCATTCTCGTCATCGGAGCAACCGGCAACGTCGGCCGCCAGGTTGTTTCTCAATTGCTATCCGCGGGTGCGCAAGTCCGCGCGATGACTCGCAATCCCGACTCGGCTCGTTTGCCGCCACAGGTCGAGATGATGCGCGGAGATCTGACAGTTCCGGAAACTCTTGATGCATGTCTTGAAGGCATCGACACGGTGTTCCTGGTGTGGGTCGCCGCGTCGGCCACCGCTGCTGCCGTTTTGGAACGGATCGCCAGGCACGCACGGCGCATCGTGTTTCTTTCAGCCCCGCTCAAGACGGAACACCCCTTCTTCCAGCAGCCCAATCCGCTGCGAGAGGTGACGGCGCAAATCGAACGTCTGATCGAAACCTCAGGACTCCAGTGGACGTTTCTTCGCCCCGGAATTTTCGCCGCAAATGCTCTGCATTGGTGGGCGCCGCAGATTCGCAGTGGCGATCACGTACGTTGGCCGTATCTCTCCGCTCCGACGGCCCCGATTCACGAGCACGACATCGCCCGAGTCGCTGTCCGCGTGTTGGGTGAAGACCGACACGCCGGCGGGGATTATGTTCTAACCGGACCTCAGTCTCTGAGCCAGTTTGATCAGTTGTCTACAATCGGGAGTGTGATCGGCCGCTCACTTCGCATCGAAGAGATTTCACCCGAGGAGGCACGGCGGGAGTGGCTTCCAATAATGCCCGCGTTCGTCGTGAACATGTTGCTGGACTCCTGGGCTGCGGCAATCGGCCAACCCGCGTACCTTACATCGACGGTGACAGAGATCACCGGGGAACCGCCACGAACATCCCTCCAATGGGCCACCGACCATATTGCAGAGTTTCAAGCGTAATCTCAGACGTTAATGCCGTCGGAATCTCTGGTTAGGAGTCCAGAAGACTAACCATATTGGGGCACATCAACCTCAACACGCCGGCGGCCACACGGGGCAGCCCAACAATCTTCGCATCGTGTCCCGCACCTAAGACTTCAGTGAGGATGTCCTTTGTAATGCCAACCCATCCGCCTGACGTCTTGTAACTGAGAACAAACTCCCCCTCCAGCCGACTGTTCAAGAGTTGAGTCTGGTCACATATATCCGCCTTGTGCGCAGCTACAATTTGCACGTCTGACGATTGGATATATTTCAACGGAAGATCCGGAATCCGCGACACCTTCGAGTCCGCCTGTAAATCATCTCCGGGCAGGATGAACAGGCGGCCGGTTTGAACAACAGCGTTCGCCTCGGCATCGGAAACGCATCGGCGCAGCGCATGCTCGATCCGAGCGAAAATGTCTTCGGCAAACCGTTGGGGGTACTCGAACAACTTTGCTATTTCCGGTTTGATGTGCGGTAACTTTCGCCAGCCGCTTACCCACGCGAGCTTGTCCGCTTCCCCATCGGTAAAGACATCTTCCAGACTAAAATGTGTCACGGCATCGAGCTGTACGGTCTTGAGCGCCATATGCTCGAAGAGATTGGATGAAAACCCATATAGAACCCCATATGGAGAATAGGCGCCTTCAACCGGCCTGAAGCGTTGGCAATCGTCATACAACGGTTTCGATAGTCGACGAATCCGTGCTTCGTATTCCTGGAACAGCTGAGTGTGTCGTCGTCCCATGGGCGTATGGACAACCTGTCCATCGCCATCCGTCGTGATGAAGAGATGCTCGATCATGCTGTATGGACCCAGCAAGTCGAGACGATTCAGAAACAATTCTGGATCCGGAGAAATGCCCTGATAAATGGCGGCTGCAAATTCGAGCCGGGTCTGGCCGTCGTCACTGTGCCAGGCCTGTTCATAACCATCAAGCAGCGGCACGAGACCTTGAATCAGCAGGGCCAAATCAAGCGCATTGGATTTGCGCGTACTCAGAACCAGGCTGTTCTCATCAAGAGACACACCCTTTTTCATGGAGACGTGGCGAAGCTGTGAACGCAGGTGACCGCCAGCCATTCGAATGCCGGCTTTGTGGATTTCAATCCGGTCCTTTTCCGAAAAGCTCGCTGCGATTTGTTCCGCGACTTCAAAATACCGCGACAGTTCATCGGTCGTGGGGCTCTGTGCCACCGCGATCAGCCATCGCGCATCGCGCACGAGCACCGGTTGATCCGCCGGTGCAGTTCTCCATAGCTGATCGAGCACGCCTTGAACCTGCGGGAGCCGATCGCCGGCACTCGGTGACCCGGCATCCCACAAGCGCATAGTCAGCAACGCAAGCTGCCGAATTGCATGCAAGTTAAACAGAGTTTGCGCGTAGCGAACGCGGCCACTGTGACCCGGCCAATGAGTCTGCCCCCACAAATAAAAGCCGCGGACCATCATCTCCCCCGCATCGACCAGGTCATTATGCTGTCCAGGAATCTCACGCGGCTTGAATCCACTTGCCCAGTGCGCTTTTTCCAATTGACCTCTAAGACGAGATTGGTCGTGAGTGACGCCGTTGAGTGTGAAGAAGCAATCCTCAAAGTGACGCGACAGAAGGGGACCGTCTTGCAGGTATTGGATCGGCTTTCGTTGGGCGTTCAGCAGGCCTTCGATTCTCTCGACGATTTCATCGCGATGGGCCAGGAACAATTGGAGCAATTCGACATGCGCGTGAAACGGCACCTGGCCAGGATGTTGCGTGGCTGGCCTCTCTTCCGGTGCAGAAAACGGATGAATCGATTCGCCCGTCACAATACGAAAGTGTAGAACGTTTAAGCGGACCGTCTGAGCAGAATTCGGAATCGCGGGAGAGACGTGGAGCAGGACCGGATTGCCCCGGCCCGCTTCAATGGCCGATATGCTGACTTATCGGGACTGGGGCAGTAGCTCAGCTTGGAAATTTGCGTAACCAACAGAATGTGGCTATAGCGGCAAATATGGGCGCGAGAAGACTGATTTCAGGGAAATCGGCACCTCGGTGGGCCGTATACAACATACCCTGAAGAAAACAGACAATAAGCCCCGCTATAAATATCCTCGCCATGCGGAGGCCTTTTTTCATGGCTGTATTTTCGCCTGTTTCTATGAAGGCTGGCACCACCTAATCCGGACAGGTCCGGATAAACCGCCATCTCGGAATCTGGCGGCGGAAGGGTGCAAAGAAGAAGAGCAAAACACTTGTACGGATCGCCGACTCTTCGCCAAGTGACCGCCATTCTATGTCAGCTTGATGATGGCTAACGGTCTGGGTATCATCCGTGCGTAGAAAATCCTAAGGAGTTGAGTTTGCCAGTCTGAATTGGTGGTTCCGTTGATGCCCTCACGACAGCCGGAACACAGGCTCAGCCACCGGTCATCACACCTTTGGGAGTTTTGGGAACGCAGTTGATGTAAACGTCGCGGGACCGGGAGTGCTAGAATCTGCCCTGTTCGTACGAAAATCTTCAAGGAGTTTGCAGATGAGACAAAATGCTTGCCTCTCCATTGTTATGATCGCGGTCTTTACTTTTGCGGGACTGGCGCAGGTCAGCACCGAAGGGCCGTACAAGGTCCTTAAGACCGCGAAGGTCGGCGAGGAGGGTGGGACGGACTACATCTTCGCAGATACGGCCGGACGGCGGCTGTATATCGCGCGCGGCGCGACGCAGGCGCAGCCGGCGACCGATACGAGACCGGCGGTGCCCGCCTTCGAAAAAAGGTTGACGATCTTCGATCTCGACACGCTTGCGCCGGTGGGAACGATTCCGGGAGTCGGTGGGAACGGCGCGACAGTATGCCCTAAGACGGGGCATGGGTTCACTAGCGACCATCCGCAACCCTCGATGTTCGACGTCAAGACCATGAAGTTGATCAAGACGATCGAAGTTCCGCAGGGATTCAGCGCGGACGGCATCTACTGCGACACATCCAACGACCGCGTCTATATCGGCAGCCATCCGACAAAGAGCCTGATGGTGGTTGACGCGAAGGATGGGACGGTGCTCGGGAACGTCGATCTTGGCGGCACGCCGGAGCAGACGATTGCGGACGGCAACGGCACGGTTTACCAGGTCCTCCAGGAGCGGCCGGGCAGCGTCGCGGTGGTCGACGTCAAAACAATGAAGGTCACGAAGACTTATCCATTTGGCGACAACGGCGGGTGCAATGGACTCGCGCTCGATGTGAAGAATCAGATCCTGTTCGCGGCATGCAGCGCCGTCGGCCAGGCCGCGCCGCGGGGAACGCCGGCGGCGGCGCCCGATCCCAACGCCAAGCCTCCACAGACGTTTGTGATCCTCAGTGCAAAGGATGGGAAGATACTCGCGAAACTGCCGCTCGCCGGCAGTTCCGACGGCGCGACGTTCAACCCGGCGACAATGGAAGCGTTCAGCACGCAAGGCAACGGCACGATGACCATCGTTAAGGAGAAGAACCCCACGAGTTTCGATGTCGAAGAAAATCTGAAGACCTGGCCTTCGAATGGCGCTCGAACAATCGCGTTTGACAGTAAGACGGGACATCTGTTCGCGATGGCATCGGAGGCTGCGCCGCCCCCACCGGCGGGGGCCACGCCACCAGCAGTCGGTGGCCGCGGCGGTGGTGCGATTCCCGGTTCCTTCACGATCATCATGGTCGGCACCAAGTAAGCAGGCCGATCCGTCGGATGGCGGCGCCGGGTGTCGTCCAGGTACCCGGTGCCTCTTTTTGGGAGGCGGGCCGTTAGCAAGTTTTAAGATTTGGTATTGCCCAAGCACTTGTCGGCAAGCTGGGTTTCGCCGTGCTAGTGAGCCTCGGCTTTGGTTGCCTCAGCCCTGGTGCTCGGACGGGTCGCATCTTCATTGTTGTCCCGGGTGAGTCCGACAGATTTTCGCGTTCTATCCATCGCAGTGATTGCGGAATTGGCGATCGTTGCTTTCGTTAGTGCCGCACCACTGTCGAGAACTGTTCGGCTGGCCGCTGCGGTGAATCCGCGACATATGGGCCGGTCGCTACGGACCAGGCTTATTCAAAGTCCGGTTTACCGACAATACGGCCACTTGAGTGTTTCGGTTGGGTGACAAACAGCGCCTATCTGCCGGGTGTGGTAATTAATTAGCCGATGATTCAACTGCCAGCTTCGGCATGGAACCAGCTATGGTAAAGTTTCTTTGCTCACTTGCGCAATTTCCGAACTCATCTGAACGAGAATTTATGATGCGTAGTTTTCCTTCAGGCGTTCTTGCGTTGGCCCTCGCAGGACTTTCGGGCGCCGTCGCAGCTCAGACTCAACGGGGAACGCCCGTTCCCACTCTGCTAGGCAGCTTTGCGACCCAGTTGTCTCCGCAGGACGTTGGGAATCTCGAAGCGGTCTTGCCGGTAGGAGCGAAACCTTGGCTCCTTGTCGGAGGTAGCTGTAATTGCTCAGGATCGATTGCAGCCTATCTTCCTCCCACCACAGAAACGAAGGAGTTGCGCCGAGGCCGATTTCTCGTTGTGTGGCCTCCAGCGGGACTTATTAGAGGAGGCCTGCCGACGCGCAACACTTCCGAATCGTGGAAGTTGACTGATATCTCAGGAATGTACGCCCAATTGGCGGCCTCCGACGGTCGTTTTGAGCAGCCAGAAAGCGTAGGGAACCTTCACGGGCTCTCCACTGTGGTCGGCGAATTTGACGATGGTGAATTGCTCAGCATTATCAACTTTGTGCGTTCGAATAGTCGATTGGGCGGTCCAATTGAGAATGTGAGCCGCTCGGCCGAAAACGTAGTACAGGTACAGATACCAATTTCGCCAAACGGTCCGAGGAGATTGGTTCGGATACGCCGTGAAGGCCAAAGTTGGGTCGCGTTGAATGAGTCGATTGTCTTTGAATGAGGGCAGCTGTGTAGCCGAAGCGGACAGGAAATCCGAACATGGATACTCGATATTGAAGCCTGCTGTACCTCGTCAAATCCCAATGGCTTCTTACGTAACCTACGCCTAAATGCCGAACTGCAATTCTCGGCAACCGCCAGATATTGCGCCAACTTGCTGAGTAACCGGCAACTCGGAAGGTGACATCGATCCAACGACGGCCTTACTCAGTTTCCGGTATACCGACTTACCAGGAGTTGAGAAGCGGATGGTAAATCCTTCGTCGTCTTCGGCGGGCTTTGTTACCACAAGCCCGTATACCGGCCACCTTTTAGGGGTGGATAGTAAAGCCCTCGCAAGCAATGAACGTGGATAACAGACTTCACGGCCGGTCGAGCCGCAAATCGAATCCAGATCGAGAAGCAGGAAAAGCCATCTTTCGCAATTCCTCTTAGGCTAGAATTCCGCCATGTTTCCTACTAGCTATTTTCAGCGAAGCACCGGTCTCATTCTGTTCCTATTTCTCTGCAGCAATGTCTTTGGACAGACTCTTGCCGACGAGATCCAGAAGATCTTCGGTCCAGAGACTCCCGAACAAAAGCAAGCCGCCCAAACCTACCAAACCGCAGAATTCGAGTGTCGGCGAAGTCTCGAAAGCGCACCGGAGAGTGCGATTACTAAATGCGACGCCGCCGTTGTCGTCGCCAGACAACTCGCTCCCCAGCGGCGAATTGAAAGAAGCGAAGTTCTGTCGATGCTGGCGCAGGCGTTTCTGGTGAATCGCCGTTTTGCCGAGGCGCTCCCCAAAATTGAAGAGGCCATCGAGATTCGCTCAAAGGATACTGCCGGAAGAGATGACGAAGGAATTGCGGCGTTGCTCGAACTTGAGGCAATTACCTATTATTCGATGCAAAACATTTCCAAAGGCAATGAGTTCATGGAAGCGGCCATCAAGTCTTATGAGGGTGCGATTGAACGGCTTCCCTCAATGGAGTCGTCGTATTCGCGCCGCCTGCAAATGACGCTTCGGCGGTATGCCGAGATTAAGAAAGCAACCGGCGACACGGCAGCTGCCGCAGCTCTGACAAAGAAAGCCGATGACCTTGCACCCGCAATCGCAGCGGCTTCAGTTCAGCCAGTGGAACAATTCCGAATTCTGAACGGTGTCCGGCTGATGGGCGCTACAGGATCACTTTTAACGGAAGAGGACCTGAATAAAATCCGCGCACTGGTGCCAGCAGGGGCACCTCCAATCTGGATGATCATCGGTAAGCCGATCGGAAGTTACGCGACGCTGGACTGGGAAGTTAACGTTTATCTCCAGCCCGACTTTACCTCCAAAAACCTGCGCGTCGGACGCCTGCTGACTTTGTCGGCGGACCTTCCAGCAGCAGGGCAGTTTTCCGCCAGCAAAACCTGGAAGCAAACCTTGATCCCGTATCGCTATGGACAGGATCGACGCAGTGAACGCGAGTTTCAGGAAGTCCGCAGCGAAAAAGATCTGGAGCGTCCATTTAAGGTAGTCGAAATAGGAAATCAGGAGAAATTCGACATCGAAGACATTGCACGTATTATCGGATTTATTCGAGCCGAAGGTGCAGCCGCACCGGCAGGGGCTCCACGGCTGTCCACGAATGTACAGCCCTGGGCAATTCAGGAACTCATGCGCTGGAACGCCACTGAGGCTGAAGTCCATCTTGTGAATCCGAGTGGTCCCGGATCACAGTCCGTCCGCATGCGGTTTGGAACGGATGGAGTTTCAATTCTTCAGTTGAGGTAACCGGCGGGCCGCTCAGACTCAGCTGCCAAGCGCCAGTTAACGTAAAACCGGCATTTCGGACAAGTCCGTTGCCGCCCGAAATTCAGACTTCCCAGTCCGTCGCGTCAAGGGAGAGCTGCTGGTCGGAAGGTTTCCGTTGGTAGCCGAAGACAAAGGTCTGGAATTGCATTGTCGGCGGCGTTTCGGGTCAGCCCTGTGGAAATCGGCGACCCATCGCTGAACATCAAAATATTAATCTGGATGCTGGGCCGTAACCTTTTGATGGAGAAGTGCGTATTCAGAGTGACTATGAAACGCATCTTGTGGCTGTTCATCCTTATATTAATTGCAGTTCCAGTCTTTGCGGCCGATGCTGACGAGGACGATTCCTCAGCGGTGGGAGATTCTTCTGCCGGAGCTGCAGACGACCTCGCCGCTGCCGGTCCGAAGATTGACCCGCTCATCGATATCCGCAACTGGCTCGGAAGGGCGGGCGCTCCGACTCTGGAAAAGAATCAGCAAAAACCCCTGAAGGCGCTGTACGACAAGGAATTGAAGGGGCTGGCCAAATCCTTCCAGGAACGCTTTGGAGTGCCTTTGCGTTCGGCAATCGCGGCCCAGTCCATGCCGACCGGAAAGCGGGGACGTGTAGCCAAACCAAACCCTGAACTGGCTGCGGAGGTTCGGCGAATTTCGAATCTCTTGAGCGACAAGCTCATCGCAACGCTGCGCATGGATCAGCAGGTTCCCTTGAGAAAGTACCAAAGCGAACTGGTACGGGGAAAAAGAATGGAACTCATGAAGCAGACGATGGCCGCGGCGGGAGCTTCGCTGAGTGCCCAGCAGGAAACCGAAATCGACGCGGTATATGCTCACGAGAGCTATCTGCGCACACTGGCAATTATTGAGGCCGGTAGCGAAAGTTACGAAAAGACGCTCATTCTCCTCACCAGTCAAACAACCCAGAGGGTTGCACTGGTTCTGGATCGATCCCAGAGAAGCGTTCTTTCTGCCGGCAACACACCAAAGGTTCCTCAGCAGAACCGCTGACGCGACAATCCAACCGAGCAATCGTTCCCAGCCTTTGCTTTTAGTACATTCCCGTTTGCGAATCGGTCTGCCGGGTAACTTCGGGAGTTCGTTAGTTCCCCAGGCCGGCGGATGTCCCGTAAGGCTCCTTTATGCCGGGGAAGATTCCTTTGTGATGTATCTATTTGGACGGGCAGCAAGGAATTAAATTTCGTCCCACGTTATATCGGAATTGTTCACATAACCGAAAAGCCATTGTCTTGGATCTTCGATTACGGCTGACACCGAAAAGTAGGTGTCCCCATCGAGACCATCGACTGAGAAGTCCGTCTTGATCCGATTCATGCCTTTCGGAGTGTGGCCCATTACTTTTGATGTCTTGTCGGCCTTTTCGTAAATTGGAACTTCGTCGTGCGCAAGGTTTATTGCAAACGATGCAGAAAAATTCTTGGACTTAGTCTTTTCTCTTGAGCGATGGACAGCGAGCATCATTTCGACCGTAGCGGGGAAAACATACTCGGCATTTGCTTTGATTGACTCACCTTGAACCAGCGCGAATTCCCTTCTTATGAACCACGGTGAGTTTGCGGAGCCATCATTGTAAACCGCAGGTGTGAGCCTGTGAGCATTCCAAAACGCATGCCTGTCTACACCGTTCGTCAGAAGATTGCGTTCCATATAGTCATGGTCGATCTGGATTAAGTCGGTTGGGTTCTTTACCTCTTTGTCGATAAACTCCTTCTGGCGAGTATAAAAGGGCACCGCATACCCGCGACCAATTAAGTGGAGCCCAATTCCAGCTAGGCCCTTTCCTGTTCTATTTTCTAAATGTGGCCCGAGATCGAATGCAACTTCGAACTCAAGGAAGATGGTCTTTCGGCACTCTATTAGACATTCTTCGTAATCTCCACGTTCCAGTGCCGCTTCCGCAGCTTTGAGATGCTTCGTTGTCTCCAAGCTTTCTTGCAAAAGGTCAACCAAGCTTAGAGTTGTAAAATTTATCCCCAGATGCGAGGCCGATACGTCTTCAAAGAAAGCTTTTACGGGAACGAGGAGCCTCTTGCATTCATCCTTGGGTGGCTCTCCCCCATGATGCTTTGAATCGATTCGTATTCTATTTAGGCGATTCATGTGCCCGCGATAGGGCAGAGGAGTGCCCACTTTCGTTTCGATCAAGTCAATCAGCGTTTCAAATTTCGTCTGAACATTAATTGGTACATCCAGATGTTCGAGTGCGGCAACGAGAAATAGTTCGGCGGCATCCTGTAGCAGATGGGCTCCCGCAAAAACGGAAAGTTCAGAAGAGTCGTTGATGTGCGATTCTGCGAGATTGAAGAGATATCGGGCTACCCGTATCTTCCGTATCACTGACTCGCTCGGGATGCGCTGTGACATGAATCTATCTTTTCAGTCCGAAGAGAATCTTCTTTGCAGATGGCGGCAATGCGCATGAAGGCAGCGCTCCCGGATTTTCAACAAATTCGGCGCGGTAGTCGATGGATTCATCATCGTTCGCTTCAGGTTCTACAAACAAAACTCCCCCGAGGCGCTCATACGTAAACACGTCATCTTTGTCATCGGGATCATGGTCTGGTTTGGCAAACTCCCGCTGTACGAAACTTGCTAAACTCGGAAGTCCAACGGGCGTGACCCGCAAATCGGCCATGATAACCACGAGGTTTGGCATCCGTGCCGTAAGTTTTGGAAGGGCATTTCTCCGGACTACATCCATTGCCGTCAAATGCGAAGCGACAGGCCCACCTTCACCATTGAGATATTTGTCCTGTTCCTTGCGACTACGAAGTTGCTTTCTGGATTCCTCGGGAAGGGCTTTTTGTTGGGCGATACGTCGTGGCCTGATTTCGCCCTGCCAACCAGGTTGTTTTACTTCAACGAATATGTCAGGTGAATTAGGCAGCGAAACTAGCGCTTCGCCTTTGGTGTTGCCTTCACCGGGCGGTTCCCATGCCAAGATTCGGAATCCGTTTCGCGCCAGATAAAAAGCACTTCGAGCCTCAGCAAGTCGCGCATCACGGTGTTGCACAGTCGTTAAGTTCTGAATGCTCTTTAAGAACTCTTCGAAATATTTTTCATTATTCAGGAACGTAAGAACCTGTTCAACGTCATCCGCCCATACCTGCCATGCAGGAAACTTATCCTGTCCGTACCAGCGTGCGCCTGTGAGAAGGCGTTGAGTAAGAGGACCGATACGAACATGTGACGGTGGCGTAAGCTGCGGATTCGGTTTCAATTCATGCCCTTTCATCCTTAAGTCGCCCGTATCGGTTCGAACTAGAATATTTTTGACGCTTGCATCTTGTAGTGCAAGAAAACTCTCAAATTCCATTCCTTGAAAGAACTCCTTCGCATGGGCTCTTATACACACAGGTGATGGACCACGCATTGCGGTCTGGAATCGAGCGAGTAAGCGGCGAATTGTTCACCGATTGTGCACTTTTATCCGAGAGCGTGAATTAGGCGGAAACCTCAACCTGGTGCTACGGCCTGACTTATCTAAATACGCCCGGAAGGACTCGAACCTTCCCCCTCCTGCTTAGAAGGCAGCGCCGAACAGCCCATCCAGTGGGTTCTCCGTGGTCCTCGTCGGTCTCAGTCCGGCTTGATTCGCTCATTCTGAAAAAATCGAGCAGTAAATTGTTCACACACGAATCTATGAAGAATTACCCACTTCTACGGGTAGCCGACAAGTGGAGTGTTGCTGTAGAAGCTCCTGTCCGGTTCCAGGAAGGGAGCTTCGAATCAACCTGTATAAACCGTTCCTTCCTCAATGAAGCACAGGGGATTTTTCCACGGATCTTCCACGTAAAACGAGCGCTCGCCCCACGGCCTTACCACGATGCCGCCACCGGGTGCGTCATGTACGGATTCGCGCGACAGGCTCCCGAGCGACGTCGCGCGTTCGAAGATCGATTCCAAATCCTTTACCGTGAAGTAAAGCGCCTTCGCTGCAATATGAGGTTTACCTACTGACGAAATGTCGACCACCTGGAGCGTGACGGGTCCGCATTCATAGTAGACGCGCGACCCCGGCTGCTTCCGGCCCTCGACGCCAAGCAGTGTCGAGTAAAAGTGAATGGCTTTGTCGAGGTCACCGACCTCTACGTTCAATCTGAAAAACTGCGGGACGTCTTTCTTCTTCGCGGGCATCGTTCATCCCTCCTACGGTTTCCTGAAGAAGTGATCGAGCCAGTCCTTCACCAGCTCCAGTCGCTTCTTTTCAATTCGATAAATGCGCATGCGCCCTTTCTTCTCACAGCTCAGCAGCCCCGCTCGTTCGAGCACCTGCAGATGACGCGTCGTCGTTTGCCACGCGTGAGAGAAGGTTCCGGCGATCTCACCGGCGCTCATCGTTCCGCCGTTGAAATACACTGCCAGCAAAACACGCCGGCGCGCCGGATGGGCAAGCGCGGTAAACACCGCCTCGTAAGCATCGAGACGCACCGCTGAATCACGCTTATGCACGATGAATGATATTCAGCCACGCGGCTGAGTGTTCTGTCAAGTCAACATGCAGCGTAGCGGCTGAATGTTGGTGTTCTAGTCTGGAGGAGCAAAGGCGACTGCCAGTTGACGTATAACCGGCATCTTGTCCCGTGACGCGGCCATGAGTCATCCGGATTCACAAGTCCGGTTTGCCGACTACGCGCCAACTGAAGGGGAATCGGGTTTCTCGGACATCCTCTCGCGTAATTCCGTCCATTTCAGCAGGCCGTCTAACGCTGGGCACAGAGCCTGTCCCCACTTCGTCAAGCGATACTCCACCTTGGGCGGAAGCTGCGGATAGACCGTGCGCCGAACCACGTCATCCGCTTCCATTTGCCGAAGTTGTTGGATGAGCATTTTTTGCGATATCGCCGGGATCGCCCGTTCGAGGTCGGAGAAGCGCAACACTTTGCCGCCGAAGAGATGGAAAAGAATGATCAGCTTCCAGCGCCCATCCAGGACTTTAAGCGCATCCACGACACCTTGAGCGGCGGTTGCCGGTGTATGGGGCTTACCTTTTGGTGTGTACCTTACTTTTACGTGCGTTCTTGTCATTTAGAAATCTTAGTCCGATAGTGAGATTGGTATCACCTGTTACTCGAAGCAATGCGAGGGAGAATGTCTTTCGAACTGCCCAGACCAGTTGCGGCCTATTTCGCCGCCGAGAGCCGAAACGATGCCCAAGCCGTGGCTGAATGCTTTACTCATAGCGCCGTTGTGCGAGATGAAGGCCGAACCATCGAAGGTGTCGATGCCATCACGCAATGGAATAGGACAGCCAAAGAGAAGTACCAGCACACAGTTCAGCCAATCAAAGCATTTAATCGAGATGGCAGGACTGTTGTGATCGGAAAAGTGTCCGGCAATTTTCCCAACAGCCCCCTGAACCTTGAGCACATCTTCGAGCTTGAAGGCGGCAAGATCGCATTGCTGGAGATTCGCTGATGTGGCGCGGCTCAGGTTTCAGTCCGCCTGATCACAATGAAAGGTCCAGGCACTTCACCGGAGAAAATCAGCACAATGACCGCGAATGAATTCGACGGGAAGCGGGCACTGATCACTGGTGGAACGAAGGGTGTGGGCGAGGCCATCGTGCGGCGCCTGGTTTCGAGCGGCGCGATAGTCGCGACCACGGCGCGCTCACGCCCGCCAGAGAGCGACGCGGTGAGTTTGTTTGTCCAGGCCGATATTAGCGGTCACGAGGGTGTGGACAACGTGATCCAGCAAGTGCTGGATCGCTTCGGTGGTCTCGAGGTCCTGATCCACAATGCGGGAGGTTCTGCAGCGGCGGGCGGTGGAGCGCTGGCATTGTCCGATGACGATTGGCAGCGTACATTCGAGATAAATCTGTTCGCCGCCGTCCGGCTGGATCGTGGTTTTCTCCCATCAATGTTGAAGCAGGGCTCGGGTGTGATTATTCACATCTCGTCTATTCAGCGAACGCTTCCACTTTTTGACTCCACGCTGGCATACGCAGCCGCAAAGGCCGCTCTCACCAACTACAGTAAGGGCCTTTCGAAGGAGGTCGGTCCCAGGGGTATTCGCGTGAACACGGTAGCGCCCGGATATACGGAAACCGAGGCCGCCCAGGGAATGGTCAATGAAATCGCCCAACGCACCAGCGTCAGCAAGGATGCCGCAAGGCAACGCATCATGGACTCGCTCGGCGGGATCCCACTTGGCAGACCGAACCGGCCGGAGGAAGTTGCCGAGTTGGTTGCTTTTCTGGCGTCAGATCGAGCTTCCTCGATCACCGGGAGCGAATATGTCATAGATGGAGGAACAATCCCCACTGTTTGAGGGTTGACTACTGGTCCCGCTTCGGACGCACGCGGATATATTTTTTGAACGAAACGATCTTTCGGCTTTGTGATGAAGAGTTTCCCGTTAGCGTTTCAACGGTTTTCAATAACTTCATTCTGGAGACTGGACTGCCATGGGAAATGATGCTCCCGCTTGAATTTGAAGATAATGGCCGGTCTAACGAAGTAGCGACGGACGAACCCGGTTGTTACGTCGTGCAGGCAGTCTTGATTCACAGTAGGATTCCGGGAAATCGAAAATCGGCGAACGGGTAAGGGCGCCAATTCGACATTGCAAGGTCTCGCCTGTTTTCCCTATTCTCAAGAGCGGATCGGCTGAATGCCGCAACGCAGCAGGAGAAGTGAGACGCATGACGGCGCTCGCGAGCCAGCCAAACGAAGCATATCCCTGGAATACTATCGATGCATTGCGGGACTTGTCGGTCCGAAAGGCAGGCGTTATGAAAAAGGAAATTTCTCCCAACACGAAAGATCTCTTTGGTGAATCCGGTGACATGGATTGGAATAAAGAGCTGGAACCACTCTTCCGAAAATATGAAGGACGAAAGCATCCACTGGAATACGAAACCCTTTATCAATTGCTGGTGATGGTCGTTCTCTCTGCGCGTGACTCGGACCGGAATATCAATTCGCTGGCCCCTGCACTGTTCGAGAAGTTTCCTTCTATTAAGGATCTTGCCAAAGCAAGTCCGGAAGATCTCTATCCGTTTATCAGCAAAGTCTCGAACTTCGGGAGCAAGGCGAAGTGGTTGACTAAGACGGCAAAGGAAATTGGCGATGATGGGAATATTCCTCTGACTCAGGAAGGATTGACTCAACATCCCGGCATCGGACGGAAATCGGCGAATGTAATCATGAGCCAGATGAATGCTCCGGCGGAGGGCGTGATCGTGGATCTGCACACTCTTCGAGTTGCTCCGCGGCTTGGCATCGCTCAGGGGACAAACCCCGAAAAGATTGAAAAGCAATTGATGGCGAAAATACCGCAGAAAAACTGGCACATTCTCGGAATGTCACTCACCTACCTTGGACGTGAAATCTGTCGTCCGACGGATCCGAAATGCCCGGAATGTGTGATGAACAGAGTTTGTGCATTTTACAATTCTCAGAAGTGACTATCCGCGATATCGAGTGAAAAAATCAGGATTCCCATCACTTCTGAGAATTGTAGAAGCGTTGGTTGTATATTGCTTTCTTGTTCCCGTCCTATATCCATTGCAAGTTTGTATTCGGCGCAAGACTGAAGTTTCGTGATCCGGATCTTTGGATGCAGACTTTCATGTTTCGCTACGCTGCGAGAACCTTCATCATAAGCAGGTGGCCGACATTCTCCGTGCAGAGCAAATCCAATGATGTTTCAACGATTTGCGAAAAATCTAACTGACCGCTGAGCCCGAAATGTAGATAGCGATGTAGCTATCGTTTCCTCATAGTTCAACAGGTATTGGCCTCCGATGAGCCGCAACTGCCGGATTTATCAATACGCCCGGAAGGACTAGAACCTTCGACCCCCTGCTTAGAAGGCAGCACTAACGCATTTCCAGAATTCGTCTGTTTTCAGACACTTTCGTTTCAAAAAGGTGTGAGGAAACTGTTGAAACTTGTGGCGCGTTATTGCGCCTGGAGGCTTACGACAGCTACAGATTCGACTACACCAAACTCGAAAAGAAAATCCTGAGACAAAGGAGTCATCTCCCGTTTCGTTGGTCTCCTGCGCGCTGAACATCGATGATGTTCAATAGCTCCGCTCCGTTGAGGATTCTTACGAATGATGTCTTCCTTGACTTGATCCAGCGGGAATATTTTTCCGCGCCTGGCTTCCGTTCGGGCTTGTCGAGTGATTTTGGCAAACTCCGAACTCAAGGCGAGAACCGATTCCACCTATTGTTTGCGTGGCGTCGACGGGGTTGGCTGATTGAACTTCGCCGCGTCAATCGCCACATTCGTTTCTGCCGAAGTCAGCAATACGTCGGACTGGCCTCCCGTCCATGTCGTCATGACGTGAAACGGCAGCTTCACTCCTGCTCCGGCGACATCCCGGTAATCGCTGTAGTCGACCTGTATCGGTACTCGCCCGATGATCGTATCGGCGAAGCGCACCTGCCGCACCAGCAGGCCGGACTCCTTATCGAAGTACAGTTTGATGGAAGATCGTCCGCCGTTGGCGGTCCCCTGCACGACCATCACATCCTTGTCGTCAAGGGTGGTCGAACCGACTACCGGTTTTGATAGGGCCTGCCTGATTCCCGCCGGAAGGGAGAGCACGGCGTCCAGCCGGACGCCATCCAGGTCTCCACCGGTATACGTGATCACCGGAAATGGTTTATCCGTGGCGGGCGCAGCCATCCATCCATTATTGCCATCGCAAGCCGTGGTTCGGTCTCCGCCGTCGGTATGCACGATCATGGTGCGCTGATTCGGAGCCTTAATATAAATGTCCACCGGTGCCTTGGGTTCTGCATACCCTTCGTATGTGCCCTTGAAGACTACACTGGTGACGGCGGCTGCTTTCTGCGCTCCTCCGACGGCTTGAAGATACTTGTCAAAGACCTGATCGGCGGCCGGCGCTCCAGACGCTTGCCGAGTAATCTCGACTTCATTGGGATCGAGATCTGGCGGCTGGCCGTACTGCTCCGCCAAGCTCGGCGTGATCCTGGGCGCGCCCTGGAGATTTCGATGGCATGTGTAGCAGGTCACTACGCGTACTCCGGAGAAATTCGTCCGATTGATCTCCTGAACCATCAGAATCATTTTGCGTGCGGTCGCCTTGCGAGGGGTCTCCTGGGCGTAGACGCTCCAATCGCCCTCCACTTTTGGCTCGACATGGCAATCCGTACAGTTGTAGTTCGTGGCTGCGGAAATGAACCCCATCGTATTCATGAATTCATCGACCGGGATTCCCTTGAGCACGGTAACGTTCTTGAAGGCCTGTTCCGACATCAGCTGCTTTGAAGGCGCACCTTGACCTGCGGCCGATGCACTACCGAGCAGCCAGAGAGCAATCGCCGCCAGAAGGAACTTTATAGACGCTCGAACGTTACTTCTTATCCCCACCAATTCCATCCAGAGGGCGTCCTTGCCAGAAAGTTTGCTCAATCGAATAGACACAATATTCTTCTCGCATGTCTCCGTACGCTGTCCCGTCCGGCCTTTGCCCCCATAGTCCCTTTTGAATTTGCTGAGAGGAATTCATCAGCTTCAACACCTTCTTGCCACTCCAGGCCCCCGTGTACGCCTTCGGGTCGGTAAGCGACATGCTGAATTCCAAATCGTCATGATCGAGGCGCTTGAAACGCTCCTCGATACGCATCTGGTCACTGTGGATTGAGCCGTAGGGATCGATCCAGCTTCGTTCATCGTAACCGGAAGATTCAACGACGAGAGTGTCTCCTTCCCAATGGGCAGTCGCATATCCGTACCAACGCGGCTTTGCTTCAGGTCCCGGCAGCTTGCGTCCGTCGGTCCAAAGGTCGCGCCATACACGGTCGCGTTCGAAGAACATCACGAATTCGTCAGGAAGCTTAGCGAATCGGTAGTTACTGTAGTCCAGGTTGCGGGGATAACCGGATGGGTCGCACTGGAATAGCGGATCATTCCAGTCTTTTTGGTCCTGGTAGAATCCAAAAGCCAGCGGCGTATTCCTGGCGGAGGCTCTGGTCTTACTCCACTTCTCCTTTCCCCATTCCGTCATGGGAGGACGATTGTTGCCCAGGATGGGATCGAATCCTCCCGGGTTCCTCCAAATGCCGGAGATGTCGTGCGGATCGAAGGGTTGAGCCTTTGCCTGCGAAAAGAGCAGCGGCGCCAAAGCCGATGCAGCCAGAAGAGCGAACAAGACCGTGTGACGGTTCGTCATGTGGAGACTCCCTTCCTTACTTCTCCTGCTCGGACTCGGGCTTCGGGCGGTCGTCTTTCGGCAGCTTCACTTCAACCGCCGTATAGCCTGGCTTTACAGGGAGCGTGTTCATGTCGACAGCGTCGGCTCCCGTGCCGCACCTGCCGGTGCCACCGAACCTCCTGCCATCGGCAACAATCACAATCTGAGCACAAGAGCCGAAAGTCCTGTCGCCCTTGGCCGGAACGAGGCTCACCAGGATTTTGTCCCCAAACTTGAATGTGTTCTTGGTCCATCCATTCGCGAGCGCATTTCCCGGACTTACTGTTTCGATGCCCCAGGTTTGCTCTTCGCCCTTGTCATTCTTCAAGGTGAAATAGACCTGGACATGGGGATTGGCCCATATGTATTTCGTCACCGTCGCCTTCGTTGTGATGCGGACAGTGTTGTCGTACACACCTGCTGTTCCATGGTGCGCGAACAGTGGGATAGCAATCATTAGAAAGCCCGCTGTCATTACAGATGAGAGAGCTGCAAGCTTACGCGTCATATCACATCTCCTTAATTCGAAGGCTACGGGTGAACCTCTCGCTTATTCTCAGACCATACACAGATGTCTTCTGGAAAATCGTTGAACGCCGAGCGTGTCGGCTTTTCGACCAATTGAAAGATCTTCTTATCGCCTTTCCAGGTTCCGACATAGGCGATAGGGTCCGTGATGTTCAGGATCATCTCCAGGTGGTCGTGGTCTACGCGACGGTAGCGTTCTTCCACAGTCATCTGATCGCTGTGCGGGGAGCCGTATTGGTCCAGCCAGGTCGCGTCGTTGAAATTATTCGAGTTGACGACAAACGTGTCTCCCTCCCAATGGCCAACGGCGTATCCGTACCAATTTGAGTCCGCGTCCGCACCTGGAAGTTTTCGCCCATCGGTCCAAATGTCGCGCCAGGCGCGGTTGTTCTGGAAGAACTGAATCACTTCTTCATTGGTTTTGGCAAACCTCATTCCCGTCGGCGTGGGGTTCCACATGACTCGCGGAAAACCCGTCGGATCACACCACCGGATCGGATCATTCCAATCCTTTTCGTTCGGGGAACTGCCATTGCTTAATGCTTTGGCATCTCCCGTCTTCGTCTTGCGAAACTTTTCCAAACCCCACGGCGTCATCGGCGGTCGATTGTTGCTCGTTTGGTTCAGGGCGCCGGTTGGCAGTCCGATGTTGGTGATGTCCCAGAATCCGGACAGATCATGCGGGTCAAAAGGCTTGCCGGCCGTCCCGGCCTGGGCTCTTTGCGTTCCTCGCTGAACGTTCTGAGCGAAAGCGACTGCCGACGACGCCAGCGCTACAATGAGGAGAATCCTCACACCCATCGAGCGATTTAGCATTTTCGAACTCCTTCTCGCGCGCGGTTTCTGGAGCACAACCTGCGACCCTCGTGACTACGAATCGAGGGAGCCACGGTTCCTGACTGCTCTTGCTCTGACGGGGACCAGCTTACGTATCATCCGATACCTCTTTTGCGGACACTTCAAATACGCAAGTGCTGTTCATCGTAGTCCCGCCGAAGATGCTGCTCAAAATTCCGTTGGAGGAAAACGGCCAAAGAAACGGATCGCCAGAGAGCCCCACGCAACATTTCCTTGCCGTGGATCATACGCGTCTGTATCCAGGCTACACAACGAATTGCGCGAGCTGAAAAGTGACCGAACGGATGAGCGTGTTGCTGCCATCTTGCTCAATGCGTCTGGGCAAGTGCAAATGCATTCCGGGCGTATCATTCGTACAAAGGTCCGATCAGT
>Ga0209488_10001553_pt1 | contig 19629 bp, 14 predicted proteins | sample Rivendell_Oct201_8_FD_188349 | JGI IMG/M metagenome (GOLD analysis project Ga0209488, IMG submission 188349) | Vadose zone soil microbial communities from the Eel River Critical Zone Observatory, Northern California, USA -... | ecosystem: Environmental > Terrestrial > Soil > Vadose zone >...
TCTGCGGCTGCCATCCGAGCACTGACTTGGCGAGGCTAATATCCGGGCAGCGCTGTTTGGGATCGTCCTGCGGCAGCGGATGACGAACGATCTTTGACGATGAGCCCGTGAGCTCGATGACAAGCTCGGCAAGCTGCTGGATCCCTGGAACCAAACCCCCATTTGTTTGTTGGGACAACAGCTTCGCCGGGCTCGCCCTCCAGAAAGGTACCCCAATGAGGCTCAAAGGGCCCCGCAGATAAGGGGTACCACGGTAATTCTTTGGTAACCAAAGTAGGGTCATAAAGATTCCTGTGGATGGTGGTGCTGGTTCAGCTGTTGAGTGCGTCAAAGTTGCTTCACCTTGAGGTTAAAGTTCCGGCTCTTAGGGGAAATCAAGAACAGAAACAATGCGTTCGGCGGTGTCGAGATGGAAACATATCACTGGTTCTTCCTGGGGATGATGGTGGCACTGACTCCGAGCTTGCTTGTTCTCAGCGTGTTGTTGGCACGCTCGATGGATCATCCGGCAGACACTCAGCACTCCCGGAAGTGAGCTGTGAGCTGGCTGTATTCACGCGGTCACCTGAGAAATTATAGCCAGAGGCCCAATTTCAGGGATCTCAGTTCGATTTTCATCTGAGCCGATTTTCACCCAGGGCTATCATCGACGGAGCCAATTCCTATGGCGGCGTCGCTGATTTGCACTCCACTGATCCCGTTCCCCCCATCCGCGACCAAAGGCCACATCGGGAGAGCGCGTCCTGAAAAAGGCAGCGGTTCCAAGCTCCGGTCCGATGACGATCCACTGGCACGCGATGTTTTTTGGCGCGGTCGCCACGATCATAACTGACAAGCCTCCCTGGTATCGCTATGTTCCTAAGTGTAACTAGGCTAACAACCCTTTTCCTGCCACAACATGGTAGCACTTTTTGCCCGCCGCAGACGGGCTCGGTCTGCGGGCAATCAAGAAGCACAATAAGCATTATGGTGTGCGTCAATGTCGATGATCGATATTCCGCTTTTGATAGCCGCGGTGTTATTTGGTTTTGCGGGCGGCTACGGAGCTCGCGAGTTGAAGTCGCGTCAAAGACATAGGCGCTGGCGAGAGAAGTATTGGTATGGTCCGCCTCCGACCAGCGCGAGTACAGCTTCAGAGCGCAGCATGACGGTTCCCGCCAGCCAGGTCGCAGTATCTACAGGTCACCCTCAATCGCAATAAGCGGTGCCTCATCATATCCCTGATCTCGCTTGCTCGCGCACCTTCTCTTCCACCGGGGCCGCTCGCGAGGAGTGCCATCGAGCGCTTTGCTTAACCCAAAGTAAAAACCGCTTTTCGGAAAAGAATACTTCGATCCGATCAACCAATCGGATCAAAGAAGGCCGCCGTCGCTCGCTAGAGCATTTTCCGACCTGGCGGAATCGGAAGGGATTCCCCTGCGAGGCAAATTGTGATTCACCCTTGGGGCTGGTGATGGAGGCCAGCCGCCATGGCCAAACCCCTCTCACCGGACCTTCGCCTTCGCATTATTCGGGCGGTGGAAGATGAGGGCATGAGCTGTCGAGGCGCCGCCGACCGGTTCGGCGTGGCGCCGTCAACAGCGATCGAACTGGTCAGCGAGTGGCGAAGCACCGGCGCCTGTGAGGCGGGAGCGCAGGGCGGAGACCGGCGTTCAGCTCGGATCGAGGGTCATGCTGCAGAGATCCTCTCCCTGGTCGAGGCTACGCCTGACATGACGCTGGCCGAGATCGCCGACCATCTCTTCAAAGCCCACGGCGAGCGTTTCGTGCCGAGTGTGCTCTGGCGGTTCTTCGATCGCCACAACATCACGTTCAAAAAAAACATCGCACGCCAGCGAGCAGGATCGGCCAGACGTGGCCGCTGAACGCGCGGCGTGGAAGGCATCTCAGCCTGAGATCGATATCCATCGGCTGGTGTTCATCGACGAGACGGGAGCCTCGACCAAGATGGCGCGGCTCTATGGCCGTTCGCGGTACGGCCAACGCTGTGTCGCAGCGCTCTCGCATGGTCATTGGAAGACAACGACCTTCGTCGGCGCGCTCAGGGCAAGCGGCATCACTGCGCCGATGGTCCTCGACGGTCCCATGGACGGTCTGGCGTTCGAGGCTTACGTGACGCAAGTCCTCGCGCCGACACTCGGGCCCGGCGACATCGTGGTGATGGACAATCTCGCAGCACACAAGCGGGCCGAGGTCGCCATCGCAATCGAGGCGGCAGGCGCCAGACTCCTCTACTTGCCGCCCTATTCGCCCGACCTCAATCCGATCGAAATGGCCTTCGCCAAGCTCAAAGCCGCCCTTCGAAAGGCCGCCGCCAGATCAATCGAGGCTTTGGTCGACGCTATCGCCGTCGCCCTCGCCGCCTTCACTGCCCAAGAGTGTCTGAACTTCTTTGCCGCCGCCGGTTATGATCGCGTCTGATCAGAATCTGCTCTAGGCCTTCACGCGCAAGAGCGAATCGAAATAGCCTATCGTTCGCTTGAGGCCCTCGCGGAGCTGAACCTGCGGCTGCCATCCGAGCACCGACTTGGCCAGGCTGATATCCGGGCAGCGCTGTTTAGGATCGTCCTGCGGAAGCGGATGACAAACGATCTTGGACGATGAGCCCGTGAGCTCGATAACGAGCTCGGCGAGCTGCCGGATCGTGAACTCGACCGGATTTCCAAGATTGAGAGGGCCGGTGACGTCATCCGGGGTTTCGATCAGGCGGATGAGCCCTTCAACGAGATCGTCGACATAGCAGAAGGAGCGGGTCTGCTGTCCTTCGCCATAAACCGTGATGTCCTCGTTGCGCAGCGCCTGGATCACGAAATTCGACACCACCCGCCCGTCGGCAGGATGCATACCCGGTCCATACGTGTTGAAGATACGGGCAACCTTGATCGGCAGATTGTGCTGGCGCCGATAGTCGAAAAAAAGCGTCTCCGCGCAGCGCTTGCCCTCATCGTAGCATGAGCGGGGTCCGATCGGGTTGACGTTGCCCCAATAATCCTCCCGCTGCGGGTGAATAGCGGGATCGCCGTAAACCTCCGATGTTGAGGCCTGCAGGATCTTCGCTTTCACGCGCTTGGCCAACCCCAGCATGTGAATCGCGCCATGCACGCTGACCTTGGTGGTTTGCACCGGGTCGAACTGGTAGTGCACCGGCGAGGCTGGACAAGCGAGGTTGAAGATCTGATCGACCTCGACATAGAATGGAAAGCAGATGTCGTGACGTGCAAGCTCAAAGCGGGGATTAGCCAGGAGATGATGCACGTTCCGCCGCGTGCCAGTATAGAAATTGTCAACGCACAAGACTTCATCGCCACGCGCCAACAGCCGGTCGCACAGGTGCGACCCGATAAAGCCAGCTCCGCCGGTGACCAGAATACGGCGTTCAGTCAACATCGGCGGCTCTTCGGCGAGAGCAGTTCAGCGTCAGATCGGATCAACATGATTAATAGGTCTCCGGGCTCACTTTTCTCTGCCCTCAACTGGCAGCAAGTCATCTTATGAGGGCAAGGCAGTATTCGCAAATCATCGGCACGCAATTAACGTGGCAAGGGCGGCAGCGCTGGAAAGCGGGGTTTCCACGCCCGGTCACGATTATGTCGTCATCAAAGTTAACAGCGTAGAGGTTCGATGCCAGCCCGGGGCGAGCTTTCGTGTCCTGAGCCTGCGGCGATCTGAGTTACAGCGCTTCGCCCCGCAGCGCTGCACCGGATATGATGGCCTTTGTGCTCCTATCGACGTCACTTCGACGCCATCCCGATTGCCGAGTCGAGCACACCATCGCGTCGGCGATCGATGAATCTGATTGATGCCGGTCCACGATAGAGCTGAAGACATGATCTTCCATCCACCTGTCTCGGCATCTGGCGAGGTTCCGATAAAGGCGCAGTCGATGCCTTCGACAATACCTAGCAGATTTTTCAGCGCAAGTTTTTGGCCTGTGCGCCGATTGGAGGCTAGGCCTCCGGCGCCGCTTGCGCTACACCTTGCGAGGTGGGCGGCATCTCTTCGACGGCTTGCCCCGACCCACGGCGTCTCGGTGCAGTAGCTAACGCCCGGCGGGCTGTCGGCCTCACGAGCGGGCGATTCGAAGCCAATGCAAGAAGTACCAGGCTCAACGCCGTTCAGCGATCGATTAACCGGGCTCAGATGGGCGCTTATGGCAGTTCCGGCCGTGGTGGCGATCGCGCTCACTCTCTGGGTGTTCGCCGATCGCTTGGCGGGCGCACAAATGCGCGAGCCGCTCACCTGGGACGAGATTCTCAACGTCGAGAACTACTCGTGGGCAACGTTTAATAGCAACGGGCTTCCGACCCAGGCTGATCGGGTGGAGGACCTGCTGCCCGTCCAGCGACCGAATGGGATCCAGTTCGTTGCGGGCCTGTACCGGGCGATCTCCGTCTGGCGGGAGCCAAATGATCACGTTGTGCACTCGGTACTTGTCAACTTGAGCACGGCGCTGTCGCCGGGCAGCGAAGCAGCGGTGCGCTTTCCTGCTTGGGCCGGCGCGCTTATGTTCGCCGCGGCACTGGCGTGGCTGGCGTGGCGCAGCGGCTATCGACTGGCTTGGCCGTTGGCGCTGCTGCTCGGCGCAAGCTGGCCCTATGTGCACTACTACAGCCTGCAAGCGCGCGGCTATTCTTGGATGCTCGCCTTGCAGGTGGTGCTGGTGCTGCTCGTCGCGGATGTCTTGCCTCGTCGAGCGTGCTCTGTTGCGTGGGGCGCGCTCTGCGGCTTCGTAGCAATTCTGTCGTTCTGGAACATGGTCAATCTGATCGTGGATTGGCTCGCTCCGCTCTACCTGGCACTATGGTTCGTTCCACCGAGCAGGAAGGTGGCAGCGGGTTCTGCCTGGGAAGAGCTCCGCGACGAGGAGCTCCGTGTCTATCGTCAGAACCTGGTGGTGCAGGGGATCGTCCTCGGCTTTTTCGCCGTGCTCTTCTTTGTCCATTTCCTTCCTTACGTCTTGGTCTCGATGCAGGAGTTCGGCATTCCCGCGCGCGGACTCGACTTCTTCCCCCGCGCGATGGACGTACTTAGCTACTTGTTCCCCAATCCAGCCTGGGGGCTCGTCGGCCTTGCGGGTGTGGTCGGGTGTTACTTCATGTGGCGCGATACCCGAACGCGTCACCTCGGTGCCGTTTGCCTTTTCACGGTCGGCATCAGCCTTGCCCATTTCGTGGCGGCGCAGAAGCTGCCGTACGGACGAACCTGCGGCTATTTTTTGCCCCTGGTCACCTTGGGAGCCACACACCTAGCCGAGCTGGGGCTCCGACGCGTGGCGGATCGGGTGCGGCCAATTCTCACTGGGGCGTCCGTCGTCGTCGCTGGCCTGCTGGTAATGCTTCAGCACGCCAACTTGCGGAGTGCCGCGTCCGAACTCGTCGAATTCAAGCGCGGACTTCAGCACGAACTCGTGAACGACCGGCCCTACATTACATCTTTCGATCGAGACCAAGGGTGGTCGCGTCTTGTCCATGTTCCGCCCTGGTACCTCACAGTTTTCAACCGCCTTGACCGGATCGCCACTGCGACGCACCTCGCGTTCCTTGTCACACCAGGGGATCCTCGCTCGACGAGCTGGGCCGGCGCCGCAAGCTGGCCCGAGATCAAATTGTCAGACCGCCTGTTGCAGGTTAGCCCCGCGACGGTGGACGCTGTTCACGATGAGCACCCACCCACCAGATTTCCGGCGCTGATCATCTGGGTGCTCGCGCCTGATCGCCCAGAAATAAGAAATGAGCTTCTACGCGCGGCCTTCGACGGGCTAAACGTTGACCAGCAAGTGCATCGGCGCATTTTGCTCGCGAAATGGGAGTTCGTTACTCAGGTCTATGCGGTCGAGTTTTTGATCAAGAATCCTTCAGATTACCATGAAGCTCTGGAAGCGCTGCGGCGCGGCCGTGACACGCTGCGCGGCAGGACTCTTCTCATCGAGCCCACGGGAGACTGAGTTTTAACGAGCAATTGCAGACGAGCTCGCCGCGCCTCGTCGCGAGCTCCCGTTTTCAGCTCACTTGGGATCTTGAGGCTTCCAATCCGGGTTCGGTGCTTCCGGAAACACGATGAAGCGCCGCGCCGTGAAATTCAGCACCAGTCCAATCGCCGTTGCACCGACCTTGGCCATCCAGGGCGGGCTACCGAGTGTAATGAGCCCTACCGTGGAGTACATGTCCACAACGCCAATTATGGACACCACCAGGAAATACACCAGGAGCTCGGAGGCCGTACGCCATTTGGCATTGTGTCGAAAGATCAGCTTGATTGACAGGAAATAGTTGACGAGCGCCGCGATGAAGAACGCCGTCAGCGCAGCCGCGGACACGTTGATACCGGCGCCGTGCAAAGCGACAAATCCCAACAGATTGACGATGGCTGAAAAGCCGCCGACAAACAGGTAGAATAAGAACTGAATTGGGATCGGAACCTTGGGAAGGTTGTATTTGAGAATGCAGTACAGGGCGCGCCAGCCATCTCGCACTCCGATCTTCTTGCCTTCCGCATAGGTGCGACCGCGGTACGAAATACCCATTTCGTACACACGGAGCCGCATTTGGGCGACCTTGGCGACCACCTCCGGCTCGAACCCAAACCGGTTCTCCTCGATGGTGATACTCTGGATCACCTCGCGACGGAACACTTTATAACAAGTCTCCATGTCCGTGAGGTTGAGGTCGGTTAGCATGTTGGAAAGCGTCGTCAAGACGCGATTGCCCAACGAGTGCCAGTAATAAAGAACGCGGTGATAGCCGTACGAAAGAAACCGCGAGCCCAGTACGACGTCCGCTTCCCCGGCACGGAGCGGGAGGAGCAAGCGGACCAGGTCCCGCGGGTCGTACTCACGGTCGGCGTCCTGAATTGCCACGAAGTCCCCCGTCGCGGCGGCGATCCCGGTGCGGAGCGCCGCACCCTTGCCCTCGTTCTTCTCGTGGTGACGGAGGATCGTGCCCGGGACACGCTCTGCGAGACGCCGCGCTATCGTCAAGCTCGCATCCGTCGAGCAGTCGTCGACGATAATCAGCTCGAGCTCCAGCGTTTCGCTCTGAATTGCGAGCACACTGTCCACGCAAGCTTCGAGAGTCCTCTCCTCGTTGTAGCAAGGGATGACTATGCTGAGCTTTACGCGCCCAGGCTGCGCTTCGATGGCGGAAGCCAGCAATTCAGGACTCGCTGCAAGTGCCACGGTTAATGGATTCCTGCGCAGGCGACAAGCACAGTCGAAGTGAGGCCCGGCTGCTTTGCTAATCTAGAGTATTCTCAATGATTAGTTGTAAAGACGAAAGGCAGATTTGTACATGCACATGCGGGTTAATCCAACCTCGTTTCAACCTCGCTAATGCCAATTTGGACGCTGCTCCGGCCCTGCCTTTTCTCTACCGCAGGTTGCTAACATAGAAACAGTCGTGCTGTCGCGTTGTCCCCTGCCAGTCACGTTCTCCGGGTCCAATCTCCAAAACGGATTCAGGTCGTGACCCGACTGAACCGGCGAAACCGTGGGACGCGCCGTTTGTCATCTTGACGGTTCTCCGGAAGCGAGTACTGCGCTCCGGGCTTTTACCTGCCCGTGGGCGGGTTCATGCCGACCCCGAGTATCATCACTTCCGCGGACAATCTCGAGTTCGTGATGACGCTTGACATCGTGCAGGAAACCCGACGTTCTGAGAACCCCTCACCCAAGGGTGAACGCCCGTTGTGCCCCGGCTGTTTAACGACGCGAGTGCCTCGGGCTACTATGGCTACTGAGCCACTCCTATGGTCGGCATACGCTGCTCGATATTGCAGAGTGCTCGGGCCTGCCGTTCTGGCACGTGCGCGAGGGAGCACGCCGATTGGAGGAGAGCGGTCTGTTACGAAGGATGAGCGAACGTGATGCGGAGTAGCCAATCCAACGGTTCAACTGCGCTGATCACCGGCGGCGCGGGTTTCATCGGTACCGCGCTCTGCGATCGGCTGGCGGCCGAGACCGCTGTTCATACTGTGAGCCGCAGGCCGGCTGGTCCCTCTACTGCGCAACGGCACTGGAGCGTGGATCTGACCGATGCCGCAGCCGTGGCACAGCTCATTGCCACCGTGAAGCCCGACTACGTATTCCATCTGGCGAGCCACGTTTGGGGTGCTCCCGACCTCAAGCACTTGCTGCCGTCCTTTCATAGTAACCTGCATACCACGGTCAACTTGTTCCATGCGTTGGCTCAGACCGGCTGCAAGCGCGTCATCACTACCGGTTCGCTGGTGGAGCCCGAACTGGGCTCCGGCCAACTGGTTCCAAACGCCCCGTACGCGGCAGCCAAGTGGGCAAGTGCCAACTATGCGCGTATGTGCCATGCGCTCTACGGGCTGCCGGTGTCGATCGCCCGGGTCTTCATGGTCTACGGCCCGGCACAGCAGGATGAGAGCAAGCTCGTTCCATATACCATTCGCTGCCTGCAGCGCGGCGAGGTGCCGAAGATCACGAGCGGGCGTCATGTCTACGACTGGGTGTATGTTGATGACGTCGTGGACGGGTTCCTGAAGATCGCAAAGGCAACCGGCATCGATGGCCAGTCGGTCGATCTCGGAACCGGGATTCAGACCAGGACGGCCGACCTTGTGGACACCTTGTGCGAGCTGATGGGCGCGACCCAGGGCCCAGCCTATGGTGCGCTCGCCGACCGGCCGCTCGAGCCCGTGCGGGTCGCCGACACTGCGCGTGCACTCGCACAAATCGGTTATAGGCCGCGGATGTCTCTCCGCGACGGCCTGCAGCGCACGATCGATTGGTACAATGCTCACCCTGCGGCGGGAGAAACGGCGAAGGCCTGACCAACGGTGGCAGTTCGGGACCGGGATGTCCGGATTCGGTGCCGGCTAAACACTGGAGGCCGTCAAGTCCCGTTCACATGTTAAGACTGTACGAGTGCTTCGGATGTGACACGCGTGCGCTCCGTTATCCGGCCGGTTTTGGTGTTCGGCAAACTGCAAAAGATCTGATCATCGCTAGAGCATTGATGATGTCGGGACTGCTCCGCCGGACTCGAGATCAAAACCATAGCTGCGCACAACTTTACGGGAACCTTCACAGAAATCTTTTTTCATCGTGTACGGCAGAAAGTATTCACACCGGCGCGTCACAAAAGCGATTTGCCGCGAGATGCCGCGCCCGCCGAACTATCGAGCCTGCTCCCGGGTAGTGGTGCCACCCGCACCTTGTACTTCGGTGCTGTCCACTCGTTCGAGCCAGATTTCTCTCCAATAAGGCGGAAAACCTCGAGGGCAGTTGAGCGGTCGTGTATAGCGGCCTTGGCATTCTACGCCTTCGAGAACAAGGCACGAATTCTTCAAATTTATGAGCTGCCCAGTCTTCTCATTGATGATCTTTCGCACACGCTCCTTGACTCGGAACGTTTTGCCGCAATACGGCATCATCTCGGGAGAGAAGCTCATTCCCCTGTTGAAGAGCCGCTCGTCAACGGTCTTAAGAATCGAATCGCCGTCCTTTACGCGGACAAGCTCGCCCACTTTTAAGTCGAGGTTAGCTGCTGGTGTTGGCCCACCTACCGGGAGGCACCCCCTGCGCACGGGGTAAGGTAAACCTCCGCGAACCCATTGGACCGCATTATAGATCCACCGCAACGCAGAGCCTAGACCAACGCCTAATGCTACGAGTTGCGCGTACAGCTCGAATAATAGCCGAGAGATGATCTGCGATAGAGAGACGTTGCCCGACCTGTAATCCTCTATGTACTGGACGGGGTGCCAAACAGGAAGGAGCTCGGTTGCTATTGGGACCTGCGTCGCCTGGCAAACATAAAGTGGTTCATTGAATTTTTCAGACGGCGCTGATCGCCGGGTCGCGGACCACACCAGGGTTACAAGTCGCTCTATCGGTGTAGAGGTATATGCAGGCTCATTCTTGCTTACTCTCCTGAGCCAAGTTTCTTTCCATATCACGGGGCATTTCATCTCACATCCGCCGAACGCCTGACCATCACAACGAATATCATCCAAGAACACCGCGTCAGCCATGCGGCGCCCGCCCGTGCTAAACGCCGTGTCACACAGCTTATGTGCCCTCTTTCGAACCTGAAACTTCATGCCGCAGTACTGCAGCATCTGCGGCATGAAAGGCACTTCTTGGAAACGCGCGTTGGAGTCCAGCGTCGACAGGATTTCTTCGGCAGAACGAACCACCACCCACTCGCCGACCTTCAAGTCTAGTTTTGGACCAACTGACAAACCATCCATGATTATTCGTTCCTCCAAAACTCTGGGCACAAGCAGAGCAACCTGCGACGGCCCGGGGAATCACGATTGATCGTCACAAGTGTGAACTGGTGCACCTCGGTCTCGCCGTCCAGCACAGGAAGCCGCCCAGAAAGTCAAACGAGCAGAACTTGCCAGAAACAGCTGTATTTGCAAGTCAAGCCGTTTAGATCTGGCAAAAATTGGGCAAATCTGCCCTGTAAAGGCGGCCGAAATCCTCTCGCTGCTCCTCTAAATGCTGGCCGCCCCAGAAAGGTCGGGCTGTTTTCGCTAGCCACAGCAGGAAGGCCGGTAACTCTCGCATGAGTTGTGATACGCTGAGCGTTCAGTATTCATGTAATCAATCTGACTGTTAAGGGCCTCAAACGTACACGACGACTGAGCAATCTAATAGGTGGCTCGCTGAACTCATTAACTGTCGCGACAAGCAGCGTCTGCTAAGCTTTTCAAATATTCCTCACGAGCGATCATTTCTGGCGAGAGTTGAATTGCCAATACCTCAAACATTCTCCTCCATCGATGGACCCAATCATGTCGGAGCAAGCACTCCACTGCATTTCTCCGGCTGAGCGAGGACACTCGCTGAGGATTTACTTCGAGATCAGCAAGTCTCTCTAAGGTGTCCGACCCGTCAGGCCGCACCTCCACGACTGCATCAGGCCAAGGGAATAGCTCTCGGAAAGCTTCGCAATCCGCAACTTGACCGACCAGCACTGCACCAGCGGCTGCGCCTTCGAGATACCTATACCCAATTTGTACCTGGCCTTGTTGCTGCTCAGGACTATTCATCTTCGCGGGTGACACTAGAAAATATTTGGTTCGCTTTGCCATATTCGCAAAAAGGTCGCGGTGCTGCTTGTAATCGATGGGCTTCATTCTGGCGAGTTCTTGGTAAGAATCATGAATGTAGAACAGCTGATTCTGCGAGGCCGCCCGCACCAAAACTTGGTGAATCCCTTCGCACCGTCGGCCAATGCTGTATACGTCTATCGACCGGTCGGGCGGGCTTGGAAACGGACTAAACCGAAGCGTGTCAATGCCGACAGGCAAATAGTGACAAGGCCGATCCAAAAGACGGGCCAACGGGCCAACGGTGCCGTGGTAGTTCACAAACACGTGATCAAATTTCTTTAATCCACGAAGCAAGTTGGCGCACGCCGCGATTTCCGTCGCCCATATCTCGTCCAACCAGCAAACGGCGATCCTGCACCGCTCCTTCCATTTATCAATGGCATTGATGAGACGAAGGTCCCAGATGTTCTGACATGTTGCGACCAAGACGTCGTAATCGTGAGTGAGACGAACTGGTTGCAACCCAGGATTCATGGTCAACGGTGCCAAACGCCGAAACAAGAGCCTTTTATGCCATCTGTCCTTGATGCTGAACCCCCGGGCTGGCTGGAGATCAATAAGATCAACATTGTTTGTTTGCACCAAAACATCCTGCGCTTCGTACAGAGAGCACTGAAATGTCTCTCGCAAGATGCTTCGGAAAGTAGGAACGCAGATGCTGACCCTCGGCCTTATCTGGGAATCTGAGTTGTTGCTAGCCATCGTCCCGGCATGCCCGCGGAGTTTCAGAAATTGGCTTTCATTAACCATTTAGCCAATCAGTGTCCCCTTGAATTGTCGCCATAGGCAAATAGCTATCGCAGTTTACTGGGCTCGAATTTTGTAATTGCACCTTCATAAACGATGGCAAGGAACTGGTCAATGCGCTGTATTCTGATCAAGCACCCGATTTCAAAGCCTATACTTAGCAAGGAAAGTTGGAGATAGACAGGTGCTCGAACTTTTGTGAAGCCGGGAATGCCATGTTGATCCGGCAGCCAGATGTCACTTCCAAAGTAGCACCACTGCAGACGTTGCAGTTTGCCCCCAGCTATTCAGCGCTCTGCCGGGTGATCATTCGGACCACATCGAGGTTCGCGTTGCAGCGGCCCTGCTGCAGTATCCGCTTCAAGTTCCATTGGTGGGTTGTGAGCGGGTGGAAGAGCGAAAGAGCGAGGCCCCATCCTTCTCAGGACCGATTTTCTCTCGCAGGCTGCGAGCGCAAAACATCAAAATACTGTTTCCGGGAGCGGGGAGAGGCGATCAAGTCTGGTTCGAGATGCTGACGGGCCGGGCAAATCGTGGTAGCTTTTCTCTGATGAGTGCTTTGATCGTAGGACGGAAATACGTCCCATGAGCGGGCAGCTAGTTGGAACCACAATGATTCACGAAAATGGACCTTCTAAACGAAACGTCGACAAGTATTTCGAGGAGAACAGGCCGTACACCGGTCTTGGCCGCATATCGCTTTACGGCGCTGTCGTATTTGTCGCCGCACGTGGGGTAAACATTTTTGTGCAGGTGGCATCGACGATTGTGCTGGCTCGCCTCCTGAGCCCCCACGATTTCGGACTCGTTGCGATGGTTCTGGCGTTGGTGGGATTTGCGCCGGTACTCATCGACTTGGGTACCTCTGACGCGTCTGCCCAGAAGACGCGCATTACCGAAGGGGAAGTGAGCGCACTGTTCTGGCTCAACGTGGCGATCGGCATCGCCTTGACCGTGCTCCTCGGCGCAAGCAGCAAGCTAATTGCCCTTTTTTTTGGCGAACAAGAGCTGTCCGGCATTACGCTAATATTGTCTCTCACCTTCATTATGACGGCCCTGTCGACCCAGCATTACGCGCTGATGCGCAGGGCCATGCAATTCCAGCACATTGCGATTATCGACATCTTGTCAAATGTGGTCGGCAGCGTCACCGCGATTGTGATGGCCCTTGCAGGATGGGGGTACTGGGCGCTTGTGGCCAAGCCGATCGTGACATCGGCGCTGGCCGCTGTCGGGGTATGGGCGACCTGCCCATGGTTGCCGGGGCGGCCGCGAGTCACGCCAGGAATCAAGGAGTTGGTCGGCTTTGGAATGGGCGTGACCGGCTTCACAATGACGGATTATTTTGCACGATCGGCGGATCGCGTTGCGGTGGGCTATTTTTTCGGCCCCGGTCCGCTTGGTTTTTTTCAAAACGCATTTCTGCTATATGGTAACGTGCTGAACATTTTGACCGAGCCTTTGCACAACATCGCAACAGCTAGTCTCAGCAAGCTCAGAGGTGACTTGGACGAGCTGAAGCGGTCTTGGGCGGCGGCACTGTCGCTCATGAGCTTCATTTCCGTCGCAACCTTTGCGGTGCTGGCCGTGACCGGGCAGGATTTCGTGCTGCTGCTGCTCGGCGAGAAATGGGCGCCCGCGGGGCCATTGCTGTCGATCTTCGCTGTGCGCGGAATCGCTCATTGCGTCGAACGCACACTCGGATGGCTTCACGTTGCGGCCGGACGATCCGACCGATGGACAAGGTGGGGACTGTTTAGCGCCGTCTGTCAACTTGTGGCGCTCGTTGTCGGCCTTCCCTTCGGGGCTACTGGCGTCGCAATCGCATATACGATTGTCATGTTTGGCTTGTCCATACCGGCTATAGTCTATGCCGGACGCCCGCTAGGGATCGGAGCGAAGGATGTGCTTCAAGCGGTAGGCCCACAAACGGCTGCGGGGCTTGTCGCTGTTGCGCTTGGATTTGTCGTGCAAGAAGTAGTCTTTGTCGATTTTTCGCCATTAGCTAGAGTTTTTCTTTCCGCACAAATTTGTTCAGTGATATACCTTGTGGTCGTGGTGGGCATCTTCAAGGTGACCGGTCCGTTGAGGCTTGCATTTTCCCTGCTATCTGGCTTTAGCCCTATACGAGCACCGGGAGAACTCTTAACAAGACGCGTAAGCAAATTTATGAAATTCGCCGAGCGTATCCTAGTTGCTCTTGATGGCTGGCCATGGAGCATTGTTTCTCGCGCGGCCCTGGGCTTCATCGCTCTACCAGTCTTTCGGGTGCTCACTGGAGATAGCAGCTCGATTTTGACAACCTTGGCTTTGTTCATTGTACTATTAGCCGCGCTGCGAGTAGTCCCCATGGCCCTGCGACATTCACTGCCATTTTCTCCCGAAGCAACCACAATATGGAGAGAGCGGCGCCAAATTGCCAAGCAGTATGACTCTTACCAATGGCAGAAGCTATTTTGGATCGGTCTCGGCCTGCTGCCTCATGCGGTCATCGACGGTGGATTGAGAAATGGCGAACTCGTAGTGACATTCATTTGTCTCATTGGCGGAGGTGCGGGACTGATCTTCTGGCACAGAATCAATTCAGCGCGCTCCGCAAACTAGTCGCGCGTGAAGAAACGGGAGCTCGGTCGGGATACAACGATGAGCCAACCGCGCGATGCGTTCCGCACATGGGTAAGCCTATTGGCCCTGGCTCGTGGAATTCGTTGTTAGCAGACCGTGGCCCTGGAGCGCCGACGCGGCAGACGCGACGACGTCGAATGGAAGATTGGCGCGCTCCGCGATGTCGAGCAGAGAATGGTGCCCATCGGAGAGGTTGAGCGCCCAGAGCACCGCCATGTTCCGCCTCACCGCATCCTTTCCACTGCCGAAGCCAGAATAGAGGCCGCGCTTGCCGAGTTGAGGTTCTCCTTTGGGGCAGAGATTGATGGGCTTAAAGTCTCGTTCGAGGATATCCAGTGCCTGAACGATCAAGCGAAAAGATTCCGCCAGATATTGAGGCCGAATGAACTCGAGATTGTCGGCCGAAGTGTGATATTCGGCGAAGGTTCCGAACTGGCTGCGCTCGAAAAGCCCAACCGGCAGATCGAATCCCGGGGAGCAATACTGCCGCTCGTCGTAACCATAGGGAAAGAAATCGAGGAGATTAAACTGTGATCCGGAATGCTGCAGGACATGCTTCATAGCGCGATCGACCAGGCAGTTGCCCCGACGGCTCCGTTTGTACGTCGGGTCCCCTGCATCTCCCACATTGCTGAGGACAAGTCCGTGCTTGATGCGGCCGAGCGTTGCCTCATTGGTGGCGAGCCACGCAATCGATCCTATGGTAGCCGGGACGAAGACGAAGCGGTACGTGAGGCGCGTCTGCCGGCCTGAAATTTCGCGAGCGAGTAAGGTCGCGAGAGCCAGACCCGAGCAATTATCATTCGCCAGCGATGGGTGACAGATGTGTGTCGAGATCAGAACCTCGTCCGTGTTTTCGCCCACGTGCAGATACTCGCCCCACGTTAGCGTCCCTGGTTCGAGACGAGAGTCGATCAGGACCTCGTACGTACCACCGGCGGCCTCCAGCGCCTCTAGCTGCCGGTGTGACGCGCAAAATCCCCACTCCTCCTTGTAGAAGGAAGTGCGATAGGGAATGAGGTCCGGCTGGTCGGGCAAAGTGAAGATGTGCTGCTTCAACTCGGCGATAGGCAAGGTTTGCCTGACCGGCGCACTGTAGTTGACGACGTGGAGATTAGAGCGCTGAAAATCTACGACGCGCTCGCCCTTGGAGTTCTTTATGAAGGCGTCGGTGATGCCCCATTCCTTGGGGATGGTCCAATCGAGCACTCGGGTCCCGGTCGGGAGCTCGTAGCGCTGGATCGGGATGTGCCGCGCAAGCACATCGATCGTTCTGCGAACGCCCTCTCCGGTGATGCTCCGGCAGATCGGAAAGATCTCGGCTGCGAGAGCGTAGATATCCCTTCCGATGGCGTTGATCTCGATCGAACCGGCGGCGGGAGCAGTCTCACGCATAGGATGATCATCACACATGCGGTCCGGCACGGCCGTCAGCAACGTGCTCCCATTCTGATTAAACAAGGACAAGCTTTCGTCCGAAGAATGCCTCAGCATAACGCTCCGGCGCACCGCATTCCATGCCTCTCAATCGAGCCAATCCACAAAACGTTTCAGTGTCGAACCATCGCTTGGAACGCTGACTGCCGAAGTGAGCCATCAGCAGATCAACTTTGCGCTTCATGACATCGGCCGAAATTGGCATATAGAGGTTGGGCTGACCAAGATCTCCGTCCCATTTCGGAATTTCATATTCCAGGATGTTGTGATCCCGAAAGGTGTTCCAGGTCAGACGGCACACCAGCCGATGGTCTTGATGAGCGTCATCCCGGCGATGTGTGAAGATCAGATCAGGATCGGCTCGGGTTTTGAGATCTTCAAACCAGCGCTTGATCTTCTCTCCCTGCTCAGGAAAAAAACCGTCCTCGAAGGACATGATATCAACGTGCGCACCCTGTGCGGCCGATAGAAAATCAGCCGCCGAGGCCCTCGCCTCCCGGTCACGTTCACCGGCGCCGCTGAGCACACACCAGTGCACGTCCAGGCGAATGCCATGCGCCACCAGACTCAGGAGAGTCGCGCCTATGCCTATCTCAATGTCATCGGAATGCGCGCCCAGACAAAGGATCGACAGTGGATTACTGCGATGCAGAAGCTGCTGCAAAGACTTCATGCAGCCACACTGCCGTCAACCTTTGCCTGGAGGCGCCAGGGCATCTCGCCGCGCTCTATCATTTCCTCGAGCAGCTGGCGGTCCCGCAGCGTATCCATCGCGCGCCAGAAGCCCTCATATCGGTACGCCATCAGCTGCTGCTCTTCCATCAGCCGGTTGAATGGCTCAAGCACCAGCTCTTCCCCTTCACGAATGTAGTCAAAGATCTTGTTACGGAAGATGAAATAGCCGCCATTGATCCAGATATCTGATTCTTGGCTCGATCGAATCCGCTGCACGGAGCCGTGCGGGTCGAACTCGGCGAGATGGAAGCTGATCGGAGGATGGATGGCGATGAAGCAACCGATCTTCCCGCTCTCCTTGAAGCGAGCGACCATGTCCGGCAGCGGCGCATTAGTCAGCCCGTCACTATAGTTTGCGAGAAAGATTTCGTCATCCTGGACCAAATGCCGGACTGCTCTCAGCCGCTCACCGATATTGCGCCATGTCCCCGTATCTACCAGCGTGACTCGCCAGTCGGGCGGACGTTCGCCGAGAATCTCGACCTTCTTGCCAAAGTCCGAGATGACACAGTCGCTGTTTGCCGTCTGCTTGTAGTTCAGGAAGTAGTCCTTGATGACATTGGCCTTGTAGCCTAGACACAGAACAAAATCCTGATGGCCATATTGGCTATAGTATTGCATGATGTGCCACAGGATCGGCTGATGGCCGATCGGAACCATGGGCTTCGGCATGGCTTCCGAATAGTCGCGAATACGGGTTCCTAGCCCCCCACAGAATAGCACGACTTTCATGACACGAGTTCTCGCGGATCGATGACCTCGACATGGGGGATCGGAACAACCATCTTGCAGCCCCAGTCTCCGACGTGGCACATTTGTGTAACGATCTCTTTCTTCAAATTCCAGGGCAAGATAAGCAGATAGTCTGGCTTCACCTCCTCGATGGCGGTGACCGGGCGAATGGGAATATGCATGCCGGGCGTATACCGGCCATGCTTGTACGGGTTGCGGTCGACCGTGAAGTCGAGAAAATCAGGGCCGATGCCGCAGTAGTTCAGAAGGGTATTGCCCTTGCCAGGTGCGCCATATCCACACAGCCGGGCACCCTGCTCCTTGCATTTGATCAAGAAGGACAGAAGCTGACGCTTGGTGTGATGAACCTTCGTGCCAAATTGGGGATACGTTTCAATCTCCTCAAAGCCGAGCTTGCGCTCGCGCGCGAGCAGCGCACTCACGCTGGGCAATACTTTGTGCGTGCTTTTGGCGCGGCATAGATAGACCCGCAACGACCCGCCATGCGTCGGAAGATGCTCCACATCGAACACCTTAAGACCGTGCTTACCAGCCAAACGATCGATTGTGACGAGCGAGAAGTAGGAGAAATGCTCGTGATAGATCGTATCGAACTGATTCTCTGCGATAAGCCGTTCGAGATGCGGAAACTCCAGAGTGATGACCCCACTAGGGGCCAATAGATGCGCCATTCCCGCCGTGAAGTCATTGAGATCGGGAACCTGCGCCAGCACATTGTTGCCGATAATGAGATCGGCCTGCTGCCCCTCAGAAACCAGTCGTTGCGCGAGCTTCAGGCCGAAGAACTCGACCAGCGTCGAAATATTCTTCTGGCGTGCAACCTCGGCGACATTGGCGGCCGGCTCGATGCCGGTCACGGGAATACCCAATGGTAGGAAGTGCTGCAACAGATAGCCATCATTGCTCGCGATTTCAAACACCAGGCTCTTCGAGCCAAGCGCGAACCGTGCTGCGGCCATTTCGCAATATCGCCGCGCGTGCTCGACCCAGGACGTCGAATATGAAGAGAAATACGCGTATTCGGTAAAGATGTGTTCCGGCTTGACGTACTCTTTGAGCTGCACCAGGAAGCAGTTGCCGCAGACAAGCGTATGCAGCGGGTAGTATGGCTCCATTTGGTCAAGCTGATCGGCTGAGAGAAAGCTTTCGCAGAGCGGCGACATGCCGAGATCTACGAAGGTGGTCGTAAGACGGCTGCCGCAAAGCCGACACGGGCTGTGCGGCAGTGCCGTAGCGTTCGCGTGCTCGGAACTCGACTGCTTCGCCAACACTTCCATAACAGCCACAATTTCCTCATGACCAAAGTACAGCTAGCTCAGTAGCAACGTGCAGCACCAAGTCACCCTACAGATTACCAAGCTATCCCAATATGGTAAAGTACATGCCTTAAAGCTCCTCAAAAGTTCTCGCCCGGAATGAATTCAACGCTCGTATTTCTATTCTGTCTGACGTCTATACGAGCATAATCTTGCTCTAGAACCGAACGGCTCTCATCACGAGTGGGGCGAACTGAGATTGGAACTGCCATCGCTCTCGCGCACTTCGCTAGCGAGAAGATATCTTCGCCAAATCCTGGATGGCGACGTGTTCGCCGAAAGGCCCGTTACGATCCATGATGTCGCGCGGATCTGGACCATCCTTGCGTTCAGCTTGCGGAAAGGGCGGATGCGTTCGCCGGCGAGGTCGCGCTCTGGCGCGGCGCCTGCGCATAGCGCAAACTATCATCGAGGACGCTTTCCGCCAAGAGTTTCTTGATATGGCCAATGCGCTGATAGCGAGGCCCTTCAAACTCCGCCAGCGTCACACCTGAGGAACGATAGGCGCGATAGAGTTGCTCGGCGCCCACGCGCGCGTCCCATTGCGGCTTGAACGCTGGCAGCTTGCGGCGGATCTTCTCGAAGCTTACACGATAGGACCGCTTGTCCGGCCCCGCATCATCCGCAAACTCGATCGTGCAGCCGGGCACCACACTCGCGACAATCTCGGCCAGGTCCCGGATCCGATAGTTGTGGGCGGTCTGGCCCACATTGAACGCCTCGTTGAACACGACGTCCGCAGGCGCCTCGAGCGCGGCAATGAACGCGCGAGAGATGTCCTCGATGTGCACGACAGGGCGCCAGGGTGTGCCGTCTGATTTGAGGTGGATCTTTCCAGTCGTGAACGCCCATGCAACTAGATTGTTCAGAACAATGTCGAACCGCAGCCGCGGCGAGACGCCGTAGGCTGTCGCCGGCCGCAGATAGACGG
>Ga0209488_10001554_pt1 | contig 19619 bp, 17 predicted proteins | sample Rivendell_Oct201_8_FD_188349 | JGI IMG/M metagenome (GOLD analysis project Ga0209488, IMG submission 188349) | Vadose zone soil microbial communities from the Eel River Critical Zone Observatory, Northern California, USA -... | ecosystem: Environmental > Terrestrial > Soil > Vadose zone >...
TGGCTGATCGCCAGCCCCATACCCATCCCGTCAGGCTTGGTGGTGTAGAAGGCCTCGAAGAGACGGTCGAGCTCCCCGGGATCGAGCCCAGGGCCCGAATCTCGCACAGCGACCAGCACGTTGCGCGAATCGTCGTTGGCGGAACTGACGGACAGCTCTCGCGCATCGCGGACGTCGTTCATCGCCTCGATGGCGTTGATGATCAGGTTGAGGAGCACTTGCTGTAATTGAATTCGATCGCCCAGAATGAGGGGCAGATCCTCCCCGAGCCGCGTCTGGAGTGACACACCGTTGCTCTGCACTTGACTGCGCGCCAGGGCGATCACCTCAAGGATGGCGTCGTTCACGTCGACCCAGTCCTTGCGCGAAGGCGCCTTCTTGGCCAAGGCGCGAATCCGGGCGATGATTTCACCGGCCCGGTGACCGTCGGCGATGACGAACTCGGCGGATTGCCGCGCCTCCTCCAGGTTCTGAGCCGCGAGCCAGTGCACGCACGCCGTGGCGTTGTTGACCACCGCGGCGAGCGGCTGGTTGATTTCATGGGCGATCGAGGCCGTCAGCTCTCCCAGGGTTGCCACTCGCGTGACATGGGCCAGCTCCGCCTGGGCACGGTGCAACGCATCCTCGGCCCGCTTGCGCTCGATGAACTGCCCGATCTGGCTGCCGATGGTGGCCATGACGTTGATCAGGTCCCGGTCGGGCTGCCGTACCTCGCGGCTGAAGAACTCCATGACCCCGAGGACTTCGCCGCCGAGCAGGATGGGAATGCCGACCGCGGCGTGCAGCCCTTCCCGCCCGGCGACCGGTGCACGCGGGAAATCAGGATCATGGACGACATCGGAGATGAACGCGGGCTCACGGCTGGACCAGACTCGGCCCGGCAGCCCTATCCCGGACTTGAGCGTGCTCTCACGGCTGGCGGCCTCGAATTCTGGGACGGCGATCGAGTCGGGATGCCACACCTCCACGCAGCGCAGGACAGCCGCCTCGCGATCGTGGCGCCACAGCGCGCCCAGATCCCAAACGAGGCAGTCGCACACCGCCTGAAGTATTTTGGGAGTGGCTTCTTCGAGCGTGGTCGCCTCGGAGAGGATGTATGTGACGGTATGTTGCGCCATGCGGCGATGCTCGCCCCGCTTGCGCTCGGTGATGTCTTGCACGGTGCCGAACACGCGAAGGAGCCGGCCCGCCTCGTCCCTAACCCCATCGCCCTCACTGCGCACGAAGCGCACCTCGCCGTCGGGCCGGACGACGCGATATTCGACGTCGTAGCGCCGGCCACCCCGAAGCGCCTCCGCCACGGCTGCCGCCCGCATCTCACGGTCTGCGGGGTGGAGCAACTCCTGGACGTCGTCAAAGGTCAGGATGCGTTCCTGAGGCCGCAGCCCAAAGATGCGGTAGTTTTCGTCTGACCACGTGTAGCGGTTGGTCGCGAGATCGCGCTCCCAGTAGCCGACGTGGGAGATGCGCTGGGCCTCTTGCAGTCTGCGCTCGCTTTCGCCGCGGCTGCGAAACAACAACAAACTGGTCAGGGCGTCCTCCAGCCGTCGGCCGATCTCCTGGAAGAGCCGCTCTTCCTGCGGTGTCCAGGCTCGTGGGTACGAGCACTGGCTGAGACCGAGCATGTACGGTTGATCGCCTTTCGGGTAGAGGGCCATGACGATTCTGGACTGGATGCCCAAGCTCTTCGCCATCTCGGCCGGCAGCGGATGGGGCGATCCCGGCCCGAATCGCACGGGACCGCTCGAAGCCCTCACCGTCCGGAGCACGTCAGCCGCCATCGGGTCGATGGGGACCTCGACGCCCACGCCGAAGCGGGCGGGAAAGTCCGGGCGAGTACGCTCCATCTTCGTTCCGAACGACGCGGCCTCCGGGACGCAGGGATACACCAGCCACGCGCGATCGCAATCGAAGATCGACAGCGCGGCGTCGAGCACCTCGCTCATCATCTGCTCGAGGTCGTTCGCTCCCTGGATGGCTCGGTTCACCCGATCCATGCTCTCCAGGAACCAGAGATGCGCCTGGCGCTCTTCCTCCGCTCGCTTGCGCTCTGTCACATCCATCGCGGTGCCCACGAGCTGGACGAGATCGCCGGAAGCGCTGCATACCGGATGGCCGACGACGTGGAGGCATTTCATCGTTCCGTCCGGAAGAACGACGCGGTAGTCCACCGCATAGTCCATCCGCTCACGAGCCGCCTTCGCAATGATGTCGTCGTGCCGCCCTCGATCCTCCGGATGAATGCGCTGCAAGAAGTCGTCCCGTGGCGGTCGATCACGTTGGGGATCGAAGCCAAACAAGCGGGCGTACTCGTCGGAGGAGTGGGTGTACTCGTTGGTGGCCATGTCCCGCGCCCAGCTACCCGTATGGCTGAGCCGCTGGGCTTCGGCCAGATACGTCTCACTCCGCCGCAGGGCCTCTTCGGCCCGCTTACGATCGGTGATGTACTCGATGTTGGCCACGAACCCTGCCGGCCGTCCTCGCTCATCGGTGAAGGGTGCGCACGTCACGGCGGCGTCGAATTCCGACCCGTCCTTGCGCATGATCCGGATCTCGAGACCCGAGAATCGCTCGCCACGATTGAGCTGTGCCACGAACGACGTCCAGCGCTGCTCGATGCTCTCCGGCAGGCTCAGTCGACGGCCGACGATCTCATCCACTTTCCAGCCAACAAGGCGCTCGAATGCAGGGTTGCAGCGCTGGACCGTCTGGTCCCGTCGGAAGAGCACGATTCCGACGGGCGAGGCGTCGAGGATCGTTTGCAGCTCGGCGCTGGTCTGCCACCATTCACCCGCCCGTTCGGTCACCTTCATCTCGAGCTGGTCATGCGCAAGGCGGAGCTGTGCCTCGGCGTGGCGACGCCGCTCCCGGATCTCGAGGAGGAACTGGTCGGGAGGAACGAAGAACGGATTCTCCTGCAGCACCCCGCCGATGATCACGGCCGGGTGGGTGCGCATGATGTCCATCGCCGCACTCGAGCTGAATTTCAACAGATCGTACGTGCAGATCACCGGATCGTCGTACCGGGGAAGCACATAGTTGAGGCGTGCCTCGTATTCGAGCAGGTCGTCCACGCCGGGCTTGTCGCGCAGCGACCATTCCATGTGCGTCATCAGCCGGATGCGTCGGGACCCGGCGGCGGCGCCCGACTGGAGCTGTTCTTCGATCAGGCCAGCATGGCGTCCTGGTCGAAGCGATCTTCACGAAGGTAAACGTCCTGCCACAGCCGCACCTCCAGCTGGCCTGAAGCCATGGACCGTTCCACATCGATCCCTGCTTCACCGAGCCGCTTCAGGTGTTCGTCTCGGAGCTCGGGGTCCACGATGTGGAGGGCCCTCTCCCCCCGGTCAACGCCGTCTTTGATGAATGGGCGAAGCACACGGTACTGCTCGTCCAAGCTGTTGAAGAACGCGCACACGTGACGATGCCCGCCGAGGGTACTTTTGTCGGACTGGACGGAACGGTCATCGGCTCCCATATATCACCTCCATGCAGACGGTCGATCAGAGCAGCAGGTCCCGCCGAGGGATGCACACCTCCTCCCGGAGCGACCCGCAGCCCTCATGCACAGAGTCCCCAGCTGAAAATGAGCTTCCGCGATATGGCGCCGGACTAGCGTGCGAGCTACGAACGAACTGGTACGGAAGCGCTACGTCCACGGTCGCATCTTCGGGCCGATGCCGCCGAGCCGATCGACCTTGACGCGCACGATCAAGCGCTTCTCGCCAGGTTGGCGGTACGGGTACTTGTCCACCCCAAGGAATCGTTTCGCGAGTTTGTCGGCGTGGGCGTCGGCTCCCGTCTCCGTCACCGTCGCGGTGCCGTTCAGGACGAGATACGACTGCGGTTCGTTGCGGTTTTGAACGGAGATGATGATCCGAGGGTCGCGCCGGAGATTCTGCGCCTTCTTGCGCCCTTCCGCCGTGTTGAACAGCGCCTCATTGCCCTCAACGTCCATCCAGACCATCGTCACTTGCGGACGCCCATTCGGGTAGAACGTGACGACGTGGCCGTACGCCTTGTCCTCCAGGACTGTCTTTACCGACTCCGGCAATCCGATAGGCATGCTACCCCTCCCAGCTCAGGTTCTCCTTGCGGGTGATCAATAGACCCTGACCTTCTGATGCCACGAGACAAGACCGATAGGGGTTCCACTCAAATAGGTGTGGATCGGCCGCTGACGCGCTGGGCCGTGGTCCCCCGTGACGCAGATGCCCCCTTTTGCCATACGCGCCGCAACGACACGGAAGCCTAGGTCCGGGCGCCAGGCCGAGCCATCACGGGCGCTTGACGCGCGTGGCCCTGCGATCTTCGCGCCCGACGCCAGGCACCCAGGTCCCGTCGGTCCGGCGACACGTGCACGGTGCCTCCGGAACGACGCCCGTTGGGCTCAGAACGTGTATTGAATCGCCCCATACAAGAAATCGCTGTCCCGGGACGGCCCCGTCTTCCGGATGAACTCGCCGGTGAAGAAGTGGCTATAGCCCGCGTAGACCTGCAGATGACGCGTGACGTTGTAGGTGGCCAGCAGATCCATCTCGGCGCCGACGTAACGGGCGGTCGTCCCAGTCCCCGGCCGGAGCACAGCGCCCGCCTTATTGTAGAGCGCATCGCGATCGGACGCGCGCCAGAAGAAGTACTGCTGGAGAGACAGGGTCAGGTCGCGGAGCGGGGTCATGATCAGGCCCCCGCTGGCACTGATGATGTTCTGCCGCCCGATGTAGTCGATGTACCCCAGGTACGAATGGGCATTCGGGAAGAGCTGATTGAAGGTGCCGACGGTCCCGCCCGGCCGCTGGTCCCCACTCGCATAGTCGAACTCGAGGTAGACGCGGGGTGACCATTGCGGGATCGGCAGCGCGTACCCGAGCACGGTGGTGAGCATCCACGCGGCGATATTCCCGCGGCCCACCGATCCGAACTGGCTCGCTCCCTCCACTTCGAAGTCCAGGGGGGTCTGGCCGATCTTGCCGACGGTCCTCCCCCCCAGCGTCTGTCGATGCTCTCGCCCGGCGGTGCCGTTGAAGGTGGCGGCCGCGTTGTCGACACCGAGCCAGTAGAGGTCCAGGTTCACGGGCAGGAGATGCAGCGGGCCGGTGCTGAAGATGCCGAAGAGCTTGTGATCCGAGGTGGACTCGTTGAACCGGTACTTCTGGACGATCGGCACGGCCTCGGCCCAGAACGGGATGATGGTCCAGTCCGCGATCCGAACGATCGCGGTGCCGCCATCGAAGCTGCGCGGGACCTGGGTGAAGTCGCCCGGCCCGACCAGCCGCTGGGACCCGAAGATCAGCTCCTGACGACCACCGCGCAGCGTCGCGCTCGCCCGGTCACCGAGCGGAATCATGATGTCCGCGAAACCGTTCATCAGGTCCAACTCATCCACGAACGCCGTCGTCCGACCCCCCTGGAGATCTCGGTCCAGCGCGAACGCGCTCCGGCCCTCGGCGAAGATGCGGACGTAGGGCGTCACGTGGAGGTCGGCGCTCAGCCGGACCCGCGAGAGGAGGTAGGCATCGGACTGCTCGGGCTGAGAAGCGCCGAACAGGAACTGCCTGAAGTACTCCGCCCGCTCACGGACCTGCCCACTGAACGTCAGCCACACGGACCCATCCGGCGTCAGCGGGATGAACTTCAGCCGATCCCAGAAGTCATCCGTCGCGCCCAGATCGACCCCTCTCAGGACCGACCAGTCCTCGTTGAACCGCCCGGCTGATCCGAGCTGAAGCGCGGGCCGCTGCGGTTCGCTCGCCGGCGAAGCAGTCTGGGCCCATGCCGGCAGCACGCCGCAGACGAATGTCAGCGACTGCAGCGCCATTCCCACGATCACCGCGACGCATCGGGGCCGATTGCGCATGGGAGAGCCTCCTACCAAAGGTCGCCTTCACTAAGCCATGATCGTCGCAGCGGCCGTGGCAATTCGCGCTTGAAGGTGTCTCCGCGCGGGGTGAGGTTCTGCCAGGATAAAGCCGGCCGACCACGCAATCCTGAGCGCGTCACCAATCGTCGCCGCTAATCGGAGGCCTTCGCCTGCGCCGGCGAAGTCGCGCGGCGGGCGGCAGCGACGTCCTCGGCTCGGACGAGTGGCGCCTCGTTTCCCCAGCTCGAGCGTTCATGGTTGACGACCGCCGCCACCTCCGCGTCATTGAGCTGCGGGCCGAACGGGGGCATCGCCGCCGTATAGGCCACGCCCCCGATCGTCTTGCCGTGGAGCCCCTGGAGAATCGTCCTCAGATGCTCGGACGGATCCGTAGACTTCACAGTGGCGCTGCCGGCGAGTGGGGGGAACACACCCGGAAGGCCCTGGCCCGTGAGCTGGTGGCACGGCGAGCAGTAGTTGCCGAAGACGTGAGCGCCCTGCGCCTTCCAAGCGGGCTCGGCTGCCGAGGCGCCCGAGGGCGCGCTCGGCGAAGGCACGGCGGACGCGGGAGCTGAGGCAGGAGCCGCCGCGCCCGGCGCCGCGGCCGCGAGCGTGTCCGCATGGCTGCGATACTCAGACGCCGCGTACCACATCGCCCACGTCATTACGACGAGCGCGAGGACCCACGTCCACGTCGGGATCGGCGCGGGCGTCTCGACACGTCCGGGCTCGAAGACGTCGCCCCGACGGCTCTCGTAGGCGTTCACCAAGATCGGAACGCGTCCGCGGACGACCTCCTGCTTGCGTAACCCGACCACCGCGATGCCGGGGCCGTTGCGCACGACAAACGGAATCTCCTCGTTCCCCGCCGACCCTTCGCCGTCGGATGCACGCACGCGCAGCACATGCGGCCCATCCGCCAGATCGCTCGTGTCGAGCTCGAGTTGACCGGGTGGCTCGAAGGTGCGTCGGGTGCACGGGCTGGCCAAAGCACCAGATGGCAGCCACCCACTCGATGAGTGTCCTCACCTCTGCAGCTCCGGCTGGCGTAACGCGAGCAGATACGCCACGAGGGCACGTGCCTCCGGCCGCGCGACAATGACATGCCCCGGGGCCGACACGAAGCGCGGGGGCACGGGCACCACGGCATCGTCCGGCCCCGCCGCGGCCTTCTCCTCGAAATACCAGGGGAATCCCGGCATGACGGACTGCGGCACGACGGCGCGGGGGTTGTAGAGATGGAGCAGGTGCCACGTGTCGCTCGGCTGGCGCGCCGCCACATTCGAGAGGTCGGGGCCCGTGCGTTCCGTACCGGGGAGGGGTGGGTCCTCGTTCGCGTAGTCCCCGGCCACGGTCGCCCGGCCATAGGGCCGGTCGAGCGGGAGGTCGCGGACAAATTGGGTGTGGCAGTAGCCGCACCCTTCGCGCAGGTAGACCGCACGGCCCTGCTCGGCGAGCGCGCTCCGGGCCGCGACACCGGGAAGGCCGGGTGTGTCCTGAACGCTCACGGCCGGAAGAATCGCGATCAACAGCGTGAGGGCGAGGTAGCCGAAGAACGCGAACCCGACGACGGCGCGATGGCTGGTGTGGAAGTTCATGCCGACGCCTCGACCGCGGGAGCGGCGGGCGTTGCCGTGAGCGTGCGCCCGGGCCGCATGGCCCAGACGTTGACGGCGAATACGAGGTGGCTCGCGACCATCAGCACGCCGCCCGCGGTGCGCCACAGCCACATCGGCTCGGCCGCTTCCACGGATCGAATGAAGGCTTCGCCCGCGACCCACGCGAAGCCCTGGAGGACACCGGCAATCGAGATCGATACCACGTAGATCACATAGCCCACGAGGGCGAGCCAGAAGTGGATACCCACCAGGATCGGATTGGGCTCCGAGCCCGTCAGCCGAGGCACGAGCCCATACGCCGCGCCCCAGATCACGAAGGCCACAAAGCCGTACATGGCGAGGTGGGAGTGCCCCACGGTGACGTTCGTGAAGTGCCAATAGACGTTCGTCGTGCGAAAGGCCTCGAGGGTGCCCTGCGTAGACACGAGGACGTAGGCCACGATCCCGGACAGGAGGAAGGGCGCGGCGTAGCTGCGTTGGAGCACCGCCGAGGCCCCTCGGAAGGTCAGCAGCAGATTGCCGCCTCCCGCCCACACGGGGACCATCATTCCCACGCTAAACAGGATCGCCGTCGTCTGCAGCCACCAGGGGACGGGGCTGAAGATGAAGTGGTGGGCCCCGATGAGCGTGTAGAAGACGATGTTCGTCCAGAAGCCGAGGACACCGAGCGCGTAGGAGTAGATGGGGCGGCCCAGGATCCGCGGGATCGCGTAGTAGGCAATGCCGAGAGACAGCATGGTGAACCACATGCCCACCGCGGTATGCATGTAATAGCCCTGGATCACGACATTCCCGAGGCCGTGCTGGTACAGAGGGACGTAGGCCGTGGTGAAGAGGATCGTCATAAAGCAGAACGCGCCCAGGATGTACCAGTTCGAGATGTAGAACTCTGCGATGTGGCGCGTCGCGACGGTCATGTATGCGTTCACGCCGTTGAGGACAACGCCCGCTGCGAACAGCACCGCGACCGGCCAGACCCACTCGCGATACTCCTGAGGTCCGCGCGTCACGCCGACGCTCAAAGTCACGAGCCCGGCGACCACGGCCGCGTTCCAGAGGGCTAGCGAGATGCGGGAGAGTGTCGGACTCCACAGCGGGGCGCGTGAGGTGCGCGCGACCACGTACAACGCCAGGCCGACGAGCACCATCGAGCTCCAACCCCAGAAGACGGTGTTGGTGTGGATGGCCCGGACGCGCCCGAAGGAAAGCCACGGCACCGCGAGCACGTCGGGCCAGTTGAGCTTCAGCGCGTCAAGGAGGCCGGCCGCGGTACCGACCAGTAGCCACACCGTGGCGCCCGCCAGATACTCGCAGGCGACGCGAATGGTCCCGGGGTCGGCGGTCGCCGAGGGGCGGAGGGTCGGGTCTTGGATTCGCCGCCGTACCATGGCGCCTCCTTCCCGTTCGCGAACGATCACGATCGGGTTGACCAGCCTGTCGCGCCTTCACGAGCTGGCCGCGCTCCCTGTAAATATGGTCGGGGTGAGAGGATTTGAACCTCCGACTCCCTGCTCCCAAAGCGCGTTGGCGCGATAGCCCGCAGTGTCCTAACCCTTCCTTAACCGGAATCGCCGGGGTCACTTCCCTCCGAGCGAGCGGATGTACTGGACGAGGGCCCAGCGGTCGGTCTCGGGCAGGTGCCGCCACGCCGGCATGGCGCCGCGCCCGGTGGTGATCTTCCAGAACAACTCACCGTCCGTGTCGTCCTGGACCCGCTTCGAGGTCCAGTCCGCCGGCTTCGGGTTGAGCGCCACCGCCGCGGGGCCGTCGCCCTTGCCCACGGCCCCGTGGCAGGCGACGCAGTTGAGCTTGGCGATCTTCTCGCCCTGCTCCACGGTCTTCTTGTCGTTGGGCAGCGGACTCTTCTTGGCCTTCTCGGGCGCGGGGGCCACCCACGGCGTCTGGGCTTTGGCCACCGAGGGCCCCAGCACACCGCCTCCGGCCGCCAGTAGCAGGACCGCAGTCACCGTCAATCCAGCAGTGCGAGCCAGCGAAGCGAACATTGGAGCCTCCCGGACGTATCGCCCGTCAATGTTGACGAACCGCATCCATTCAACCTGCAAAGGGCGCTCTGCCGTGCCGTTCCGCCTATTCCTTCCGCGTCTCGGGAGTGTAGTGGCTCTTCAGATACGCGCGGATGGCCTGTGCCGAGGGTTCGGGGATCGGGGCGCCGAACGTGCCGATCATCTTGTTCACCTCCGCCTCCCACGTGGCACTCGGGAGTGGGGGCTGCATCGTGATGTACGTCGTGCTGTGACAGATACCGCAGAAGCTCTGCACGAGCTCCCGTCCCTCTCCGTCCGCGAGCGGGGGCGTGTACGTCGGCCACGGCCCCACGGCGTAGACGGCGCCTGCATCATCAGTCTGCGGGGCCGGCTGCATCTGCATCCCAAGGTTGCCCGCGTCATAGTTGCCCTCCTGGACGAGGCCGGGGACATTCGTCGTCGCCTGACCCCGCGCCGGCGAGCCCGGGTCGAGCACGCCGGCGGCCGCCAGAAGGACGAGCCCGAGGTATCGACGGCCGGTCATTGTGTGCCACTCAGCTGGCGGCGCCGACGACCAGTTCCTGGCGCTCGACCCTGTTCCACAGGTAGCCGCCCGGGTTCCACACCGGCGCATCGGGCTGCACGTGGCCCTTTCCGTCCGTGGCCCTCACGGCGATCACATGCTTGCCGGGCCGGGAGGGTCTCCAGGTGTGTTCCCAGGTTCGGAAGGAATAGGGGCCATGATCCGCGCCCAGGGTTGCTTCGACCCAGCTCCGGCCGTCGTCCTCCGAGAACTCCACCTTCATGACGGTGCCAGCACCACTAAAGGCGATGCCCTGCACCCGCACCGGCAACCCGGGCGGCAGCTTGCTGCTCCCGTCGGGCACCACGATGAAGGACCGCACCGGCAGGCGTACGTGGCCGATGGGGACCGTCTTGAGTGTGCCCGCGGCCGCTTCGGCAGGTGTGGTGTGTCCCCGGGGCGTGTCGGGAATGCGGTAGGCCGTCGCCATCCAGTAGTTCGCGTCCTCCCGTGTGAGCGCGCGAATCCAGGTGAGGTGCTTCGTCCAGTGCACGGCGAACTTTCCCGGCACGACCAGCCGAACGGGGAAACCGTTCAGCATCGGCAGTGGCTCGCCGTTCATGAGATAGGCCACGACCGCCTCATCCAGGGCCGGATCCGTCACATCCAGCGACTTCATGACCACGTCGGCGCCCTTGCCCTCGGGCCCCGGCCCGCGATCAAGACCCTGGAATTGGAGCTGCATCGTCCCCGGCTTGATCCGGGCGGCTGCGAGCAGCTCCTTCAGGGGGACCCCGGTCCAGAGGGCGTTCCCCATCGCCCCGTTGCCCCACTGGGCACCCGCAACCCGCGGCTGGAATCGACTCCGACTGTTCCCGGAACACTGATTGACGGCCGCGACCGATACCGCCTTGAAGTTCTTCACCAGCTCGTCGAATGCGAGATGGAGTGGTCGCTCGACGTTCCCCTCCAGGCTGAGCCGCCACGTGCTCAGGTCGAGGGCATTCGGAATGAGGTCCAAATGATAGCGCACGTAGAACGCGGCATTCGGGGTGAACGGCGTCAGAAAGTAGGGACGCGGCGTCTCGAGCTGGATGCCCCGGTCGGTAATCCGAAGGAGCGGCAGCTTCTGCGGATAGCTGACGAACGGATTGACACCGTTCCAGTAGGGATTGGCGCCAGGACCGGTGAAGCTGGGGAGCGGCGTCGCGGCTGGCGGCGGGACCTGGGCGCGAGCCGGCCCACTGAACGCGAGACCGGCGGCACCCGAGCCCAGCCACGCGAGCAGCGATCTCCGGGAGAGGCGCGTCGCGTCGATGTGAGGTGATTTTTGCGCCATCACCAGCCCTCCTCTTCCGGAATCTCTCTTACGATAGGCGAACGCGCCGTGCGGCGACACGGATCACGTGAGAATTCCGCAAGATCACGCAAACCGTGACCGTACGCCCCGGAAGCGCCGGCCCAGATAGCTGGCGGCCTGGGAGGTGTTCGACTTGCTCGTACAACAGGGCGAGAAGCTCACGGCCCTCATCAAGCCAGCGCGCGATCTTCCGCCGGGCGGATAGCGGTCGCTCTACCCAGTAAGCGCAGAATCGTGTTGACACGAAAGAGCGGCGGGCTCTAGCGTTTCTAGACCCTTGATCGGGTACCGACGCTCCGTTCCCATAGTCTTGGGACTGCAACCTGCGCTTCTGCCTGGCGCTGGGCCTGCACGAACGTCGGGTCTACATCGGCGAGTTCGACGAGGCGCATCTGCGGAATCCCGCGATCCTCGAAACCGCCCGGCGCGTGATACCCCGCCCCGACGCCGCGCTCGGTCACATCTTCGAGACGACCGACCGGGCGCCGACCCGCCTGGAGGTCGTCCTCCGGTCCGGCGCCCGCCACGTCCTGGACGTGGAGTATCCGCGCGGCTCTCCGAAGAACCCGGCGACCCGCGCGGAGCTCGAAGTCAAGTTCGATTCGCTGGCAGCGCCGATCTTCACCGCAGGAAGGCTTGCCCGGATCAAGGCCGCCCTCTTTACCCTCGAGAATGCGCCGACCATCCGGGACTTCGCGAGACTCTGCGCCCAGACGGAGCGCGATGGGGTCATCGACTGCGGTACGCAATACGGAACGCCGATCGGCCAGTAGCAATCTTGAGGAACGAGGGCAGACAGCCCGGCTGAACGGCGCCAGCCCCGTGCGTCTTATCCAGCACCGAAGGACACCAGGCGTCTCCAGCCAGGCGCCGCCAGGGCGTGGCAGGCTCTGGGTTCTGTCCGTATTGTCCAACTCGTGTGGCGGCTGGCCTACCCGCCATGATCTCCCGCGCCCAAGAGGCCCGGGTTCGCGCGAGGTCCTCTAGAGTAGCCCGCCCGGGACGGTCCAGACCTACTGTCTAGAGCAGCTCGCGACCGCGGCCATGATTCCAAGTCCGGCCTCTTCAGAGGTCTCCCTCCCTGTTTCCGGTCGTCTTGACCGGAGTATAGTCGCTGGGGTAGTCAAGTGGGGGCTGTACCCGGGACCCGGGCCCCGGAGAAGAGGGACAAGCCATGGACGACAAGGTGACCCTGCTGAGCCGGCCGCTCACGCGACGCAGTCTTCTCCGGGGCAGTCTGACGATCCTCGCCGGTTCGGCCGCGTTCGTCGGTCGGCCGGCGGCCGTCCCTGCCCAGGCGGCGTCGCCGGTAGCGCTCCAGCTCGGGTGGTTCGCCAACGCGCAGATGGCCGGTGACTTCACCGCGATCGGGAAGGGCTATTTCAAGGAGGTCGGTCTCGACGTGAACATCGTGCCCGGGGGGCCGTCCATCGATCCCGTGGGCGTGGTGGCAAGCGGCTCGGTGCTCATCGGGAACGTCGCGTCCATCGGCGTGCTCGTCAGCGGCCGCAGCCGCGGTGTGCCGCTCAAGGCATTCGCCACTGCGTTCCAGCGCCACCCCTTCGCGTTCTTCTTCCTCCGCGACTCCGGCATCAAGACGCCGGCGGACTTTGCCGGCAAGACCATCGGAATCCAGGGCACGGCGCGGCCCCTGCTCGACGCGGTACTGGCCAAGTACCAGGTGCCGCGTGACAAGGTGAACGTCATCATCGTCGGTGGCACGACGACCCCGCTTCTTACCAAGCAGGCCGACGTCGTCACCGGCTGGGTCATCAACTACGCGCAGAATCTCCCCATCGAGGGCAAGAGCAGCCACTTCCTCCTGTGGGATCTGGGGATCCGGATGTACGCGTACACCTACTTCACGACCGACCAGGTTTACAACACCAAGAAGGACGTGCTCACGCGCTATGTCGCGGCGGCCGCCAAGGGGTGGCTCTACGCCAAGGATCATCCCGAAGAGGCGGTCGACTATGTGCTGAAGAGCGCGAGCGGGCTCGAGCGGGACATGGAAGTGCCCACCTGGAAGGTTAGTATCCCGTACATCTCCTCCCCAGCCACCCAGCAATGGGGATGGGGTTACATGGATCCCCAGGTGTGGGGCAGCCTCTCCGACACGTACGCTTCGCTCGACCAGATTCCGCGGAAGGTCACGCCCGACGAGATCATGAGCAACGAGATCGTGCTGGCCGCGAAGACACCCAAGTTCTGACCGTGGCGACGGTCGACATCGCCTGCCGCGCTGTCTCGATGGTGTTCGGCACGGCCGGCGGTCCCGTGCCGGCGCTGGGCGACGTCACCCTCGACGTCGCGCGTGGTGAGTTCGCGGCCCTGATCGGCCCGTCGGGCTGCGGGAAGTCGACGCTGCTGCGCCTGATCGCCGACGTCCTGCAGCCCACCGGTGGCACGATCGAAGTCCGGGGCGGTCCGCCGATGCGGGCGCGCCTGGCGCGCGAATTCGGCTTCGTCTTCCAGCACGCCGGCCTCCTGCCCTGGCGCGACGCCCTCGCCAACGTTTCGCTGCCCCTCGAAGTGGGCGCCTGGGGACGCCGGCACGTGTCGCCCCACCGTCCCGACGCGCTGCTGGAGCTGGTCGGCCTGAAGGGCTTCGCGCACGCGTTCCCGCGGCAGCTCTCGGGGGGCATGCAGCAGCGTGTCTCCATCGCACGCGCCCTCGTGACGGGGCCGTCAATACTCTTGATGGACGAGCCGTTCGGCGCGCTCGACGAGATCACGCGCGATCACCTGAACCAGGAGCTGCTCCGCATCTGGGCCGCCACCGGCACCACGATCATTTTCGTCACCCACAGCATTCCCGAGGCGGTCTACCTCTCCAACCGCGTCTTCGTGTTCGCGCCGCGGCCGGGCCGCGTGACCGAGGAGGTCCGTATCGATCTCCCCTCCCCGCGCGATCCCGCCGTCAAGGACACACCCGAGTTCGGCCGGTACACGGCGGCGCTACGACGCGCGCTCGCCGCGAGCGAATGATCGTGTCCGCCGCCGGGCCATCGTGCCCGAATGTCCTGCGCCGAGGGACACCATGATCGCGACGGCGGCGGCGAGAGGCGTGACCACCGGCGGCGCGGTTCCGGCGGGGCCGGCCCGCCGGCCCGGTGGCGCCGTGCTGCTCCGGCGCCTGCTGCTCCCGCTCCTGGTGATCGCCCTGCTCATCGCCGCGTGGGACGTGGCGATCCGCGTCCTTGCCATCCCTGCCTATGTGATCCCGGCTCCGGCCGCGGTCGGGCAGGCTCTGGTCAAGGAGCGGGCCCGCCTTCTCGAGAACGCGGTCCCGACGATTCTCGAGAGCCTCGGCGGCTTCGCCCTCGGCAACCTTGTTGCCATCGCCGGCGCAATCGCTTTCGTTCACAACAAGACGCTCGAGCGGGCGCTATATCCGGTCGCGGTGGCCGTCCGGACGCTGCCCATCGTGGCGATCGCGCCCATCTTCGTGCTGATGCTGGGCAACAGCTACGCACCCAAGATCGCGATCGCGGCCCTGATCACGTTCTTCCCCACGCTGGTCAACATGGTCGAGGGGCTCGAATCGGCGGATCCGCAGGCGCTCGAGCTCATGCACGTGCTCTCCGCCAGCAAGACCGAGACCTTCCGCTACGTCCGCTGGCCATCCTCGCTGCCGTACCTCTTCTCGGCGATGCGCATCGCCTCGACCTCGAGCGTGCTGGGCGCGCTCGTCGCGGAGTGGATCGGGACCAACAAGGGGCTCGGCTACCTGATCGTGCTGACGACCTACGATTTTCGGACCGCGCTCCTGTACGCGGCCATGGTGGTAACATCGGCCATTGCGCTCGCCTTCTTCTTCCTGGTGAGCGTGCTCGAATGGCTCCTGGTGCGCTGGGAGCGCTGAGATCAGAGGAGGGGTCGATATGCAGACGGTGACCGAGCCGAGCCGGCAGACGCCGGTGGTGGTCGAGACCGATGTGTTGGTGGTGGGGGGCGGGCCGGCGGGCCAGGCGGCCGCGGTGGCCGCCGCACGCGCCGGCGCCGAGGTGACGCTGCTAGAGCGCTACGGGTACCTGGGCGGCCTCGCCTCGGGCGGCATGGTCCTGGTGCTCGACGACATGTGCGCCGAACGAGAGGTGTCGGTCGGGGGACTCGCGCTGGAGATCGTGGAGCGCATGCGACGGATCGGCGCGTGTGTGGCCCCTCCGATGGAGGACTGCTTCCGCAACGAGCCCGAGGTGCGGGACCGCTGGGTCCGGTGGGGGTTCGAGGAGCTCTACGCCCGGCGGAAGCCCAAGCCCATCGTATACTCGGCCTCCTTCGATCCCGAGGGCTGGAAGCAGGTGTCGCAGGAGATGGCGCTCGAGGCGGGCGTGCAGCTGCGTTTTCATTCCTGGTTCTCGAGCGCGATGGTCGAGGACGGCGCGGTGCGCGGGGTGATCGCGGAGACGAAGTCCGGCCGGCAGGCCATCCGCGGTCGGGTGGTGATCGACGCCACCGGCGACGGCGACGTGTTCGGCAGCGCGGGCGCGCCGGGCGTGCACGGCTCGTACATCATGACCCTGGTGCACCGGCTTGCCGACGTGGACACCGACGCCGCGCTGCAGTTCGAGCGCCGGGATCCCAAAGCGGCCCATCAGCTCGACACCGAGGTCAAGCGGATGCTGGGCGGCGCCTGGGACATGTGGTGGCTGCTGACGCCGCGGCCCGGTGTGGTGTGGTGCAACTGCCCCCACATCCCGGGCCACGACGGGCTCAAGCCCGAGCACCTCACCCACATCGAGATCGAATCCCGCCGCCGCTTCATGAAGGTGATCGACTTCGTCCGGGCACACTGTCCCGGCTTCGAGCGCGCCTACATTCTCGACGCGGCACCGCAGGTCGGCGTGCGCCAGACGCGCCTGCTCGAGGGTGAGTACGTGGTCACCAAGGAGGACGTGCTCGAGCGCCGCGCCTTCCCCGACGTGGTGGCGCGCGGGCGCGACTACTTCACGCCCTACCGGAGCCTGCTGCCCAAGCACGTCGAGGGCTTGCTGGTGGCGGGCCGCTGCTACTCCGCGACGTCGGAGGCGCAGCGGATCAGCCGGGAGATCCCGCCGCTCATGGTGATGGGCGAGGCGGCGGGAACAGCGGCCGCGCTGAGCCTCGACGCGGGCGTGGCCCCGCGCCGGGTGGACGTGCCGACGCTGCAGAGGCGGCTCATTGCGCAGGGCGTGAATCTCGGCGCTCCGCTGGCGGTGGCCTGAGCGGTATGGAGTTCGCCCGCGTCGAGCGCGACGAGCACCTGCTTGTCGTCACCATCGACCGCCCGCGCGTGATGAACGCGCTCCACCGCGCCGCCTCCGACGAGCTGGACGAGGTGTGGACGCGCTTCGAGGCCGACCCCGACCTGCGGGTGGCCATCCTCACCGGTGCCGGCGATCGCTCGTTCTCGGCCGGCTACGACATGCGCGAGCCGGCTCCTCCGGGTGAGGCGCGCGGCGGCGGGTTCCTCGCCCACCGGCACCCGCGCGGCCTCGGGGGGCTCACGCTGCGCTACGGGATGTCGAAGCCGCTGATCGCGGCGGTGAATGGGTTCGCGCTCGGCGGCGGGCTCGAGCTGGCGCTGGCCTGCGACGTCATTGTGGCCGCTGATCACGCCGAGTTCGGCTTCCCCGAGCCGCGGGTCGGGCGCATGGCCCTCGAGGGCGGCATGCACCGGCTGGCCCGGCACATCCCGCTCAAGATAGCCATGGGTATGTTGCTGACCGGGCGGCGCATCTCCGCGCCCGAGGCCTATCGGCTGGGCCTCGCCAATGAGGTGGTGGCGCTCGCCGAGCTGCTGCCGGTCGCGCGGCGGTGGGCGGCCGAGATGCTGCAGTGTGCACCGCTGTCGGTGCAGGCCACCAAGGAAGCGGTGACAGCGGGCCTCGACCTGCCCCTGCCGACCGCGGTGGCGCTGATCCCGCCGACGATGGCGCGGGCCCTGGTCTCGGACGACCAGGTGGAGGGCGTCGACGCGTTCCGCGAGAAGCGGCCGCCGCGATGGTCGGGGCGATGACGAGCGAGCTCCCACTCGCGGGCGTCACGGTGCTCGACTTCACGCAGATCGAGCTGGGGCCCTGCGCCACGCAGGTGTTAGGCGATTTCGGGGCCGACGTCATCAAGATCGAGCGCCCCGGCGCCGGAGATCTCGCGCGCGTGCACATGAGGCACCCGAGCGGCGAGAGCGCCATCTTCTGGAGCCTCAACCGCAACAAGCGCAGCGTGGCGATCGACATGCGCGCGCCCCTCGGGCGCGAGGTCATCCTCCGCCTGGCCCGGAAGGCCGACGTGCTCGTCCACAACTTCCGGCCGGGCGTCATGGAGCGGCTGGGCTTCGGGGCCGCCGAGCTGCGCGTGATCAACCCCCGGCTGATCTACGCCTTCGGGAGCGGCTACGGGCCGACGGGGCCCTACCGCGACAAGGGCGGGCAGGACGTCCTGGCCCAGGCGATGAGCGGCATCGCCTCGCGACGCGCGGAGCCCGACGCGCCGCCCGAGCCGAGCGCGACGCCGATCGCGGACTTCACCGCCGGGATGCTGCTCGTGCAGGCGATCCTCCTGGCCCTCCTGGCACGGGCGCGCACCGGTCATGGCCAGGTCGTCCATGTCTCGTTGCTGGATGGCATGCTCGCCATGCAGCTGCAGGAAGCGGCGGTGTGGCTCAATCTGGGCGAGCGCCTGAACTGGGGCGCATTTCCGCTGTCCGGCACTTTCGCGACGCGCGACGGCCACATCGTCATGGTCGGTGCGTTCAAGCAGAATCCGCTCCAGGAGATCTGCCGGGGCCTCGGCATCGAGGACCTCTCGGCTGATCCCCGCTACGCGACCCACGACGCGCAGGTCGCGCACCGGGACGAGCTGCAGGCGCGATGGCGTCAGGAATTCGCCGAGCGCACGACGAAGCAGGCCGTGGACGCGCTGGAGGCGGTGGACATCCTCTGCGCCCCCGTGAACTCCATCGAGACGGCGCTGGCCGATCCCCAGGTGGCCAGCAACGAAATGATCGTCGAGATGCATCACCCCGTGGTGGGCGCCATCAAGGCGGTGGGAATCCCTGTGAAGCTCGAGGGCACGCCCGGCTCGGTGCGCCGAGCGCCGCCGTGCCTGGGCGAGCATACGCGCGAGGTGCTCGCGGAGTTGGGATTCTCCGAGGAAGAGATCGGCGCGCTCGGCGGCCCGCCCTCATAGCGGGAGTGAGAGCCCGCCTACGGGCTTTACTCACAATCCATGACAAGGAGGAGGCACGCATGGCGCGCACGGCGATTCAACCCGTCGGCATGGCAGATCCTCGGCCCCGCTACACTCATGGCTGGCGCGTCGGCAATTCGGTCTACGTCGCCGGTCAGCTTGCGCTCGACAAGGAGGGGAACCTCGTCGGGCCGAACGACATCCGCGCTCAGACCCGCCGCGTCCTCGAGAACATGCGCCGCGTCCTCGAAACCGCTGGCGCCAGCCTCGGGGATGTCGTGAAGATCACCGTGTTCGTTACGGACATCCGCTATCGGGAAGGCTACGGTGAGGTCCGCCAGGAGTTCTTCGCCGCTAACCCACCTGCCAGTACCCTGGTGCAGGTGGCCTGTCTCGCCATCTCGGGCGCGCTGATCGAGATCGAAGCCGTGGCCGTGATCGACTGAAGCACGAAGAAACCAAGATGGCCTTCGTGGGCGATTTACAGGGCAAATACCAGGGTCATGGCCGCGGTCGCCACCAGAAAGATGGCTAATCCCAGCCTGTACGCTGGGTCGCAGCCGTCTCGTTGGGGATGTGTTGGTTGGAAGCTCAGTCTGGCGGGGATCTCTCTATGGGCTGGTTGGTCCTCTTCGAGGAGACCAGGATTCACGCCGAGGCAGGGCCCTGAAGGACCTCCGTGGCGAACTAGAGTAAGATGACGGCTTCGACGGTCCATCCAGAAAGGGTGGGACCGATGAAGCGCGGGAATTCTCCGAAGGGCCGGGCGCCTACGCGCTCCGCCAAGCCGACACCCATACGCCCGTTGCAATGAGTGCCGGCAGCTAGGGGTCAGCGAGGCCATGTTCTATGCGGGGGCGAAGAAGTACGCGCACCTCGGCGTGAGCGATCTGGACGCTCCGCGGGTGTTCGCACCGTAGCCGCCGTCAGCCGCTGTGGAAACGGCACCCGTCTACGGCTCCGACCTCGTCGTCGATTTGCTGCGCGCCGTCGGCATCGAATACGTCGCGCTGAACCCGGGTGCGACCTACCGCGGGCTGCACGACTCGCTCGTCAACTACGGCGGCAATCGGGCGCCCGAACTCGTCCTGACCACGCA
>Ga0209488_10001557_pt1 | contig 19579 bp, 19 predicted proteins | sample Rivendell_Oct201_8_FD_188349 | JGI IMG/M metagenome (GOLD analysis project Ga0209488, IMG submission 188349) | Vadose zone soil microbial communities from the Eel River Critical Zone Observatory, Northern California, USA -... | ecosystem: Environmental > Terrestrial > Soil > Vadose zone >...
ACGTTGCCGCTGGCGAGATCGACGTACTGTGAGAAGTCGATCTGCGCGTCGAGCTTCTGGAGCGCCTGCGTCAGGGCCGACTGCATGCGGGAAATCGCCGTGTTGCTGAACAACCCGTTGCAATTGCTCGATCCGTAGGGGTTCTGCGCGGCGCAGGCGCTGCTTTGGCCGCCGACGTAGTACACCTCGTTGCTGTCGAGCGTCGCGTAGCCGTATGTGGCGCCTTGAATATCGAGCAGACCGTTCGAGAGATCGGCGTAGTATGAATGATAGGTATAGGGTCGTCCCGGCGGCGGTGTCGCCGCGAACAGCACCGCGTCGTAATTCGCGGCGGGGAACGGCGGCGCCGGTGAGTCCTTGTAGCGGAAGAGAATGGCGGGGACTTTGAGGACGCCGCTGACTTGCGTTGCCGACGACTGCGGCGCGCTCAGCTGCCCCATCGGCGCCACGCGCGCCGCGCGCATATTCAGCTCGGAGAATCGTCCCGCGGCACGCAGCTGCGCCCGCTTCGCGCGGACGGCACGGGCCTGCGTGCGCCAGACACCGTCAGGACGGAAATCGAATCCGGGAATTTCCCAACGCGGGTGACGTTTGTCTTGAGCGGCGGAAATGTTGGAGCACAGCAAAACCAGCAGGGCTGTAACGCCCATGGATCTGACAACGTAAGACATCACTATCAACCTCCGGAAGGAACGGCCTAACCCTTGCACGAATGTCGCAATCTAGGCTAGCGCTCGGGGGGCCCGGAAGGCTGTGGCAATTCTCACAATGAGCCTTGCCATTTCAAGACGGCAGGGCTAAGCTGTACCACCGCTTACTCATAGCAAACCGAGGCTTCGTGCGCACAGAGACCCTGCAGCACATCGCGCTGTTCGACAAGTGCAAGAACTTCACCCGGGCGCGCGAAGTCCAAGCTGCGGGACTCTACCCCTACTTCAAACCCATCTCCCGCTCCGAAGACACGGTCGTCGTCATCGAAGGCCAGGAGCGGATCATGATGGGGTCGAATAACTACCTCGGCCTCACGCATCACCCGGAAGTGCTCGCGGCAGCGCGTGCCGCGCTCGAGCGGTACGGCTCGGGCTGCACCGGCAGCCGCTTCCTCAACGGCACACTCGACCTCCACGAGCAGCTCGAAACCGAGCTCGCGGAGTTCTTCAATAAGGAAGCCTGCCTCGTCTTTTCGACGGGATACCAGGCCAACCTGGGCGTGATTTCGGGCCTGGTGGGCCGCAGCGACGTCGTCTTCCTCGATAAGCTCGACCACGCCTCGATCGTCGACGGCGCCAAGATGTCGCATGGCGAGACCATGCGCTTCAATCACGGCGACCTCGCGGGTCTCGAACGCAAACTCCAGAAGCTGCCCGAAGGCACCGGCACGATGGTGATCGTGGACGGCGTCTATTCGATGGAAGGCGACATCGCGGACGTCCCGGGCCTGCTGCGGATCTGCCAGAAGTACGGCGCCGCCCTGGCGATCGACGACGCGCATTCGGTCGGAGTGCTCGGTCCCAACGGGGACGGCACGGCGGCGCATTACGACCTCGTAGAAGAGGTCGACCTGATCGTCGGCACGTTCTCGAAGTCGCTGGCATCCATCGGCGGATTCGCCGCGGGCACCGAGAATGTGATCCACTATCTGCGCCATCACTCGCGCCCGCTGATCTTCACCGCTGCGTTGCCCCCCGCCAACACCGCCGGCGTGCTCGCGGCGCTGCATGTCATGCAGCGGGAGCCCGAGCGGCGCGAGTCGCTGTGGCGCAACACGCGCCGCCTGCAGCAAGGGATGCGCGCGCTCGGCTTCGATATCGGTCCGACCGAGACACCGATCATCCCGGTGCTGATCGGACCGCTCGAGAAGACGTTCCTCTTCTGGCGGCAGCTGTTCGACGCCGGCGTCTTCACGAATCCGGTGGTACCGCCCGCGGTGCCGCCGTCGCAATGCCGCCTCCGCACCAGCCTGATGGCGACCCACACGGCCGAGCAGATCGACCTCGCGCTCGAGGTGTTCGGCCGCCTCGGAAAAGAGTTGGGGGTCATCTGACCGTAGTGGAGGTCACGCCCGTATCAGGCGGGCGTGACCTCGATCGTTTCATCGCCTTCCCGTACGACCACTACCGCGACGATCCTCTGTGGGTACCGCAGCTGCGACGTGATGTGCACACGCTGCTATCGCCCGCCAAGAATCCGTTCTTCCAGCATGCCGAAGCGCAGTACTGGACGGCCCGACGGTCGGACGGTCGGACGGTCGGACGGATCGGCGCGATCAAAAACGACATGCATACCCAAGAGCACAATGATCGCGTTGGGTTCTACGGTTTCTTCGAGTGCATCAACGATCAGCAGGTCGCGAACGTGCTGTGGGACACGGCCGGTGCTTGGCTCAAGCAGCGCGGCTTCGACACGATGCGCGGCCCAATGAGCCCGTCGATCAACGACGAGTGCGGCCTCTTGATCAAAAACAACGGGATGCCGCCGTCGTTGATGATGCCGTACAACCCTCCCTACTACGAACCGCTGCACGAGCGGTACGGCTTCACGAAAGCGAAAGACCTCCTCGCCTTTGAAGGCGGCGGCTCGACACAGCCGCCGGAGCGGTTCCGGCGCCTGGCCCAACGCGTGGCGCAACGCGCGGGAATCACGCTGCGCCCGCTGAACAAGAAGCGGTTCGCCGCGGAGGTCGAGCTCGTGAAGGCGCTGTACAACAAGGCCTGGGAGAAGAACTGGGGCTTTGTGCCGCTGACGGAAGCGGAAATCGATCACCTCGCCAAGCAGCTGAAGCCGATCGTGATCCCCGATTTGGTCGTCTTCGCCGAGCGCGCCGGTGAGGTCGTCGGATTTGGCGTCGCCCTGCCCGACTTCAACCTCGCGCTGCTGCACAATCGCTCGGGCCGCTTCTTCCCGGGGATCCTCAAGATCCTATGGTATTCCCGCAAGATCCACCGCGCGCGCGTCCTGCTCCTCGGCGTCGTTCCGGAATTGCGCGGCAAAGCCATCGACGGAATGCTGTACGACTGGGTCTGGCAGGCCTGCGTGAAACACGGCATGCCGAACGGCGAAGGCGGGTGGATCCTCGAAGACAACGCGCCGATGACCAAGGCCGCGCTGCAGCTTGGATTCCACGTCTCCAAGACCTACCGCGTCTACGACAAGCCGCTGTGAACGTCTTTGTGACCGGAGGCACCGGCTTCGTCGGTGCTCACCTGGTCAAAGCGCTGCGCGCCCGGGGTGACCGCGTCACAGCGCTGGTGCGGCGCCCTGCGTTGGCGGAGCAGCTGGCGTGGGGACCCGAGATCCGGCTCGTGCGCGGCGATCTCGACGACGCGGCGGCGTTGCGCGACGGATGCACGGGAGCGGACGTCGTGTACCATGTCGCCGGCAAGATCGCGGCGCGTAATGCCGTCGAGTTCATGGCCACCAACCGGGATGGGACGGCCAACGTCCTCGAAGCCGCTCGTGACGCGGGCGCGCGGCGATTCCTGTTCGTCTCGTCTCTCGCCGTGGCGGGTCCGACGACCCCGGGTCATCCGATCGACGAGAACCGTCCGCCCGCGCCCGTCACCGACTACGGGCGCTCCAAGCTCGCCGCCGAAGTGCTGGTGCGGGCGATGCCGTCTCCGCTCACCTGGACGATCGTCCGGCCACCGGTCGTATATGGGGAGTGGGACCGCGGGACGCTCAAGATCTTTCAGCTCGCCCGGCGAGGTGTCGTGCCGGTGTTCGGTGACGGCTCGCAGGAATTGTCGGTCATTCATGCGGAGGACCTGGCGCGATCCTTGATCGCGGCGGGCACGTCACCCGGTGCGGCCGGGCGCACCTATTTCGCGGCGCATCCGACCACGACCACAAGCCGCGAGCTGGTCCTGGCGTCAGGTCGGGCATTAGGCAAGACACCACGCATTGTACCGGTACCCCCGCTCGTAGCGCGCGGCGTGCTCTGGGCGGTGGGTACCCTTGCAAATATCGCCGGCCGCGCCACCTTGCTGTCGGCCGATAAGGGCAACGAATACCTGGCTCCCGCATGGACCTGCCGGAGCGATGCTCTGACGCGAGACACCGGCTGGCGCGCGGAGATCGAGCTTGAAACCGGACTGCGCCGCGCCGCGAATTGGTACCGGGAGGTGGGATGGCTATAAACAGCCGGAGCTGGAAATGGAGCGGCAGCGAGACGCTGTGGCGCGGCTATACGGCCATCGATCTCGCCACCGGTGCCTACATCGCGGTGGCGACGGGCGCCGTCCTGCTCGCCTTCCGCGGTGAGGGCATCCCCGGCTGGCCGTGGGTCCTGACCGCACACGCGCTGATCGCGGCGCTGGTGCTGCTCGCGCCTCGCGCGCGGACCGCGGGTCCCATCGGCCGATTCCTGGGCGACTGGTACCCGATGCTGCTGCTGCCGGCCCTGTATGGAGAGATCGGTGTGCTCACGCTGAGCGCCGGCTTTCAGAACGATCTGCTCATCCAGCATCTCGAGACCTGGGTGTTCGGCTCGCAGATCTCGTATCGCTGGATTCGGGAATCCCCGAACGTCGTGCTGTCGTGGTTCCTGCACGCCTGCTATCTCGCCTATTACCCGATTCTGTACGCGGCGCCGTTCGCGCTCTGGATGGCGGGCCGGCGCGACGCCTCGCGCCACACGATCTTCGGCATCATGGCGACGTTTTATCTCTGCTACGTCGCCTTCCTGTTCTTCCCGGTCGCGGGGCCGCGCTACGCGTTCGACGGCGCGCATAATGCGGCCACCGGCGTCGGGCCGGCGCGCTTCGCCGCCTGGCTGCTGGATCGAGGGGATTCCTGGGGCGCCGCGTTCCCCTCGTCACACGTTGCCGCTTCGGTCGTGGCGACAGGGATGGCGCTGCGCTACTGGCGTGGGCTGGGGCTCGTGCTGCTGCCCTTCACCGCGGGTCTGATTCTCGCCGTGGTCTACGGGCAGTTCCATTACGCGGTCGACGCCCTCGCCGGATTGATCGTTGCGGCCCTGATGCTCGGCGTCATGCAGACGGCTGAGGCGACGGCGCGGCAGCGGGTGCCGGTCGCCGACTACCGCGTGGAGTCCGGCAGCAGCGTCTAGTGCTCCATGTGCATGTGGGACATCGGCACCGCAACCGACGATCTTCCTACCGGCCCCATGAAGTGATGGAGGTCCTGCTGATAGAGTGAGTCGTTCCTGTTCGTCGCCGGCCACGTGGCGTTGCGATCCGGCATGAACAACCCTCCCACCACACCCATCCCCCCACCCGAAAGCGTGTGATCCGTTGGATTCTCGTAGATCACGCGCACGCGATAGCGGTGTGCGGGCGTGATGCGCATGCCGATCCCCGTGAGACCGTAGAGCCGGCCCATCGGCACGGCACGGGGCTCCCCGGGTGCCGCCGGCCCGGGTTCGCCGTGCCAGAGCCGTTTCCCCGTCGTGACGTCCCAGAACTCGATCGTCGTGCCGTATTCGTGCATATGCCCCCCGATCACGACGAGCTTCCCGGGGACTGCCGGGCTTCCCTCATATGCGCGCTCGCTGTGTCCCGGCGGCAAATCAAACGCCTTGTCTCCCACCGGAAACCCGACGTCCAGCTGCCAGGGCATCACGGCGAAGAATGGCCAGGGCCGATGGTCCGGCACATAGCTCAGCATCAGCCGGACGTGCACGCCATGATAACTGACCGCTGTCGGGTTGTGCACCATGGCGTTCGCCAGGATCCGCTCGCCGGCGCGGACCGGCGTACCAAACAACAGCCAGGGAAAGCGGATCTCGCCGGTCTCCCGTCCCGACGCGAGAATGCGGCGAGAAATCGGGAGGAAGAGCTCCCGCTCTTCGGGGTTCATCACGTTCATGTGATGCAACAGATCGTTGGACAGGCGCTGCCCGTGTCCATCGACGACTTCCGCATGAAGGGCGTAAATCGCGCCATTCACCGGGAACTGCCCGACCGACGCCGCCTGGTCCACGACAGTGCCCGCCGGGAGATCTATCGCGGGCAATTCCAGCGTGAGCTCGTCGCGTTCCGGGTTCTTGGTGATCGTCGTGCGCTCGAGTGTGTTCCAATCGTCGGCCGGCGCCGGCGGTGGCACCGTATCGGCGCTCGCGGCGTAGACTGAGGCGGCCAAGCGGAGTAGGGCTACGACCACGAACATGCGTGGAGGCATCGAGCGTCCCCTCACCGAACCACTGGTTCTGTTACCGCAGCAATCTTGGAAAAAGGAACGCCGTCGAGGACGACGCCGGGTGGAACCGTGACGTCGAGGCGCTCCAACATCGTCGGCATCAGATCTACTGTGCGGATGGGAGCTTCCGGAAGAGGCACGCTGGCGGCGATCGGGACCTCCATATGTTCCGCAATGAGACTGCCGTGTCCGGCCCGGTGTTCCGGGATTTCCCAGGGACCGCGGAAATCGGCGCCAGGCGCGGCCGCCAGAACGAGATCCCCGGCCCGGGGATTTTGGAGCAGCTGCAGCAATTGACGTGGTGCGTCAGGCATGTCGGTATGTCTCGTGCGTGACAGAAGATCGCGGTCGTCGAGCTCTACATACCCGCCGAGTCCGAGCGGATCGCCCTGCTCGGGTTGATACTGAATTAAGCCGGCCGACTCGGTTAACAACGCCCTCCCGTCTTGGGTTCGCACCACTACTCCGCCTGCATCGCTGCGGCAGGCGACCAGCCGCACGGCATGCAAAGCGAGCATGCGCTCGACGATGCTCGCCGGGACTTCCGACTCGGTCAGGGGGTGTTCGCGACCGGAACGAGGATCGAAATAGAGCTGCACGCTGGCATTGCCCGACACCATGGTGGCCACGCGGGCCTTTCGCCGCCACACGTGTAGGGGGTGACGCAGCGTGGGCACGCCATCCCCCTCGAGCAGGACGGCCGGATCGCAGTGCTCGTGCATGGCGGTCATCCCGTGATCGGCGACGACGAAAAACGCGGGAAGATCCCCGTTCTTCCTGGCTCGCCGGACGAATGCTCCCAGCGCCCGATCGACCAACCGGTAGCTCTCGAGGACCGCGGAGGAAAAGGGATCCTGGAGGTGCGAGATGCCGTCGACACCCGGAAAGACGACAAAGAGGAAGCGCCATGACTCGCCGGCGGTGTCGAGCCAAGCCTGGGCGACGGCGCGATCCAGCGCCGGATAGGTCCCGGCATAGTGCGCCGCCGCGCCCAGCGCGGCGCGGCGGAAGCTCAGGCGGTTGGCACCGGGGCGAAGTCCGCGGGTCAACGGTGTGCAGATCGCGATGCTCTCGGGCACCAGGTCGAACAGCGACGGACCCGGCGCGATGTCCCGGTTCAGCCAGCCGCCCTGCACGCCGCAATAGCTGCGCGCGGCGCGCCATTGCTCGCGCCAGTTTCCGGCGGCACCCCGCCGGTCGAGCCAGCGAATGCCGGGAATGCCGACGCTGCCGGGATACCGGCCGAACAGGAACGGGATGTAGGCGACACCCGTGGTCGAGGGAAAGACGGTCGTGCCGGTGGTGACTCCGCCCGGCTCGATCACCCAGCGGGCGAGGTTGGGAAGCTCGCCACGGTCGAGCATCTCGCGCAGCACGTCGTGACGCGCGCCGTCGATGAGCACGAGAACCGCCCGGCGCGAATCGTACGCCACTAGGGAGCCTGCGGCGTCTGCGTGGGAGCGGGCTGGCTCGGCTGCCGCTCCCAGCAGAGTCCGAGGGGCTTGCACAGCGCGATGGCTGCAATGATGACTGCGGCGAGAAAAATCACGACGAGTGCAGGCCAGATCGGATCCTGCGGCCTGGGCACCCAGAGCGCGCGCTGAAACGCGGCCGCATCGGGCCAGCGGCGCTCGGGCGTAGGACTCAACGCGCGCCGCAGGACGCGTCGCAGCCGGCGCGGTATGCCCGACCAATCGGCGGACGCCGGGTCGGTCCCCGCGGACCATGAGCGGCCGCTCACCGATTCGTACAGCACGGTCGCGACGGCGAACAGATCGGACGCCAACGCGTCGGCCGACGGTTCACCGGCGGCCGCGAGCACAGGCCGTCCCTTGTCGAGAACGATCGTATGCGGTGTGATGGCGCCGTGCCCCGTGCCCTGCGAGTGAGCACGTTCGATCGCCGCGAGCAATGCGCGGCAAATCTGCGTGGCTTCTCGAACGGAGAGCGGCCCCGAGCGGAGTCGGGCCGCGAGTGTCTCGCGCGTTGCGTTCATTGCTGTGCAAAAATCTTAACACAAGAAAGCGGCCCCGGCACCAGCCGGGGCCGCCGATCTCTATCTCAGTCACTCCCTACTCAACCTTGATGGCGATCTTCATGCCGAGGGAGAGGTGGGGGGTGCAATAGCCCTTGTAGTTGCCCTTCGGCGCGTTGGCGAACGACACGTCATACGTCTCACCCGGCGTCGTCAGGAACGGTCCCGACAGGTTGTCGACAGTGTTCTTCATGCCGGCCTGCAGCGCCGCCGCACCACCCGCCGGAATGGAATCCGGCCAGAACGTGATGTTGTGCGGCCCACCCGACACGTTGGTAAAGCGAACGGTCGCGCCGACCGGAATGGTGATGGAGCTCGGCTCGTACGCGGCGCGGCTGGTGCCGTTGCCGGTCATCTTCACTTCGACGACGGGACCGCTCGTCGTGGCGGCTGCGGGCGCCGCCGGGGGCGCGCTCATCTGGGACTGGCTCTGATCGCTGCCCTTCTTACCACAGGCGAGCGCGCCGATGGCGACGACGGTCGTGAGCAAAGCGAAGCGCATTGCGGGACTCCTCCGAACGTGGACTGGTAACTGGGGGCTGGGGATTGGTGTCACTCTGGTGTCGCTTGTGAACTCTTTCACAATAGCGGTCAATATAGAAGGGGTACCGGAAAACGGGAGCCCTCCAAAAGGCGTAACCGGCGTAAAGCCATTGCGTTTCGAGCCGTAACTCCAATATTGGGGCGCCTTTTTCCCCCCTCAAACTTTTGGAGGAGTTCCGTGCAGAGAACGTTCGCATCCCTCGCGCTGCTGGTGGGTTTGGCGACGAGCGCACAGGCGCAAAAATCCTGGCAAACGGAGATCGGGATCCAGGGCGGGTATACGCGAATCGTATCCGCCGGATCGGGCGGCAATTCCACCGATCTTTTCAGTATTCCCGGTTTCAACCTGGGGCCTGCCGCGCCATTGCCACCGGCCGTGTATGCGATTTTTCCCTGGAAGGACAAGATCGCTATCGAGCCTGAGCTCGCGTTCTCGCAGGTGTTTATCGGCACGACTACGCAGGCGACCACGGTGCAGCTGGGGCTGCGCGGCGATTATGCCCTCACACGCGACTTCTACGGAGCACTGGGGGGGGTCCTGGGCTACGTTCACACCAACGGGCTCAAAGAGACGCAGCTGGGTGTCCAAGCGGGGCTCGGGTATCGCCGGCACCTGACCGGTCCATTGAACTTCCGAGTGGAAGCGCGATTCTCGGCCTGGGGCAAGACCAACAACGTCAACCCCTACGACATCTATTCCGGTCTGATCGGCATCTCCACGTCGGTGCGCACCAATGCCCCACGCAGCGGCCGCGTCGCGCCAGCTGCAAAAGGAGCATGGAGCAAGCGGTTGGGCATTGCCGGCGGTTACGGCAACATCCACTCCGTGGGTGGCGGTCCGGATGTGATCGCGTTGGCGCTGCCGGGATATGGTGGTGGCTTCGCAGGTCTCGGCGCGTCAGGCGTGAACTTCCCGCCGACGATCTTCGCCATCATCCCGGTGGGATCGAAGATCGCGATCGAGCCGGGCGTTGACCTGCATCGCGCCCAGGCGAGCGGAACGACGAACTTCAACGGGAATTTCTCCGCACGTCTCGATTACGCCGTATCGGGCGGATGGTACGCGGGGTTGGGCGGAAATCTGAACTACGTGAAGACCACAGGCACGAGCGCCGCTAGCCGCACCGGGCTGAATTTGGGCTGGGGCTACCGCTTTGGCTTCCTTGGACCGCTTGGCGGGCGCGTCGAAACGAACTACACGATGTGGGGCAAGAATACCGATCTGGCCCTGCCCGCGCAGAACGTCTTCGCGGTCATGTTCGGCGTGACGATGCCGTTGCGGTAACCAAGTCCTTTCATTCTTACGCACGGCCCCCGGCAACGGGGGCCGTTGCGTTTTTCGGCGAGCGGGACGACACTAACGATCATGCCGGATGTCACACTGCCACAGATTCCACCCCAGGAGCTCGCCGAGCGACTCGACCGCGGAGAACCCTTGCAGGTGCTCGACGTTCGCGCACCGGACAAGGTCGAACGCAGTCACATCGTTCTGGGATCCGAGCTCGACTTCCACGCCCAGCCGAACTCCAAGCTCCTCGCCCTGCCCGACCTGACCGCGCTGAACCTCGACACCACGCGCCCCATCGCGGTCGTTTGCGGCCACGGCAATTCGAGCAAGAAGGCGACGGCATTCTTGCGCGAGCGAGGCTACGAAGCGTACTCGGTAATCGGCGGGATGGCTGCCTGGGAGACGGTGTACGTCGCTCGCCAGCTTTCGCCCACCCCTTCCCTCTCGCACGTGGTTCAGCTCGACCGCGTCGGCAAGGGAGCGCTCAGCTACGTCCTGGTGAGCGATGGTGACGCGGTCGTTGTCGATCCGGGGCGCCACCTCGAGCGCTACGACGCGCTGCTGACCGAGCTGCGCGCCACACCGGCGGCGGTGGTCGACACGCACATTCACGCCGACTACCTGACCGGCGCGCGCGCGGCGGCGGCCCGCTGGCAGGTCCCCTACTTTCTCCACCCGGACGACGCGGTGTCTCCGTACGACAAGACGCCCGGGAAACTGACCTACCAGGCGCTCGGCGACGGCGACACCATCGCGTTCGGACGCGCCACCCTGCAGGCCGTGCACGTGCCCGGGCACACCCTCGGCAGCGTCGCATTGGTCGCGGACGAAGGCCTCGCTCTCACCGGCGATTTCCTGTTCGTGAAATCCATCGGCCGCCCCGATCTCGCGGGCCACTCCGCATCGTGGGCCAAACTCTTGTGGCAGAGCCTGGAGCGTGTCCGACAGACGTGGCCGGGCGAGCTACTGATCCTGCCGGCCCATTACTCCGCCGAGAGCGAGCGGCGTGGCGATCGGGTCGTCGCCGCGCGCTTCGATGTGATCGCGGCCACGAATGGCGCTGCGGCCATTCAGGATGAGCGAGCATTCCTACGGTGGATTGCGGATCATCAGACCAGTTTCCCGGACGCCTACAAGACTATTAAAGAGGCGAATCTCGGCTTGGTGGAGGTTTCGGATCCGGACGCGGAACTGCTCGAATCCGGCCCGAACCAATGTGCGGTGTAACCCCCAGTCAATAGAGCAGTTGCGGACCGTCATCCCCACGCTGTGCAAGTCCTACGCAAGCCCGCGTCTCTCATGGCGTCCCCAACCAGGGTAGTCCATGCGTATGTCGCGGGTTTTCGGAGCCGTCGTCGTCTCTGTGTGCACGATCTCATCCGCCTTGCTCAGCCAAGGCTGGATCGACGCTGTGAGGCCCCCCTCGGGCCCCCAAGTCTCGAACGGGCCGATCGAGCGTCTCCGCAGTGCGGTGCAGGTCAGCATTAGCGGCCGCGTCGCCCGCGTCACCGTCGAGGAGTGGTTCCGCAACAACGGGCCAACGCTGAACGAGGGGATGTATCACTTCCCGCTCCCCGGTGAGGCCGTGTTCTCGAGCTACTCGCTCTGGCAAGGCGATCAGGAGCTGCACGGCGAAGCGATGGATGCGTCGCAAGCGCGTGCGATTTATGAAGCCATTGTCCGCCAGAAACGCGATCCCGCCCTGATCGAGCTGGCCGGCCAGGGATTGATTCGCGCGCGGGTGTTTCCCATCGCCCCCGGCGAAACTCGCAAGATCACGCTGAAATACACCCAGCTGCTCGACCGCGCCGGCGACGCCTGGCGGTTTCGCTACCTGGGCGACCGCAATCGTCAAACTGCCCCGCGCAGTTTCCGGCTTGAGGCCGACAGCGCGGCGCGCTTTGGAAATCCGTACTCACCTACGCATCAGGTGCAAGTCACTCGACGCGACGATCGCCTCGAGGTCACGCTGTCCGATGCCAGCGCGGCCGGCGGTGATTTCGAGCTCCTGCTGCCTCTGGCCCGCGGGTTGATTGGACTCTCGCTCGTGCCGCATCATCCGGCCGGCGAGGATGGCTATTTCATGCTGCTGCTCGCGCCGGGCGCGGCGGCGGACGCCGCGACGCTGCGGCGCGACGTCGTCGCCGTCATCGACGTCTCCGGCTCGATGTCGGGAGAAAAGATTCAACAGGCGAAGTCCGCATTGATTCAGCTGCTCGGAACGTTGCATGAGGGTGATTGCTTCCGGTTGGTCGCGTTCTCCGGCGGCGTGCGGCGCTACGCGCAGGGATGGACCGGCATGACGGCGGACACGCGCCGCGACGCCGAAGCCTGGATTCGTAGCCTCGAAGCCGAGGGCGGGACGAACATCGCTGGGGCACTCTCAGAGGCATTCGCCCAGTCGCCCGCCGAGCAGTCGCTGGGTGTGGTCGTGTTCCTGACCGACGGCCAGGCCAGCATCGGCGAAAAAGATCCCGAGCGGATCGCCGCCAGCGCGGAGCAAGACCGCGGCAAGTTCCGAGTCTTTTCGTTCGGAGTCGGCGACGACGTGAATACGTATCTCCTGGACCGGCTCACCGAACGCGCCCGCGGCACGACCGAGTACATCCGCCCCGGAGAGAACATCGAGCGGGCGGTCGGGACGTTGGCCGCGAAGGTCGCGAGTCCGGTTCTCACCGACGTCACCATCGCCGCGGGATCGGGTGTCGAGCTGTACGACGTGCAACCCGGCAACCTGCCGGACTTGTTCGCCGGCGATGAAATCGTCGTGCTGGGGAGATACAGGGGAGTGGGGAGTGGGGAGTGGTCTGTGACGGTCCAGGGCCGGCGGAACGGCCGGCAAGAAGAGTTTCGAACGACCGTGAGTGACCGTGCGAATGACGACGCACGCTATATCGAGCAGCTCTGGGCCGCGCGAAAAGCAGGCGCGCTGTCGCGCGAGATCCGCCTACACGGTCAAACGAGCGAGATCATGGATGCGTTGAAGCAGCTCGCGCTGCGGTACGGTATTCTGACCGAGTACACGTCGTACCTCGTTCAAGAGCCCAGCGTCGCGCTGCGCCGTGAGGCCGAGACCCGGGTGATGCAGGCGCCGGCCGCGGCCCCGGCGGATCAGGCAGGCGCGGTGTCGGTCGGGAAGGCGTCGCGGGATCGTTCAATGGCGGAATCCGCGCACCTCGACGCCGTGGTCGTGAACGGGATCGCGGTGTCGGAGCTCGACGAAGCGCGGCGCGCGCACTCGGGGATCAACCCGACGCAGCGAATCGGCGGCCGCTTGTTCATCATGCGCGACAGCACGTGGACCGACCTCGGCCACGGCGACTCGCTGCGCGTGGTCGGCATCGCTCCGTACAGTGACGCGTACTTCGCGCTGCTCAAGGCGCTCCCCGATCTCCGTGAGGCGGCCGCGCTCGAGCCGGCCGTGGTGGTGGCCGGGCGGCACGCGAGCATCAAGATTGGAGCTGGTGGGAAGACGAAGTGGAACCCCGGTGAACTGGAGCGGCTCGTGAGGGACTTTCGCAGTTAAGCAGCACCTATGCCCGACGACATCGCCGAAGTGTATCGCAGCACGTATCCCGCGCTCGTGCGCTTCCTGTACCGCAAGGTCTGGGACGCCGAGCGCGCGGAGGATCTCGCGCAGGAAGCGTTTGCGCGGGCTCTGGTCCATCGTCCGGAGAACACACGAGGATGGCTATTCGTGGTGGCGGCGAACATGGCGCGTGACGAAGCGCGCCGGGCGGCGCGGGAGAAACGGCACCTCACGCTCCTGAAGAGCGAGCCGGACGCGGTGCACGCCACGCCCGAGGAAGACATCGATACCGCCACGCGCATCACGCACGTGCGGGCCGCACTCGATGAGTTGACGCCGCGGGACCGCGAAGCGCTGCTCTTGTGGGACGCCGGGATGTCGTACGACGAAATCGCCACGCAGACGGGGTTGGCGCGCGGCGCGATTGGAACCACGCTGGCGCGGGCGCGCCGGAGATTGGTCGAAGCCTATGACGCTGGACTGGAAGGAGGACGGCATGTCGCACGTGGATGAAGGACCGCTGCACGCATATCTCGACGGCGAGCTGCCCTCTGCCGAACGGACCGCGCTCGAGTCGCACCTCGCGGACTGCGCGACGTGTCGGGCGAACCTCGCTGAAGAGCGGGCGCTGCGCGAACGAGCCGTCGCGTTGTTTGGATCGACGCGTCCGGCCGAGCGACCGGCGCCACCCTTCGACCAGCTGCGGCGTGAACCGAAACGCTCACCCTGGCGCGTGCGCAGATCATTCGCGTGGGCGGCGTCGATTGCCGTCGCACTCGGACTCGGCTACTACATGCGGAGTCCCAACTCATACATGCGGAGTTCCAGTCCACGCCCTGCTGCGCAGACTCCGGCCCAACCGGTTGCGATCGCGCAGCCTCCCGCCCCCGCGACAGCGGAAACGAAGTCGGCACCCGGGACGCGCAACGCGGCGCGTCCGGCGAATAAGCTCGCTCGGGTCACTCCGACGGCCGAAGCCTCCGGGGCGGCCGCCGACACGATGCGGGTGGACGCCAACATGGTGTCCGGCGCAGTCGCCGCGGAGCGCGACCGGGCCGCTGCGCCTGCGCCGAACCTGTACGTCGACGGCGCGCCGCGACGGCAGCTCACGACAACGTGGCCCGTGATCACTCGGCGCGCGGCAAAGTCGATTCTCGGTGAAGAGCCGGTCGGGCTTCCCGATCTTGCTGCTCGAACCTTCCGCCGCGTGCCGGGAACCGACAGTACTATCGTGGTCGAGCAGGTGCTCGACTCGTCTACGGTCATTCAGATCTTTCAGCGTCCCGCGGGAGGCGCCTACCCGTACGACTCGTCCACCCTTGGAGCTGCGGATCAAGGTCGCTCGCGACCACGCGGATATGCGCGCGAAGAGCAGTCGCGGAGCAATCGCCTGTTCGCTCGGTTTGTGAGAGGCTTGCGGGTGGAAATCACGGGCCCGCTTTCGGCGGACTCGCTCAATCGCCTGCTCGACCAGGTCGCGCCGCTTCCCCCGCTCCCCTAAGCCTCGCCGCGCCTCCAGCCGATCAGCTCGGCGACGACGCTGACGGCGATCTCCTCGGGCGTGACGGCACCGATCGCGAGACCCACGGGCACCCGCACCCGCTGCAGACTTTTCGCGGGAACGCCCGCCGCCTTGAGCCCCTTCGTGACGACCACTTTCTTGCGGCGGCTGCCGAGCAGTCCCACGTAGCCGGCCGGAGACGTCGCCACGCGCTCCAGGATCAGCGCGTCGTTCCGATGTCCGCGCGTTGCAATGACCACGGCGTCGGCCGTCGTCAGCGAGTAGCGTGTGAGTGCGGTTTCCACGTCACCGGCCAGAACCGCGATGCCCTCCGCGAAGCGCGATGCATCGGCGTATTCGGCGCGATCGTCGATGACGACGACACGGAATCCGGCCGCCGCGGCGGCCCGCGCGATCGCGGCTCCTACATGCCCCGCCCCGAACACCAGGACGCGCGGCGCCGGGAGGAGCCGCTCTTCCACGAAGCGACCATCGCGCGTCAGCGTTGCGGCTGCTCCCGAGAATCCGCTGCGCGCGAGCGGCGCGAACGTCTTAGGTGAAACGGTCCCACTCCACTCGGTGGCGGTCCGGACCAACCCCGCCTCCGCGGTCGCCGCGGCCTCGAGCACGCGGACGTACGTCTCGTCCGCCAGTAGCGGCTCGACGAAGATGTCCACGGTACCGCCGCAGGAGAGACCGAGGTCGCCGGCGAGATCCGCATTCAGATGATGGGTGAGGATCGAAGGACGTTGGCTGGCCTGCGCCTCGAGCGCCGCGCCGATCACTTCGGCCTCGACGCAGCCGCCGCCGACCGATCCGATCAGCCGACCTTCGGCGCCGACGAGCATCTTGGTTCCGGCAGGAACGGGCGTCGAGCCGCGGACGCGGGCCACGGTCGCGAGGGCGCCCGAGCCGGATCGGCGAACGAGGTCAGCTGCGGCTTGCCAGACGTTCATTGCTAGAGAAACTAAGCTCCCGGAGCGAGATCTGCCCCGGGAGCTTACTCACCTGTGCAATGTTCTCGCCTAGGGGTTCACGCGGATCGCGCCGCTCATCCCCGCGTGATGGGTGCAGTGATACGTGTAGTCCCCAGCGACGAGCGTCGTCGAGTACGTCCCGTTAGCGCCCTTGTCGCCCGAGTTTGCCGGCAGCGGCGTGGGACCGGTATCCCAAGTCACGTTGTGCGTGACCGCGTTCGCAGACCAATCGAACGTGATCGTGCCCGCCGCGATGGTATCAGGCGTGGGCGAAAACGAATTGTTCGCAACCGTGATCGTCGTCGAGTGGCCGCCCGGTGGAGGCGGCGGTGGTGGCGGTGGCGGGGGTGGATTGCCTCCATAGCCTGTGCTGTTGCTGCACCCAACGGCCACAACGATCGTCATAACTACAAGCCAACGAGACATCAGCATAAAGCCTCCATGTGGAGACTCCCGGGGCCGCATCTGTCCCGGGAGTCCATAGTTCGAGTTTCGATTTGTCCTACGGGTTCACGTGGATCGCGCCATTCATTCCCGCATGACGCGTGCAGTGGTACGTGTAATCGCCCGCCACCAGCGCCGCCACAAAGTCGGCGCTACCATCGGCCCTATCGCCGGAACCCGCTGGACTCGATGGTCCCGTATCCCATGTCACGTTGTGCGTCACGGCTCCGGCGCTCCAGTGAAATGTGATGTTACCGGCGGGTATGGTGTCCGGCGTCGGCGAGAACGAGTTGTTTGCGACCGTGATAGTCGTCGAGTGGCCCTGTGGAGGCGGCGGCGGCGGTGGCGGCGGGGGTGGCGGCGGCGGCGTGCCACCCGATCCCGTGCTGTTGCCGCACGCGACGGCCGCCATGATCGCCGCAATCGCCAACAAACGAGACATCCGCATAGCGCCTCCATTCGGGAAGAGTAAGGATTGTGCGATGTGCTGCTCGTAACGTGCTCTGCTACACCCGTTCTCGTCAAACGGCCGGATGTTGAAGAGTGAGACGGTGTTAGTGCTGCTCGCGCTCGAGCGCGTCAGCGGCCAGGCGAGGAGAGATGATGGGGTAGCGGCTGGCGAACCATGCCCACGACAAGAGGAAGAGGCCGCCGAAGAACAACGTCACGCCGATCTCTGGCAGACCGATCGCGGGCCCGGCGCCATGATTGACCGCAGGCACGACTTCGAGATAGCGCTCGAGCCAGATGCCCGCGAGACTCACGAGCGCAAAGCCCACCATCGTCGGCGTGAACAACTTCGGCTTCCTGCCGAGTAATCCGATGAACGGAATCACGAAAACGAGCAGGAAGACCGCGATCCCCACGGGCCGCCACACGCCGTACAAGCGGTAGAAAATGAAGTACGTCTCTTCGGGCAGATTCCCGTACCAGATCACGAGAAACTGCGACCACATCAGATAGGCCCAGAACACCGTAAATCCAAAGCACAGCTTGCCGAGATCGTGCTGCTGGCGCGTCGTGTAGACGCCCGTCAGACCCATCGTGCGGCGCATCACGAGGGAGAGCACCGCGAGCGTCATCAAGCCGGCCAGGAAGCTGCCCATGAAATAGAACGCGCCGAAGAGGTTGCTCACCCATTTTGTCGACAGCGCCATGATCAGATCGTAGCCGAGCAGGCTGTAGCCGAACGCGAACGCGAGAATCAGAATTGCGGCGTCGCGCGAGATGCGCGGTGCATCTTCGGTGCGAGCGACGGTCTCGCCGCCCATCACCTCGCGCACGTCGGGAGCGGTATCGCGACGGACAAAGCGCCACGAGAGCCAGGAGAGGACGATCAGGATCGCGCCATTCCGGATGAAGAACCACTTGTTCGTCAGCCACCAGCCGATGTCGGGGCGCGGCTCGTGAATCCACGTGAAGATGTATTGCCGGCCGACGATCAGCCCGATAAACAGGAGCACCGCGACCGTCGTAAACGCGGCGCCCGCCTCGGCGAAGCGGATGATGACGCCCGACCAGTGGCCCTTCGCGAGCTTCTGCGTCGCCGCGAAGACCACCATGCCCTGCGCCAGCCCCACCCAGAACACGAAATTGGCGTGATAGGCCCACCACGTCCGCTCCGGGTTCCCGCTGAGGAGCCCCAACGCCAGGATGATGGCGCCCAACCCCCCGGCAAACGCGCCGAACAGCGCGAAGCGCGCGACCGGGGCCTGACGCGCCTTCTGGACGAGGTCCGATCGACTGACCGTTGCGACGCTCACTGATTGGCTCGAGCGTTGAGCTGCAGACTGCGGACATAGTTGACGAGATCCCACCGATCGTTGCCGTGGATCTTGTCGCCATAGCGTGGCATCAGGCCGCGGCCCATGCGCGTGGCCTCGACGATCATGCCGTAGATCGCGCCATCACTCATCTTTGGACGCGCCGCATCGACCAGCGACGGAATGCCCGGGAAGGGTCCACCACCCGCGAGTGACACGGGGCCGTTCCCCTGGCCGCGCTCACCATGACAGACGAGGCAATAGGTCTGATAGACCCACTGTCCACGGTTCAGTGATTCCGCCGTGCGCGTGCGCGGATTGACCAGCCGGTCCGCCGTCTCGCGCGTCGGCGGGAGCTCCCCACCGGACACCGGAACCGTTCCCGCGACCGCCGGAATCGGCCGGGCGTACGGCTTGATGTTGCGCTGATGCCGCATCGTCGCGAACCAGCCGACCTTGTGGACGACGGTGTCGGGATTGCAACCAAGGGCGGTCACCGCGGCAAGGGCGGCAACAGCGGCGCGCACTCTACCCACGGCGCACCTCTTCCGCGCCGGCGGCGCGCAGCAGCGACTCGACCTTGGCGGTCCTGTCCGATCCCGCCGGGACGAAAATGCCAAAGCGGTCGTTCGTGAAGCGCGGATCGTAGAGGATGGTGCCCGTACGGCGTGCCGAGAAGAACGTGTTGAAGAGGATGCCGAGGATCGTCGCGAGCGCGCCGAAAAGAATCGTCATTTCGAACATGATGACGACGTAGGGCGGAATGGCGCCGATGGGTTTACCGCCGACGAGAAGGGGCCAGTCGTTCGACATCCACAGCGTCAGCCACGCGCCGACGGCGCATCCGGAAATGCCGCCGATCAGCGTAAAGATTCGCACCGGGCTCACCGGCTGGCCGAGTGCGTCTTCGATCTCGTGGCGCGGGATCGGCGAGTACACGGTGAAATCGGTGTGCCCGGCCGCGCGCAGCTGCGTGATGGCCGCCACGGTCGTATCGAGCTGCGCGAAGACGCCGAGCACCCCGGGCACCGGGGGCGGCTGAACCAGATCCTGCAGCGGCTTGGGGAGCGCCATCATACGTGCGCCTTCGATGTCTTACTGCGCGGCGGCGCGAGCACTTCCTTGACCTCGGAGATCGAGACGGCCGGGAAGTTCTTCACGAACAGCAGGAACCACATGAAGAACCATCCGAAGCTGCCCGCCATGATGCCCCAGTCGGCCCATGTGGGATTGTAGACCGCGTTGGCCCACGGCTCGTACGGCTCGCCCGCCAGCGACACGACGATGATGACGTAGCGCTCGAACCACATCCCGATGTTCACGCAGATCGAGATCACGAAGAG
>Ga0209488_10001558_pt1 | contig 19575 bp, 17 predicted proteins | sample Rivendell_Oct201_8_FD_188349 | JGI IMG/M metagenome (GOLD analysis project Ga0209488, IMG submission 188349) | Vadose zone soil microbial communities from the Eel River Critical Zone Observatory, Northern California, USA -... | ecosystem: Environmental > Terrestrial > Soil > Vadose zone >...
GGTTCAACTCCCTCCCTGGCCACCAAAATCATTCACCTTCAATGATTTACCCATCATTCTTAATCCGATACATCGCGCTAATATTCTTGTAAATCGATCATCTTCGATATTCATAATCCTCTATGTCCGTTAGGGTTAACGAGTGGTAGAGAGCAGACCAGAAGGGCTTGGCATCTGCCATTTAGCATTAATAAGGTTGGGTATTGCAGGAGCGAGGTCTATTTCTCCGGGCCTCTGCCTTGTCGAGGCAGCGGCCGTACACCGCAGTCCTCGGAGGTGCGCGATGAAGCTACCTTTAGACACCGCGCCTTTAGGAGGTATTTCAATCTGTTGGAACGGTGCCCAGTTCAGCTCGATCATCCGCCGCTAGCGCGACTGGCTGTCACCGCAGGGACGATCCGATAATCCGCGCGATAGACCAAATTATGCAGATCGCTGGATGCGATGGCTCGGAGTATGGATAGCTGAGACGCGGCATCCTCGTCGCTGAACACATTCAGGGGCCAGTCGCGAACTGTCGTCCCACGAAGATGCGGGTGATGAAAGCCGCCTCCGAAATGGGCTTGAAGCACAATTGGCTCGACCCCGGCTGCCCGCTGTTCAGGCCAGCTCAAAGCCCAGGATGCGCTCAATCCTCGATCCGCTGTGCGTCGTAGTCCCGTCTCGGTGAGTTGCCCGGCATTGAGCAGCAAGCTGGTGTTTATTTCGGTGAGAACCTGGCGCGCGATCGGAGCCAGCAGTTGCACTGCCTTCTCGAAATGGGCTTCCTTGTCCTTTCGACTTGTCGAGCCGCCATGTGTACCGTCTCGAAGATCCTCAAAATGGCGGATCAGGCTGGTTACATATGCCGGTATCGCGCTTTCTGACATCGCCTACCTCCTACTCAGAACGTTTGGCCATGCATCATTTTGTCCCTGCAGTACCTGCGAGAAGGACGATACAAGCGCCGTCCCAAAATTCCTTTCCGGAGGATGGGGGCGCGGCCGCATTCAGCGGCATCAGTCCGATGTTTTTCGCGCTGAGATGGAAGCGCTTTTCCAGATAATGAGCAACAATCAGAGAACGAGACCTAGACGCGGCCATCTGATCGGCAACTGAAGTTTGGTTAGAATAGCCTTCAACGATGATTTGCTGCCCAATAATCGAGTCCTTGGCAGTGCCGATGACCTGATCGATTTCCTGCTCGCCTGCGGCAGACAAGACTTCATTGCCGTTCGAGTCTTTCGCGAAAGCATTTGCCGCACTGAGCCACGCCCGCTGATTTCTCAGGCTATTGAAGTAAGGGTTACTGCGATACTGATCGGACGTCACTTCTTTCAGGCCATAGAAGCCTCTTTTTTTGAAAAATCCCCGAAAGAAGAACTCATGTTTAAGTGCTTCCGTATCGTCCGCCATGTTTGCTGTTGCCAGGTTGATGTTCGAGAAGGTTTCCCTGATGTTCTGCGCCGCGTTCTCGCCCGAACGGTCGGGACCCAGCGCGTCGTTCAGGGTGAGACTTACTTGCTGCGAGGTTTGGGCAAGCTGCCGCGAGGCGTCCTTGGCATTGTTCAGCGTATCTTCGGCTTTTCCGAAGAGGTCTCGCGACTGAAAGTCTGACATTACCTGCTTGCCTTGAACTGTGACCTGATTCAGATTGGCGGCGGCCTGTTGCGCATTCCCCACGGCGTTCTTTACTTCGGTTGCCGTCTGTTGATCATCTAGCAACATGCCTACTGTGCCCTTGCCGCTGCGGATGCCGGTCACGATTCCGTTGGTGTTATTCACCGTTGTGGTAATGGCATCAATCGTGCCTTCGGCCTTAGTTTTTATGTCTCCAATGGCGGTGTTTGCCTGGTCCATGACTCCTGTCATTTTCGCGATGACAGCGGAGAGTTCGATCGGTTCTTTGGCCGGTAGAGTCGCTCCGGTGACGGCTTCGTGGTCGTGATCGCTGCCCGCGTGAATCAGTAGGAATTTGTCTCCGACCAGACCATCGGATTCAACCGTGACAAATGAATCGTTGCGAACAAGATTATGAAGTTTGTTATCGACCTGCAACTTCAGCTTGAACTTCGCGGATGGCCGATCCGGTATCTCGACACTGGTAACTTGGCCGGCCTCGAAGCCTGACACTCGGACTTTAGAGCCTGGCGTCAGTCCGTTCACATTGTTCAATTTCGTAAAGAAGTCCACATGATGAGCAAAAGCCTTGTGCCGGTTCCCGATCAGAAACAAGCCAACGCTGAACAACAGCACAGCAGAAAGGACAAAGACGCCCACGATGGCATAGTTGATTTTCATTCAGGACTCCGTTACCAGTCGTCGCACGATCTCATGATCGCTGTTCTCCAATTCAGTTGCTGTGCCAAAGCCAATCAGCGATCCTTGGTCAAGCACGGCAATCTGGTCGGCGACTCTTCGCGCACCCCGCACATCATGGGTAACGATCACAAGCGTCGCACCATACTCCTTCTTTACTTTGAGGAGGAGGTCGTCGATCTCCGAGGCGGTGATCCTGTCGAGTCCGCTGCTAGGCTCGTCGACCAGTAACAGTCTCGGATGAAGAACGAGTGCTCTCGCCAGACCAGCGCGCTTGCGCATCCCTCCCGAGAGCGCAGCGGGCATCTTGGCTACGTCCAGATTAAGACCCACGCGTTCGAGTGCCTCGTCCACAGCTTGCTTGATCTCGGCCGGAGATTTCGACTTGTCCAGGCGGCGGAGCGGCAGCGCGAGATTGTCTCCCAGCGTGAACGAGTCGAACAGAGCGGCGCTTTGAAAAAGGAAACCCATGTGGCGCCGAACCCGAGACAGATCTTCCTCGCTGGAATGAGCGATATCTTCCGAGTCAATGCAAACCCTGCCGCTGTCTGGCTTCAGCAGTCCAATCATCAATTTGAGAGTGACGCTTTTGCCCGTGCCACTGCGGCCCAAGATGCAGAGTGCTTCACCTGCATTAACCTTGAACGATACGTCGTCAAGAACCTTTCTATTTCCAAAGGCCTTAAATACGTGCTCGAATTCAACCGCGGAGGGATCGCTCATAGGGCGTTCCTCGGAAAGAGGAAGAAGATGGCTTTTACAAGGACGACATCCGCCAAGATGATCAGAAGCGAGGACAGAACTACGCTGTTGGTAGCCGCGCGCTGTACTCCTTGGGACCCTTCGTCGGTCGTATAGCCAAAAAAGCCCGACACGGTGCCGATGATGAAACCAAAAACGCTGGTCTTGAGCGTGGGCGGAATGAAGTTGGCCCATTCCACCGTCTTAAAAGCACGATCGAGATAGAGTTGCAGGGAGATATGTGAGACGAGGTACTCAGAAAGAAAGCCTCCGGCCAGGCTGGCGAAGTCCATGAACAGGGTCAACATCGGCAAAATCAGAATGCAAGCGACGATCCTTGTCACTACCAACATTTTGAAAGCGTCAACTGACAAAGACTCAATTGCGTCGATCTGTTCGGTCACGCGCATATTGGCTATCCCGGCCCCAATGCCCGCGCCTACTCTTCCGGCCACGAGCAGTCCCGTGACTAGAGGGCCTAATTCATTGAAAAACGAAGCCGATTGCAGGGTTGGGATCATCGCTTCCGCACCGAACTGCACCAGCGTGCCCCGCGTATGCATCGACAATACGATTCCGAGCGCCAAACCAGCGGCTAAGACAAGGGGTAGTGATTGCCACCCGATCTCCTCGATCTGAATCAGAAAAAATTCCCATTCAAACGGCGGCCGAAATGCGTCCACCAATCCCTTCAGGCCAAAATGGCTTACTTCTCCGATAAACGTGAAAAAGTTCCTCATGACTCCCATTCACGAATTTAATTCCCAGCTCGTGCCGCAGTTTTGTTCTGCACGGTTTGCAGACCGGTCGGCAATCGTCCTTGGATTAGCCGCTCAAGTTGGGAGAAAATATGCTGATCCGCATTCGATGGCCGTGTGTCCCGCGAAAGGAACGCGACTGTAACATGGATATTCGCATCCTGAGTTTCTGCACACCTCAGAAACCACAGAATTCCACCTAGATTTTTCTACAGGTCTGATGGCCTTACGTGAAAGGCCGTTTGACCTGCATCAGTCCGGCGGCTGAGCAGGCTTTGGCCGAAACGCTCCAAACCATTACAATGCCGATACGAGACCCGGTCATGGTTCAGGCCAATCCGATTCGTATCCTTAGCGTTGAGGACCACCCGGTGTTCCGCGAGGGACTGGCGACTATCATCGGCTCTCAGCCAGACATGCTCCTCGTGGCCCAGGCGTCGAACGCCGTAGAGGCTGTTGCTGAATTTCGCCGCCACCGTCCCGACGTCACCCTCATGGACCTTCGGCTTCCCGGTACCAATGGGACCGATACGCTGATCGCAATTCGGGGCGAGTTTCCCCACGCACGTATCATTATGCTGACAAGCTCCGACAGCGATGGCGAGATCCAGCGGGCAATGCGCGCGGGAGCCTCAGCTTACATCCTCAAGAGCATGCCGAAAGATGCATTGCTCAACGTCGTCCGATCGGTGCACACAGGCCAACGACACATACCACCGGATGTGGCGGCCCGCCTCGCGGAGCATTTGGGGGAAGAAGATCTTACAACCCGGGAACTGGAGGTGCTCAGGCTCATTCGGGATGGCTATCGCAACAAGCAAATTGCGGATCAACTGGCGATTGCCGAAACTACTGTTAACTTCCACATTAAGAACCTGGTGGACAAACTTCAGGCTAACGATCGGACGCATGCAGTCACCATCGCGCTCCGGCGCGGACTGCTGCAAATCTGATCGAATTCCAGGCCTATAGAAAACCGCAGGATGCTGGCTATAGGTTTCGATATTCTGCGAAAGTTACGAATCCAGTATTGTCGCGGATAGTAGTAGTTCCTTGGCGGACTAGAGACCGTATCCAAAAATTGGAATCACGGCCGCACACGATGACAATTGCGGCTCGACCTGGGCTAGCTTAATTCAGACCCTTGCCATCGAATATTTAGAAGGCCGTGATAAGAGGACTCAAAGCTTTATGGGGCCAAAATATTGGCGATCAGCCAGGCTCTTGAGAATGTCGATCGGATTGTTTATTGCATCGACACTGAGTGCTTGCCACCAGTCCGCGCCAGAGCCGGTGACTCTTAATTACCTTCGTATTGGATGGATCACGCCGAACGAGTTACCCGCGACAGAGGCTTTATCGCGAGAGTTTACCAGGGAAACAGGCGTAGGACTCAGGCATCTTCGCGGAGTTCAGGAAGAGACTCTTGACCAGCTCACTCTAACGCGCAAACTCCTGCAGGAGGGTAGCTCTGGCCCCGATGTCATGGAGGCCGACGTAACCTGGCTTGGAGTACTGCAGGGGGACTTGATCGACCTGCGACCCTACTTGGCGGCTGAGACTTCGTCCTTGGCCCCGAGCGCAGCGCATAGCTATATAGTTGACGGCAAGATCTTGGCGATTCCATATCAGATTCACGCCGGCGTTCTGGAGTATCGAGCTGACCTTCTCGACGAGTATGGCTACGATCATCCTCCAAGGACGTGGGACGAACTTGAGAGGATGGCTTCGCGAATCCAGGCGGGCGAACACGCAAAAGGCAAGAAAGATTTTTGGGGTTACGTCTGGCCGGGAGCTGCCGCTGAATCCTTGACTTGCAATGCCTTGGAATGGCAGGTCGGCGAAGGGGGAGGCCGGATTATTGAGACCGACGGGACAATCAGCGTGAACAACCCTTCCGCGATTCGGGCATGGCAACGGGCTAGACGTTGGATCGGCTCGATATCGCCACCCAGCACCGTGGAGTACAGGGAGGTCGATGCCACTAACGTTTTTGATTCGGGAAGAGCCGTATTTGCCCGCGACTGGGGGGGCGCGCTTGGAGGGTCTTCGACAAGCCGCGAGCAATTGCGACTCCGCCATTGGGGACACCGGCTCCCAGCCGGTAAGGTCGGTTATACAACTCTTCCCACTGGTTCAACGGCGAGCGCCACCACTCTAGGCGGATTGGGCTTGGCGGTTTCTAGATATTCACTTCACCCCCGAGAAGACGCGGCCCTTATCCGGTTTTTGCTCCGCCAACAAATTGATTCGATGGAGAAAGGCACAGTTCTCAATCTGTCTAGTCAGGCTGTGGTCTATGACGTCGCTTCGGCGGTTGACTTAAACCACAATGCGGAGAATTCAGACCCGCGAAAAGCCATTTTGGTTGATCGGCCTACCAGGGTTGCCGCGGGTTCCTATGAAGAAGTCACCAGAGCTTATTTCGGAGCCGTGCATTCTGTATTAACTGGAGAAAAACCTGCCCCGGAAGCGACCGCGGACTTGGAAAAATATCTCGTCAAAATTACCGGGTTCCGCTCTGGTCTGCCCAGAAAGAACTAAATTGATGTTCGAACGGACGGGTGGCATTCCCGTGAGCCATTCTTACGCAAGAAGAGCGACCTCGAGATGAACTCAATCGACGCCAGATATTTCGATCTCGGTCCGCGTTTGAAGCTGACGTTTGCTCTTCTAGTCACGTTGATCTTGGGTGGAAACGGTCTTCTTGTTTGGCAATTTCACATCGCGCGGCTTCAGGAGGATCGCCTCGCTGGCGTGAGCCGGCAAATGACTTCAGTTCTCCGTCTTCAAGGGACTCTTCTTTCATTTCATCAAAGGTTGGGTGAATTGGCAGGGGCCCGGAATGCATATGCCTTAAAAACGGAGTCTGACTCCTTGCGAAGCACTCTACTCGAGCAAATTCAGCAAACAAGAGGAGCGCTGGCCCTTTTGCCGGCCGGAAGTCATGTAGATCCACTCTTTCTGCCAACCCTCGAAGCAATTGAAATCAGTCTACCTGCTCAACTCGGAACCATAACTGCGCTGGCTTCATCTGGAGACTGGGAGGCAGTTCAATTTCGAGTCGCCGACCGACTGAAGCCCATCGAGATTCAGGCTTCAGCACTGGTGACAATTGTCGATCAGGAGTTCGCCGGAGAGCTCTTACGATCCGAAGCCAATATGAGAACCGTGCAGGGCAGAATCCTTGTTCTTGTACCTGCGATGGCGATATCGACTTTTTCCATCGCCACGTTCTTTGCCTGGGCGATAGCGCGAAAAATCATTAAACTTCGCCTGGAGGAACGGCTTAACGAACGAACGCGGCTTACTCGAGAACTTCACGATACGTTTCTCCAGACCATCCAGGGCAGCAAGCTTGTTGCTGACGATGCGCTCGATCCCTCCGCGGATCCCATCCGAATGCGCCGAGCCATGGAAAAGCTATCCCTCTGGCTCGGACAAGCTACGCAAGAAGGACGGGCGGCGCTGAACTCTCTGCGTGCGACCACGACCCAGACAAACGACCTGGCTGACGCTCTCCGGCGCGTGACCGAAGACGGCCTGATGCCCGAGTCCATGGCGGTCACATTTTCTGTAGTTGGCGATGCCCGAGAGATGCACCCCATCGTCCGTGATGAAATCTACCGCGTGGGTTACGAAGCCATCCACAACGCATGTACGCATTCTGGTGCAAGTCAATTGGAAGTGGAGTTGAGATATGCGCACGACCTTGCCCTGCGTGTGACCGACAACGGCACAGGCGTAGACTCCGCGATCGCGGATAGGGGGAAGGAAGGACACTTCGGACTGCAGGGAATGCGGGAGCGTGCCGCTCGCATCGGAGGGAAGCTTACGCTCGGGAGTTCCCCAAACTCGGGAACCGAGATAAAGCTAATAGTCCCCGGAGGCATCGTCTTCCGGAAAATGGTTTCCGTTCGCCGAACCTTGTTCACAAGGACAAGAAGGCTTTTTCGCTGAAGAGACCAGACTCCCAATCTGGACGATTCGTGATTTTTTGACTGTTACTTAACCCCTCATCCCACCTGTAGAAAAATCTAGGCATAATTCTGTGGTTTTTGAGGTGTTCAGGAATGATGGACACGAATAACGTGTCGACATAGCAATTAAACAGTACGAGTGCACCCCTCAGAGCAGTTGCGTTCCGTAAAGTCTTGATAGCAGATGTCGCTACCTCTTGTGAAGAGACTTTAGTGTATCCACATGCGGTACCCATGAGGTTGATAGCAATGCGAGAATCGCGAAACCTCCGAATGTCGGCCCGCACACTTCAAGATTGCCTTCTGCCGCCGGTGGCCGTCACGGGCGGGCAGGAAAGGCGTACACAAGTGGGGCCGGATCGTCGCCTGGAATTCGAAAGTGTTCTGTCGCGCAACTTGCTGGGGTTCCAGCGAGTGGCCATGCGCTGGCTGCGCAATCCTGAAGATGCTGAGGATGCCGTGCAGGACGCCATGTTGTCTGCCTTCAAGCACATCACCCGTTTCGAGGGGCGCGCACAAATGTCGACTTGGGTAATGGCGATTGTAATTAACGCGGTACGGGCGCAATTACGCCGTCGTCTTCGACACACGATCCTTCCACTTGATCAGCCCACGCAGGACGGCCAGCAGACTATTGCGGACCTCGTCGCCGACCAAAGACCCACGCCGGAGCAGACTCTCGCAGAATGCGAGCGGCTAAAACTAGTCGTTAAGCTAACCCGCAGTCTTCCGCCTTCCCAGAGGATGGCTATGCAACTCCGCCAGAGGGATGATGGCCTTTCCATAAGAGAAGCAGCCGAAGTGCTTGGAGTGCCGGTAGGAACTCTGAAGGCACAACTTGCTCGTGGTCGAGTCACACTCAGGCAACAACTGCGCTGGAGCAATTCAATGACGCGGGGAAGGGATTCGGATCAATATGACATCGCAGGGCAGGGACAAACAAAGTAAAGGGCCGGAGGTCAGGGCAAGCCCGATTCAGTCTCACCCAGAGGTCACTTCCGCAAACCACGCTCCAAGTTTTGAAGAGATCAGGCTCCGCGCATATGAAATCTATCTCGAACGCGGCGGCCTTCCAGGCAGTGAGCTTGATGATTGGCTGCAAGCCGAACACGAGCTCGATGGTCGCGTGCCGCAAAAACGCGAGTCGACCGATCGAGAAGAACATTAACCATGAACACCCAGTCGGCACGTTTCGATCCTGGGAAGAAGCTCGCATTTTGTCTTTCACTTTGCCGATCGGTCAGCAGCTATGAGCAACAAGCGGTCAATGGGAGCGGTGATGGGGCTATGGCTGTTAGCGATGGCCTGCGTACTTGTCACAACACTGTGCCTATTCCCTTGTGCTAACGCGCAAGCGAGCGGGGCAGAGGTACTCACCCTCGACGAAGCGCTCGTCTTGGCCAAATCCAATAATCGAGATCTCAAGGAGGTTGGATTTGACGTGGGCAAACAGCGAGAAGCATTGGGAGAGGCAAAGACGCACCTCTATCCTCGGTTCGACACTTCCGTACTTGCGGCCGAATTGCTCGCCCCGCTCGATTTCACAATACAGAAAGGGCAGTTCGGTACCTTCCCGGGAACGGGGCCGATCCCGGGGTCTAATACTGATCTTCACACGCCTGCTCGCCCTATCGCGATTGCCTCGGTTACTGCGACCCAGCCTCTCACACAACTGATTCGCATTCACCTATTCGTCGCGGGCCAGCGGCTCAAGGTCGATGCGGCACGGTTGTCCTTCGACCAACGTGAACAGAAGCTAACGCATGACGTTCGCCAATCGTATTACCAGGTTCTGCAAGAGCAGATCCAGTGTGAATCCCAACAAGCGGTAGTGAAGTATCTGGACGAGTTGTTGCAACTCACGGACCGGCGTTTCAGCCAAAACGCTGCACTGGAAGCGGACCGATTGAGTGTCAAGGCAGAAGTCGCCAAGGCGACCTATCAGCTAACCACCATCGAAGACAGGCTCGCGGATAGCAAAGAGGTCCTTAATCATCTCCTAGGACGCAGCGTGCAGACAGAGTTTTCCGTGGAATCCGTTCCTGCGACGCTCCCCGAACAAGAGGACCTTTCGGCAGCCAGAGCGACTGCCCTCGAACATCGTCCAGAAATCAAACTGGCGTCAAATCGCATGCGCCAGGCTGAGCTGGCGACCAAGAGCGAGAAGACGCATTACATCCCGGACGTCTCCATCCAAGCAAGCTTCGTCACTCCGGCAAATATCAATTTTCTGCCACAAAACATAGGCTCCGTTGGCGCCTTGCTTACTTGGCAGCCGTGGGACTGGGGGGAGAAGCGCCACAAGGTTCGAGAAGCTGCCCTCACAGAGAAGCAGGCAGGACTTTCCGTCGAAGACACACGTGAACAGATTCTTCTGGACGTGGATTCGAACTTCAGGCGTCTCAGGGAAGCTCGCGCTCACCTTGCGGTCGCAGAAGCACTGCGAGACGCTGAAACCGAGAAGATGCGGAACCAAAAGGAAGCATATTCCCAGCAAGCGATCCTGTTCAGCGATCTGCTAAGGCAGCAGTCTTCGCTGGCAGACGCGGAGGGCGAATGCCATCGGGCGGTTCTCGCCTATTGGAGCGCGCGTGCTGATTTCCAGAAATCGCTGGGTGAGGAGTAGAGCCGTGAAGCTTTTCACGATCCCGCGCCACAGACTGAACACACCACTTGCCCTCATTGTCCTATCGGTAACGGGGGTGTTGGGCGGATGTAGTCACGAGTCGCAGATACCTTCGCAGCCGCCGAGGGCCGTCCGGCTCTCGACTGTCGCGGCGCCCCAAACCAGCGCAGAGACACTGCACTATTCCGCGTCCATTCTCCCCTACGCGCAGGTAGACCTCATTTTTCGATCATCCGGTTATGTAACGAATGTAAGGGAGGTGCGAGGAGCAGATGGGCGAACTCGCAACATCGGAACCGGAGACTACGTGGAACAAGGCCTCACCCTTGCGCACATTCGACGGGAAGATCTGCAGAATCAAGTGGCACAGGCGCAAGCCCAACTCGATCAAGCCGTGGCGCAGCACACTAAAGCCGATCAGGACTTCCAGCGCGCGAAAGCGCTCTATTCGACGCAAAGCATCACCAAGCCAGACTACGATCAGTCGGAGGCAGCCTTCAATGCGACGCAAGCTGCAATGGACAATGCCAAGGCCGCGCTGCTTCAATCCCAATTGACTCTCGGAGATGCCGACCTGAAGGCTCCTTTCTCCGGTTACATCCTTAGCCGAAATATAGATCTAGGGAGTCTGGTCTCTCCGTCCACGAATGCCTTTACCATCGCCGATATCGGGCGCGTAAAAGTCGCCTTTGGCGCTCCAGACTACGTTCTCAGTCGCATACGTTTAGGGCAGGAACTGACGATCCAGAGAGAGAATGATGCCGCTCCCGTGAAGGGGCGGGTTACAAGCATCTCCCCAGCCGCCGATACTCGCAACCGAATCTTCGCCGTTGAAGTTACCGTAAACAATCGCGATCGTCATCTGAAGCCGGGCATGATCGCGTCGATCGGCCTGGGTGAAGTCCCTCACTCGTCCATTTCGATCCCACTGAGCGCCATCGTGCCGCTCCCTGCGGAACCCGATCACTTTGCAGTGATGGTCGCGCAGGATCGCGCCGGCAGGCTCGTTGCCAACTTGCGCAAGGTTCAGCTGGGGACGACCCAAGACAATTCAGTTGCCGTTGAAGGAGTCCAACCTGGCGAGCGAGTGGTCTCCGTAGGTGCTCAGCTTTTGAAAGATGGCGACCCCATCCAAGTGATTCCTTAAGCAGCGAGCCATGGCATACAAAAACGACCAGGTTCGAATCGAGAAGACCCACAATGCCCCCCGGTTCTTTGTGGAGCACCCACAGGTCTCGTGGGTGTTGCTCATGGGTGTCCTCATATGGGGTTGGTTTGGCTACCACAGCATGCCTCAGCGGAAGGACCCTGACATTCCGGTCCGAGTCGCACTGGCCTTCTGTTCGTGGCCGGGTGCTACGGCGCAGCAGGTCGAGCAGTTTGTCACTCGTCCAATCGAGGATGCTGTTGCCGAGAATAAGACAATCCATCCCGGCACAGCTTCAGACTATGGAGTTCGCTCCGTCTCTCTCCCCGGCGCGGCTTACGTCTATGTGCAGCTCGCCGAGAATGTCTCAGACGTCAAAAGGCAATTCAGCGACATCAATCTCAAACTGAACGCACTCAACAACCAACTGCCGCAAGGTGCAGGTCCGATCTGGTTCCAAAGCGACTTTGGGGACACTGCTGCACTCATGTTGACTATCGCCAGTCCTAAGGCAGACCAAGTAGAAATCAATATTCGAGCCCAAGAGATCCAATCCGCAATCGAATCGGTTCGCGCAAAAAGGAAACACACAGAACACGATGTGCCGGTCGCGATCATCTATTCTTTCCCTCGGTCTATTTCCCCGGCAACGATGCTCGATGCGGTACGGCTCTTCGAGCAACAGGCAGATGAACAAAGTATTCTGCACGCGCCCCAGATGATCTCAGGAAGTGGTTTTATTGCTGTGGATGGTGTTTCGGACAAAGACAAAGATGATGTGAGTATCCATCGCTTCGTGGAAGCATTCTTTGAGAAACAATTACAGCGGTCTGATTTGCATCCGGATGGCTGGACGCCAATCATCATCCGTGATCCTCGTGATGTTCGCGCCAAGCTGACTGATGTCGTGGGCGACAAATATAGTTACGCCGATCTCGATAACTTTTCTGATCTGATTGGGAGAACCGTGCAAGGGGCGCCAGAGACCTCGAAAGTGGAGAGGCGAGGCCTCTTGCCGCAAGTGGTCTATCTGGAATATTCGCAAGACCGACTAGCCGAGTACGGACTTCAGCCGGCAGCCCTCGGACAGGTACTGCGCGCGCGCAACATCATTGCGCCGGGAGGCGCATTCGAAACCGACCAGCGACAGATCATCATCAATCCTTCCGGCCAGTTCGAAAGCAGAGACGCCATTGGGGAAGTCGCTGTCGCTAAGACCTCGACTGGAGCTCCCGTTTATCTCCGGGATCTGGTCAAGATTTTTCCCGGCTATCAATCTCCTGCCACCTATCTGAACTATTACACGTGGCAGGACTCCACTGGACAATGGCAGCGTAGCCGTGCGGTCACCTTGGCGATCTATATGCGCGATCAGCAACAGATCGCAAACTTCGGTCAGTCGGTCGATGAGAAACTTGCACAGCTCAAACAGATTCTTCCGACGGATCTCATCATCGCGCATACATCCGATCAGCCCCTGCAGGTCAAGGAGAACATTCATCTATTCCTGCGTGCCCTGCTGGAAGCGATCATCCTGGTAGTCGGGGTGTCGCTGATTGGATTTTGGGAATGGCGTCTCGCGCTGATCATGGCGCTGGCAATTCCTATCACACTCGCCATGACCTTTGGCGTTACGTACATGTTAGGCATCGACCTGCAGCAAGTTTCCGTGGCAACGCTCATCATCGCTTTAGGTCTGCTGGTCGACGTTCCTGTAGTGGCTGGCGACGGTATCAAACGCGGTCTCGCGGAAGGATTGCCGCGCGGAGTAGCGGCGTGGCTGGGTCCGACCAAGCTGGCTACGGCCATCTTTTACGCAACCCTGACGAACATCATTGCCTATCTTCCTTTCCTCATGCTCAGCGGCAACACCGGAGAGTTTCTCAAAAGCCTCCCCATCGTCATGACCACGGCGCTGCTGTGTGCTTTGGTGGTCGCCATGACGTTTGTTCCACTGCTGGGTTACTACATTCAACGAGCGCCGGCCAGGAAAGAATCGACCCTGGAGGAGAAGCGGGAGCGGGGCTTTTATGGCTTCTATAACCGGTTGGTGGGCCGGGCAATTCGACATCGCTGGTCCGTCCTGGCCGGTTCCTTCGTGTTCTTGCTCATTGGCGGCTTCGCAGCTTCACAACTTAAGTCCCAGTTTTTTCCTGAGGACGTCCAGTATTGGTTTTACCTCGACATCTGGCTGCCGAATGACGTTCCCCTAAGCGCGACAAACGATACCGCAATGCGGGCAGAGCAGGTTGTACGCAAGGTCGTTGAAGGTGCGCCAGAAGATAAAACAAGAGAGAAGGGAACTGAGCACCTGCTCACGTCCGTGACGAGTTTCATCGGCGGCGGAGGACCACGGTTCTGGTTTTCCATCGCTCCCGAAGCGACCCAGACCAACTATGCGCAGGTCATTGTGCAGGTGCGCGACAAGGAAGCCACCCCAAAGCTGATTGGACCTCTTCAGGATGAACTCAATAAAGAGGTCCCGGGCGCATGGATCACGGTGCGACAGTTGCAAACAAACCCAGTCGAAACTCCTGTTGAGGTCCTTATTACAGGCCAGGCAGATACCGACCCGCGAACCGAAAGCGATGACATCCGATCCCTTCGGGCAATCGCGTCCCAAGCCATGGATATCGTGCGGCAATCGCCGGGTATCGCTGTGTTGAGGGACGATTGGAGTCCCGACAGCCCACAGATGAAAATCGAGATTGATCCAGATCGCGCCAACCTGGTCGGAATTACGAATGCCGATGTCGCGATTTCCACGTCTGCCGCAATCAACGGAAACCCGGTGGGTATATATAAGGAGGGGAATAGGGACATCCCGATTGTTGTCCGCCTCCGGCCCCAGGATCGTGCACGGCTTTCACAGATCGAAAATCTCTACGTCAACTCATCGCAAGAGAATGTCAAAGTCCCTTTGCTTTCAGTGGCGACTTTGAAAGACATCCTCGAGACGGCGCGGATTCGGCGTCGTGAGCACTTTCGAACCTTATCTATCTTGTGCTTTCCAGCGCCTGGCGTCCTCGCATCGGAGGTACTCTCACCGATCGAACCTGAACTGATTGCCCTCAAGAAAAGCCTTCCACCGGGCTATCAATTACAGATCGGCGGGGAAAAGGCGAAGCAAGTTGACGGATTCACGAATCTCGCCGTCGTTCTTCTGATTTCTCTGGTCGGAATCTACTTGGCATTGCTGGTTCAGTTCAATAATGCCGTCAAGCCGTTGCTGGTCTTCGCGGCCGCTCCCTATGGAGCGATTGGTGCACTAATCGCTTTGGCAATCATGGGTACGCCCTTTGGCTTCATGGCATTTCTCGGAGTGGCCAGCCTCATTGGAGTCATCGTAAGCCACGTCATCGTGCTCTTCGATTTCATTGAGGAGATGCACGAAAAGGGCGAACCTCTGGAGCGCGCTCTTCCAGATGCCGGAATTGAGCGTATTCGACCCGTGATGATCACCGTGGGCGCGACGATCCTGGCTTTGTTTCCTCTCGCACTCGAAGGTGGCCCGCTCTGGAAACCTCTGTGCTACGCCCAGATCGGCGGACTCGCCGTCGCCACGTTCATCACCTTGCTCCTGGTCCCGGTTTTTTACTCGATTTTTGTCCTCGATCTCAAGTGGATCAAATGGGAAACGACTGACAAACGACCGGAGATCCCTGAAGCACAACCGACGACATCATGACGAATACTCGGCAGAAGATCATGGTTCTCTTCAATTATTGGCAGGGCCTTAATTATGAGCGTATCTGAATATGATCTGGTTGTGATCGGCACCGGCCCAGCGGGCCAGAAGGCTGCGATCGCGGCGGCTAAGGCTCGCAAGCGTGTTGCCATCGTCGACCGGGCTGTCATGATCGGAGGCGTAAGTGTTCACACTGGCACGATCCCCAGCAAGACGATACGCGAGGCCATCTTTCAGCTTGCCGGTTTAGCCGTAAAGGCTCTGTACGGCGATGGATTTCGAAGCCGTGGCATTTCTGTCCAGGATGTCGCCTCCCGTGTGAGCACTATTGTCGAACGAGAGACTGAGATAGTTCGAGGGCAACTGACGCGAAACGGGATTACGGTCTATCAGGGCGATGCGCTGTTTCTCGATCCTCACACAATCGAAGTTCAGGGCCAAGGGACTAGCGTTAAAGGAGAAAAGATATTGGTCGCTTGCGGCACGCGACCTGCGCACAGCCCGGAGATTCCTTTTGACAACAGTCGCATTGTGGATACCGATCACCTCCAAGCCCTGGGTGGTCTTCCGAAAGAAATCATTGTGGTCGGAGCTGGGGTTGTGGGCCTTGAGTACGCATCGTTTATGGCTGTATTGGGTGCCGATGTTACCTTGATTGACCAAAGGCCGACTGTTCTTGAGTTTGTAGATCGACAGATCGTTGAAGCGCTTTCCTATCACTTGCGCCAGCTTGGGGTTAGATTTCGGTTGGCGGAAAAGGTGACACATGTCGCAATCGACCCAGTGCGCGATCGTGTTGTTGCCGATCTGGAGAGCGGCAAGAAAATCCAAGCCGATGCGCTCGTTTATGCCGTGGGCCGCCAAGCCAACGGCGACCAGCTTGGCCTGGATGCTGCAGGACTGGCAGCGGACTCGCGCGGGAGGTTGAAAGTAAATCAGTTCTTTCAAACCAACGTTCCTCATATCTACGCGGCTGGCGATATTATTGGATTCCCGGCACTGGCAAGTACCTCGATGGAGCAGGGCCGGCTGGCGGCCTGTCACATGTTTGGAATTCCATTTGAACACACGCCCGATCTCTTTCCTTACGGGATTTATACCATTCCGGAAATCTCTATGATTGGCCAGACGGAGGAAACACTAACCGCCAATAAAATTCCATATGAGGTGGGAATCGCAAGGTACTCTGAACTTGCAAAGAGCATGATGCTCGGCGATGAGACTGGGATGCTGAAGCTGCTTTTCGATCCGGGAACCCACAAACTTCTTGGCGTGCATGCTCTAGGACAGCGTGCGACTGAAATCATCCATATTGGTCAAGCGGTGCTCTTCTACGGCGGGTCAGTCGAGTATTTCCGGGATGTAGTCTTTAACTATCCAACTCTCGCCGAAGCGTACAAAGTAGCCGCCTTCGACGGCTTGAACAAACTCTGATCGATGCGCTCAAGAATGGGAAAACGGCGGAAATCTAACAGGAGATTCTGGAAACTGGGCTGACAACACATGCGAATAGACAAGGGCGTCTCGTTTCTATTGCTTTTCGGATTTGGTCTCTCGGTATTGCCCGGAATAGCGCAGACTGCCGAGGACAAATATCCCGAGAACCCGACGCCGCAAGTCAATGTGCCATCGAAGGCTGCACGGCTCGGCCGGCTGCCAATAGAGTGGATTATTGGTCCATACATTCCGGCGCAGGGGCAACTGGAGACTTTATCGAATTCCCAGCGAGGGCAAATTTATGTTCGGCAGACGTTCCTCACCGCCGGATCTTATGTGGCGAGGGCGTTTTCAGCTGGACTTGACCAGGCACGTGGTGAGCCTCCCGATTGGGGCGGCGGTTCTGTCGGCTATGGCAAACGTTACGCGGCGCGGTACGGAGAGTTCGTAGTTCAGAGCAGCATACTGTCTGCGGGGAATGCTCTGCTTGGGTATGAGCCTCGGTACGACTTTTGCCGTTGCGAGGGGTTCTGGCCTCGCACGCGCCACGCTATATCGCGAAACTTTGTAGCCTATGACCGAAGTGAGCACAACCTTCGGCCACAAGTGCCGACGTACACGGGTGCGTTCGCGGCTGGCGCGCTGTACAACACATGGCTGCCCGGGCAGCATAACGTTTGGAGAGGCGGTGCATACAATGTGTTGTCGCAGGCAGGAATTGGGAGTGGTTATGATTTTGTGAGCGAATTTGCCTTGGATATTCTGCACTCGTTTGGCCTGAAAAAGGGCGTGCGGCGCGCGCCCTAATCGCGGGACTTCCAACCGCCTCTACATGAACCAACTCACCTACAAGGAAAAGATCTCACGTTGTTGGAGGGCGATGTGAATTTGAAACTGGCTGGAAAGGTTGCGTTGGTAACGGGATCGACTGCAGGGATCGGGTTTGCCATAGCTCAGTCACTCGCAATCGAGGGTGCGCATGTCTACGTGAATGGACGCACGCAAAAGCGGGTGGATGCGGCGATGGCGGCAATCCGATCGCATACCGCAACGGCTAAGGTTGATGGCATTGCAGCGGACTTTTCAGGTTCAGTCGGGGCAGAGGTAGTGATTGCGAAGCTTTCCGCGGTGGATGTGTTGGTGAACAATGTCGGAATTTTCGAACCGAAGCCATTTGCAGAGATTCCCGATGCCGACTGGCACCGCTTCTTTGAAATCAACGTAATGAGCGGAGTGCGAATGGCGCGACACTACCTCTCCGGAATGCTGAAGAGGAACTGGGGCCGGATTCTTTTCATTTCGAGCGAATCAGGGGTGCAGATTCCGGCGGAAATGGTGCATTACGGAGTGACGAAGACTGCACAGATTGCCGTGGCGCGAGGGATCGCGGAATCGGTAGCTGGAACCGGCGTGACTGCAAACAGCATTCTTGCCGGGCCGACGGAGTCGGAAGGTGTTGGCAGCTTCGTCGAGGCGATAGCGAAACAGCAAAACAAATCGAAGGGACAGATCGAGCAGGAGTTCTTCGAGCATGTGCGGCCGTCGTCCTTGCTGAAGCGCCTTGCCACCGTGGATGAAGTTGCAGCGCTGGCCACTTACGTGGCCAGCGAGCTTTCTTCCGCGACGAACGGGGCAGCCCTGAGAGTAGATGGTGGTGTCGTTAGGTCGATTCTCTAAACGACATATGGAAATGGACGGTTGGGCCCGATACGCTGCGGACATTCCGGTGTCAGCGTACATATGACCCGTTCTTTTTGCGCACATGGTCCAAGCGTGGCGCCTGGCTGAGAGGAAATCAATTATGAACCCCGCGTACCTGCCCGCCCTCGCTGCGCTCTCCGGTTCTGCCGTCGGCGGGTTAACGTCCTTTCTCAGTTCGTGGCTCGGTCAAAGTGGGCAGCTTAAAGCGCAGGTGTTCCTCAACGACAAGAGTCGCAGGCAGGAACTCTATCGTGAATTCGTTGATGAAGCTTCGAAGGGATACATCGACTCGATCACTACCAATACTCCTGATTTAACCAGGCTTGTTGCGCTCTACGCTCTGATCAGTCGAATGCGTTCACTATCGTCGCCAAACGTAATCGAAGAGGCAGAAAAAGTCGCGCAACTGATCGTACGATCATACCCAGAGCCAAATATGACATTTTCCGACCTCCGTCCAATGATCACCGCAAAGGCAATTGATCCTTTGCGGAGTTTCTCAGAATCGTGTCGCGAAGAATTGGAAAAGCTGAAATAGCATACCTGGCTTTCGATCAGAGGCAAGTTCAAATCAGTCACCAGTAACAAGACTACGCCTTCTGGACATCGCCAGCGTGAAGCCTCACTCACGAAGGGCACACCGATCCGGCACGACACCAAACTCAGCATCGTTGCAGGCTCGAAACCGCCCTGAATGATGTGTGGCGATTTCAAACCACTGCGAAAGCATTCCTGCATCAGGCGGGCATAATAGACAGGACTTTGCCGCCTTGGAAACCAGACGAAGGGCGTATCCCTCAGGTCACGCAACCGAAACCTTTTTATTTTTGTTAGCTCCGATGATTGTACCGGGCCGTCCCTTGAGGAATTTGGTTGGTGCCCGGCAGATCTGCCTGCAACGTAACGTCTTTTTCGCGGTACGCATTACGGTACGTAAATCGTTCAGCTTGTATCGACCAGCAAGGACTTAGGTGGCCGCCCGCCTCTTGCAAGTCGTTGGATTTGCTTATAGGCGTTGTTCTTTCACGGCGATGACACGATTTTCTTTTTAAAATCCAAGCGCGTCGAAGATTGTGGCAACAGTCTCTCGATGTGTATTGCCGACGCTTAGGCGAACATCGGCGCTGGTCACAGAATGGTCACAATAAATCGGCCATCTTGACGAGTTAAGTTGTTGATTGAAGGGGTAGTTAGGCCCG
>Ga0209488_10001559_pt1 | contig 19568 bp, 14 predicted proteins | sample Rivendell_Oct201_8_FD_188349 | JGI IMG/M metagenome (GOLD analysis project Ga0209488, IMG submission 188349) | Vadose zone soil microbial communities from the Eel River Critical Zone Observatory, Northern California, USA -... | ecosystem: Environmental > Terrestrial > Soil > Vadose zone >...
GAGTAGCATTCTGGCTCAGCAAGACTCCATTTGCTTCTTCGGCCGATTCCGACATTTACCTTCGGAGCGGTCGTAAGTCCCGATTAGCCTAACCGGAGAAGTGCCAGCGCCAAACGGCCCCGTTATGTTCTGTAGAACCCGCATAAACAGCGGCTAGATCGCAGATTTCGCTTGCTTTTCAGGCAAATGTACGATAGAGTAGTAATAGTAATTTCATAGTATACCATAGCGACGTAGGCGGGGTTGAGAATACGCCAAATCCAGAACGGGCATCGCACGCCGCAAGTGTGCGTCACTGGTAGCCCACTGGGTGCAATCGGTACTGCTAGGGTTCAACGCCGTCAACTCCCGCTCGGGACTGACTCCTCACAGACGGCAAAATCCAAAAGCAATCAACGCCACGATGCGCGCTGGCTAGCTTAGGACGCCAAGCAGCTCCGTCAACAGTACAGTCGTAGCGTTCATAACACCGCATACACAGTGGCTAGAACGCATGTCTGGCTAATACTCCCCACTCCGGCACCAATTCTGAGAATTCTGCGAAGTTGCAGTTGAACCTCTAATTCATTTCCCTCGGAAAAAACAGTTTTCTCCGGCATTAAATCGGTTTAATCTTTGTCCCGGTAGCGTAGTCAGCCTGGACTGCGCTCTTCGTTGCTGTAGCCGGCCTTCTGTCTACCCTGAAGCTCGAAGGCAGACGGGCCGCGTAGTTGAATCGCACGCGAAATGAGGATCCATGCTCCGGCGTTTCTTGCTGACCGCTTTGCTTGGCTGCACGCTATTCGCGCTTTCGTCATTTGCCGACACTCCTGAATCAGTGACACGGCCTTCGAGATCCATGGAACTGTTGCGCGGATGGGAGATTCAATCGTCATGCGAGGCTAAGGACCCCGGCGAGCAGATTTCGCAGGTAGGGTATGCGACGGCGCGATGGCACAAGACCACCGTTCCCAACACCGTGGTCGGCACTCTGGTGGACGACAAGACTTATCCGGATCCCATGGTGGGCACCAATCTGAAGAGTCTTCCAGGAATGAATTATTCCGCCGCGACCTTTTTCGCGAATCAGGACATGCCGGAGGGAAGTCCGTTCAAATGCTCGTGGTGGTGGCGAAATGAATTTGTATTGCCGGCGACGTTTGCGAAGAAACACATCGCCATTCACTTTCCTGGCATCAACTACCGCGCGAACGTGTGGTTTAACGAGCAGAAAATCGCCGATGCGCAGGATGTCGCGGGGACTTACCGGATTTTTGAATTTGATTTGACGAAATACGCCAAACCCGGTGCGGAAAATGTGATCGCCTTGGAAATCGCGGCGCCTGCTAAGGAGGATCTGGGCATCACGTGGGTGGATTGGAATCCTACGCCGGCGGATAAGGACCTGGGGGTCTGGAAGGAAGTCTCGGTTACAGCGAGCGGGCCAGTGGCCATTCGAAATCCATTTGTGAAGACTCATTTGAATGATGATTTCACGGCTGCGGATGTGACGATTTCCGCTGATTTGCGAAACGATTCTGGCGCGGCAGTGAAGGGTGTTCTGTTAGCCGAGGTTGACGGAAAATCCCTCAAGCAGCCCGTTGCGATTGCGGCTGGAGAAACGAAAACGGTGCGCTTCGAACCGGCGCAGTTTGCAGAGCTAAAATTCTCGAAAGCAAAACTTTGGTGGCCGTACACCATCGGAACGCCATATCGCTATAAGGCGAACGTTCGTTTCGAAACCGAGCTAGACCACGAGATTTCAGATTCGGCTACCGTTTGGTTTGGAATTCGCCAAGTCACCAGCGAACTTACCGAAAAAGGCCATCGCCTTTTCAAAATAAATGGCCGGCGGATTCTGATTCGCGGCGCCGCGTGGGCGCCAGATATGTTTCTGCGGCCGATGTCGAAAAAGCTGGATGCGGATCTGCGCTACGTGAAGGACATGGGGCTGAACACGATTCGCCTGGAGGGGCGCATCGATCGTGACGAATTGTTCAACAAAACCGATGAACTGGGAATTCTGGTGATGCCCGGATGGACCTGCTGCGACGCCTGGGAATTGTGGGACAAATGGTCGCCGGACACGCGCAAAGTTGCGGCTGCTTCGATGGCCGATCAGGCGCGGCGTTTGCGCAATCATCCCAGCGTTTTCGTGTGGCTGTATGGCAGCGACAACCCCCCTCCCGCCGACGTGGAGAAAATGTACCTGGCCATTTTGCATGACGCGGAATGGCCGAATCCTTCGGTTTCGTCGGCCAGCGCCGCGCCGACAACGGTTACCGGAAACTCCGGCGTGAAAATGACCGGCCCTTACGAATATGTTCCGCCGGTGTACTGGCTGGCCGATACCACTGCGGGCGGCGCTTACGGCTACAACACCGAAACCAGCCCTGGCCCTGCAATTCCGACTCTGGAGAGCGTGAAAAGATTTATTCCGAAAGAGCATCTGTGGCCGATGGATGATGTCTGGAATTACCATGCGGGCGGGGAGCGTTTTACTACCGTAAACGTTTTTACCGACGGGCTGAATAAACGCTATGGAACGACGATTTCGTTGGAAGATTACGAGCGCAAAGCGCAAGCGGTGGCCTACGATGGCGAACGCGCGATGTTTGAAAGCTATGGACGCAATAAATATGTTTCTACTGGCGTAATTCAATGGATGCTGAACAATGCCTGGCCATCGCTGATCTGGCATCTGTACGACTACTATTTGGTGCCGGGCGGGGGATATTTTGGAACTAAGAAAGCGATGGAGCCCTTGCACGTGCAGTATGGTTACGACGACCAAGGCGTGGCAGTTGTAAACGACACTTATCAGGAGCGCAAAGGGATGAAAGTTCGCGCGCGAGTATATTCGATTGACGCAAAACTGCTCGCCGACCAGGAGGAGTCCGTGGATGTTCCCGCGGATGCGGCGATGAAAGCGTTCGATCTGCCGAAACCGGATGGATTGACGATGACGTTTTTTGTGAAATTGGATTTGCACGATGCGCGTGGAAAAAACGTCAGCGATAATTTCTATTGGCTTTCTGCAAAAGCGGACACGCTGGACTGGGCGCACAAACAGGATACGGTATACACGCCGCAAGCGGAATTTGGCGATCTAACCGGGCTGAATTCATTGCCACAAATCAAATTGCAAACCAGCGCGTTGCTGGATCAGAAGGCGGGAGCGGCGACAGGTAAGGCGCATGTGCGCGTGAAAAATACTTCGTCGAACATTGCGTTCCAGATCCGCTTACGGCTGGTGGATAAAAGGGACGATCTCGACGTGGCGCCAGTGCTTTGGGAAGACAACTATTTTTCGCTGCTGCCGGGCGAAGAACGCATTGTCGCCGTGAGTTACGACGCTTCGGAGTTGCACGGCATGCATCCGGTCATTCAAGTTGGTGGTTTCAACATCTCCGCCGGAGAAGTCCCTGTACAAACCAGCCCCACACACTGAGTCGTTAGCAAAGATCGGCGTGACCTGCGTTCAAAACGCCGAATTTGCAAAGTGTTGTGTCGTGATGCACAATTCGCGTCGATGAGCACAAAAGACACCCCACTGAACAATTGGAATTTCAGACTGACACGCGTCGGCATCCTTTTCAGTGTTTGTCTCAGCGTTTGCACAGTCGCGTTTGCTCAGGATGCCAAGATTGCCACAGCCGAATCCGCAATTTCGGCGCGGATCGCGAAGAGCGGTGCGGACGTTGCCGTGTATTTCCGTACTTTGGATGGAAGAGCGCAATGGTCGGTTCGCGCTGATGACGTATACCATGCCGCCAGCACCATGAAAATTCCCGTAATGATTGAGCTGTTTCATCAGGTGCAGGAGAGAAAAGTAAAACTGGCCGACACATTGCTGGTTAAGAATGAGTTTCACAGCATTGTGGACGGCTCACCCTACGTGCTCAATGCTTCTGACGATTCAGAAGGCGAGTTGTACAAAGCGGAAGGGCAGATGCGCACGCTGCGCGAGCTTTGCGAACTGATGATTACGGTCAGCAGCAACCTTGCGACGAACCTGCTGATTGAAAAACTGGGGGTTGAAAATATTCGCGCCGAAGTGCACACGCTTGGCGCGGATGGAATGAACGTGAAGCGCGGAGTGGAGGACAACAAAGCTTTTCAAAACGGCCTGAACAATACCACCACCGCGAGCGGCCTCGGGGTGTTGCTGCAGGCAATCGCGGAAGGCAAAGCGGTGGATGCCGCCAGTTCGAATGAGATGGTAGCGATCTTGGAGTGGCAGAAATTCAACGAAGGGATTCCAGCGGGCCTGCCAAAGGGCATTCCGGTGGCCCACAAGACCGGGGAAATTACAAAAATCCATCACGATGCGGCGATTGTGTTTGCGAAGCGGCCATTCATTCTGGTAATTCTGGTGCGCGGGCTGACCGAAAAGAAGGATAGCGCGGCGCTGATGGCGGACGTCAGCAAGAGCTTGTACCAAGCGATAGAGTAAGGTGGCGCGCAACCTGATAAGGGCTCCGGCACATCCAATGCACGAGTGTGAGAGTGTATTGCGATTCGCGTTGAACTTCCGGAGAATCGATAAGGGCATTGCGCGGGAAATGCGAGGGGAAGATGACCACACGAAACATTTCGAAAGCACTGCTGGCGGCGGTGGCTGCCTTGCTTTTGGGCGGAATAGGATTCGCTGATACCCTGGAACTGAAAGATGGAAGGGTGCTGCAGGGAAGATACTTAGGGGGAACGCAGGCGATTTTGCGTTTTGAAGTAAATGGGGATGTGCAGACATTTCCCACGCACGACATTGTGGCGTTGACGTTTACGCGCGGTGGGGGACGGCGCGCGGCTGAACCGCAACCACCTCCTGCTCCCAACAATCCGCCGGATAATCCTCCGAACGATCCGCCACAAGCACCAGCCCAGGCTGCACCGCCGCAGGGGTACAACGGCGGTGACTTCACACTGCCGGCAGGACAGCCGATGATGGTACGCATGATCGATGGCGTGGACTCGTCCAAGAATCACGTCGGCGATATTTTTCACGCCAGCCTGGAGACGGATTTGAACGTGAACGGAGTGCTGGTGGCGCGCAGAGGCAGTGATGTTTACGGGCGATTGGCAAGCTCGGACGAAGGAGGAAAGTTCTCCGGGAAATCGGAGTTGCAGTTGGAGCTGACGCGGTTAGTGATCGACGGGAAGGATTTTCCTCTCATCAGCAGTGACTATAACGTGCAGGGCAAGAGCCGCGGAGCGGACAGCGCGAAGAAGGTTGGCGGCGGCGCGGTGCTGGGCGCAATCATCGGCGGAATTGCCGCCGGTGGCAAAGGCGCGGCAATCGGCGCTGCGGCCGGCGGCGGAGCCGGCGCGGGCGTGCAGATTTTGACTAAAGGGCAGCAGGTAAAGGTACCCAGTGAAACGCTGCTGGAGTTCCGGCTGCAACAGCCGGTGACGGTGACGCCGACCGGACAATAAGCGAGCCTGCAAACGCTCCCGCGGGGTGCGAAATGTGCGCCGGAAGCACATGTTGTTTCTTAGGAAGCACATTCGCCTCATTTCATGGAATTCCTCCTTGCCACTTCTACTGTTAGTGACTAAGCTACCCCGTCAAGCAAAAAGCCTTTGTTTTTGAAGGGCTTAGGTGAGGGGCAGATGCCGAAGGAAAAACCGCAAGTAAACATCGGAGAAGTGATCAGGACCTATCGCGGGCAGCGCGGATTGTCACAGGGCGATATCGAGCGGCGCACGGGATTGCTACGCTGTTACCTGTCGCGCGTGGAGAATGGCCACACCGTGCCTTCTCTCGAAACACTGGCGAAGATTGCCGAAGCGATGGATATTTCGCTGGCGGATTTTTTCCCAGGAACCGAAACGCCGCGGGATAAAGAGACGCAAAAGATGCTGGGCGAGCTTTCCCAGGACGAAATCCGGTTTCTGGTGGAGATCAAGCGCTACAGCTCGACGCTGTCGGATGGCGACAAGCGGCTGGTGCTGGCGATGATCCGCAAGATGGCGACGATGATTCCGCCGCCAGTGCGGAAGCCGTTGATACGGCGGTCTGCGGTTTAAGATCAAGCCGGTATGAAGATACGGTTTAAGAAGTACAAATTTCTCATTACGTTAAACAGGTAATAAGCGAATCACGCCAAGGCAGTCCCAAAAGAGGAACGTTAAAGCCGCTGCAAAAACTAGAGAAGGAATATTCGTCTTTTTCAATAGGGCAGCGACCGCGGTGAAGAGCATCACTATGCCGTTACAACCGATGGCACCGTAGGGAAGCGTCCTTTCGTTAAGGGGAACGCCAGTCCCAGGGCTGTCCAGCCGAAGTTCGCGGTGACCAACCAGAGAAGCCCGGCATCGACTATCTCGAAGTTAGATTTCGCGCGAGCAATCTCAATCCAGCCTTGGCCAGCGGCAATATCGGGCTGAAACAGAACAGCACTAAAACCCCGTAGATCAATGTACGCATCGGCCGGGCCATGATCAGGAACGGAGAACCAGGCAGCTGGCGATCATGTCGTGGAGGGCCTGCTTTTTTTCGGTGACACCGGCGAGGATGTAACCGATGCCAAGAGGAATGAGTCCGGAGATGATCTTGGCGAAGAATCGGCCCGAAGCGCGCGCAAAGGAGATGCGGTTGCCGTTGAGGTCGGTGACGACCAGGCTCATCACTTTTTTGCCGATAGTGCCTTGCCAGTCGGAACTTTCAAAGTACGCGTAGTACAGCCAGCTACCAAGAGTGGTGACAGCTACCAGAAGAGCAATAGAAGATACGAAAGCAGCGATGGCAGCCGGATCGGGTTCGCTGTTATGGCGGGCCATGCCTTGAATCGCTGCGCCGAGGCCGGAGAGCATCGCGACGGGAATGCAGATCGCGAGAAAAACGGCGCCGAGCAGGAGGCCATCGATCAAATGGGCGACGAAGCGGAGCCAGAAACCGCCATAGGCACGAGTGACCGGAGGAAGCCAGTGCGGAGAGACCGGCGCTGCCGGGCTGAGTGAGGCATCCGAAGCATTGCCAGGCGCAGCGGTCGAAATTGGAGCGGCGGTTCCGCAAACCTGGCAGAAAGCGGTACCGGCGGCAAGGTTGTTGCCGCACTTTGAGCAGAACATTATTTTCTCCTGGGCGAGAGAGAAACCATGAGTTGCACGGGAGATGTTACAGGAAGTGTCGTGGTGAAGTGAAGGAAGGGATTTAGGGGGCGATGGAGTAGGGACTAGGGATCAGGACCAGCGCTTAAGCGTTGTTTGGTAGATGGAGAGACCAAGAACGCGAAAGAGCAATGAATGGGCTACAAAGTTGGCGCGGCTACGAGCCTGCGCAAAGTCCGAGCTTTGCGGCCGAAGTACATGCCATTGAGCGTCTTCCATGGAGCGATGAGGAAATAGAGATAGCCGGTAGCGCCGGCCCAACTCGCGGGAAGAAAGAGACCGGCAAGCAGAGCGGCCAGGCATGCGATGAGGCCGATGGCAGCGAGGCCAAGCGCGTCGACTATGGAAGAGACGGTTAGCAGGCGTTCGAGACCGTTGAGAGCGAGAGATTCGCGGTGACGCCAGGCGTTCCAATAGAGAGCAGCGATGAGGAAATAGACGGCGGCGAAACCCAGGCCGTATAGAACCATTAGCTCCGTGACTTGAGACGAGGTGGCGAAGTGCGCGGTACCTTCGCGACGGACGATTTGGCCGAACAGCGTGGTGAAAAGAAATTTTAACGGATAGACGTAGAAAAGAACTACGAAAAGCAAACAGGAGTTAAGCAGAATGGTGAACTGATCATGCAGAGCGTAGCGCCGGAAGAAAACGTAGTGCGCATACCAAAGGGTGAGGAGCATGGTGAAACAAATGGCGAAGGGTACAAAGCCGCGCACGATTTCGTGCAGGCCGGAAAAATCCTTGGGCACCTCGAGGGAGACGACGAGCAAGGTGAGCGCGAAGCCGAATACCACGTCGCTGAAAGCGTCGATGCGCGACATAGCGACGCCGCGCATGCGGAAACCATTTTCGACAGGCTGGTGATCGGGAGAGTCCACGCGAATTCTCCGGGTGCAGCGTTTCTTAGACTATGGGCCTCAGACTATAGGCCCCAAGGCTATGGGCAGAGCATACAACAAAATGGGTCTAGCGTACCGTGGCGCCATCCGTGCGCGGCTTGGCTATGGCTGGCGTGTCCACATTTAGAACGGAAGTCACGAAATCGCTTAGCGTCATGCCGAGATGGCCTACGACGCGCTGTTTGAGTGAAGTGTAGTCCTGAGTACCGCTGAAAATATCGGCCATGATCTGGCGGAAAATGGTGCTGCGGCGGAGGAATTGCACCATGCGCGTGGTGACGGCGGTACCGAGGAATGTGCCACGGTAAAAACGGCGCACGATGCGCGCGGCGAATTCGAGTTCGCAGGAGAAGGCCGCGCGAACCCAGTCGGTGTACATCTGCGGATTGCCTTCGGCGATGGCTTTGCCGAGAAGTTCGCCGGAGCGCATGGCGTAGAACAAACCTTCGCCGGTGAGGGGATCGACGAAAGCCGCAGCATCACCTACCAGCGCCCAATTTTTGCCGACGACTGTGCGCTGCGAAAGTGTCGGAACTTGTGGCGAGGGGAGAACATGGCTGTAGAAGCGCGCGGTTTCGGTGGAAAGTTTTTGCTTGCCGATAAACATTTGCAAGTGAGCGCGCAGTTCGTTTTGATTGTGCGAGGCCATGCTGCCGCAGATGCCGACTGATAAATGATCGCAACGCGGGAAGGACCAGATGTAGCCGTCAAAGTGGGGAAGAAATTTGATGATGATGGAATCGGCGGGCTGGGGAATGAAGTAGCCTTGGGTGATTTCGAGTTCGTCTTTTTGCAGCGCACGTGTTCCCGGTAGAAGTTGATTGCGAGCGCCAGCGGCCAGCACCAGAAAATCGGCGGTGCGCCATTCGCCTTCGATGGAGTAGCGTGGTTTTTCGCCAGAGGTGTCTACGGCCACGATGCGTGAGCGATGCACCTGGCAGCCAGCGTTCTGGGCACGTTCGAGAAGCATGCCGTTCAGAACCATGCGCGAATAAATAACGATGGGATTGCGCATTTCGAGTTTGGCGCGTTGTTCGTTGCTGGCGATGAGTTCGATGGAGTGAATCAGTTTTTTTGGATAGGGATTGTCGAGGAGAAAAGGAAAGCGCTGAATGGCTTTGTGAGTGAGGCCGCCGCCGCAGGGTTTCTCCCACGCGAGATGCTCGTCAAAAATATTGACGGTGTTGCCGGAGCGGGCGAGTTGTTCGCCACACATGGCGCCGGACGGACCGCCGCCTATGATTACGATTTCAGCCATCAGGTTTCTCTCGCTATGTGGTGAGACCGTGTTCGAGCGCGAAGTCCTTAAGCGATGGGGAGAATCGCCAGGACAAAACCAGCGAGGAGTATAGCACTGAAAATTGCGCAGGCCGGGATGGAGCGTGTCTGGACGCGTATTACATCGCTCGCCATCCGTTGCAAAAGTGAAAACAAAGCAAAGTAGACGATGAGGAGCACAAAAACGAACTGCGCCGAGCGCAAATAAAAGATGGCGCTGACAAGAACGAGCCAGAGAATTCCGCGGGACGCAAAAAAGTAAACGAAGCGGCGGAGACGGTTTGCGGCGATGGGACTTCCTAGAAAAAGTTCTTCGGCCAGATGCCACGGGAGGAGCGCGAAGAAGAGAATCGGAAAGCGAAACCAACGAGAGGGAGTGAGCCAGGCTTCATAGAAAGTGAGTTCGAACCACGCGCCGAAGAGAAGAATGAGCAATACGGCGGCGGCTGCGCTGGCCGCCGTGGTCATACTGAAGAAGGCCTTCAACCCTGGAAGGGCCTTGCGATGTAACGCGAGTGTTGCCGCACCGATCAGAAACAGAAATGAGACAAGATAGTCGCCCTGGAAAATGTGAAGAAAGCGAAAAGGCACGAAGAAATGGAGCAGTGTCACTGAAAGAACGGAAAAAAGCGCTAGGACAGATGCGGTGCGAAGAAATGAATAGGCGGGATTGCAGTCGAGAAGAGAGTTGTTTGAGGAAACCGTGGCCATTTCGCGAAGAAAGGGCGGTGCCAGAATGACGAGACCGAGCAGTCCGAGGATGCAGCCGAGTTCGGGCGTATTTTTTGGCAGCGGCGCAGTGGGATCGGTGCCAAGAATTTGCGATGTCCAAGAACGCATGGCATCGAAGGTTGCCGGAGCAAACAGGATACTGACGTGAGAGGTGCGCGGGATGACTTCGTATTTTGTAGATAGGTTCGTTGATTTGGTGACGAGATCCTGAGCGATTTGGCGGATAGCCGCGGGTTCCCAAGCAGCGCTAAGCACCAGAGAGTGAGCGGCGAGGACGGGCGGAGTTGGAAACAGAAGAAGTTCGGAAGCGACTCCTGGGGCGGGATGCATGGGCGCGGGGGAAATGGCGATGACGCCGGCAACGGGAAAGTCCGCCGCGACGCGAGTGGCGATCGCGCCGCCCATAGAATGGCCAGCGAGAATAGTGCGTTCGGGAATGATGGCTTTGCGCGCAGATAAGTCGCGAACCAGTGCATCGGCGCAAGTTTCCACGCGTTCTGGCGAAAACGGGCCGGGAGTTTTTCCGTGGCCAGGAAGATCGGGAACGAACACACGCAATTCCTGATTGGTAAACTCTTGCGCGGTGAACGCCATTACTTTCTTGTTGGCGGAAAGTCCGTGAAAAAGAATTATCGAGCCGACGGGAGCGCCGGAGCGAGCTTCATAGATGTCAGTGGCCATATTGCAGCCGCCCGCGGTGGCGAGCACGGTGTGCACTTCATAGGATTCTCTGCGCGCGAGAATAAATCCGGCGACGCACAGCAGCATACCGACCACCGCCTGAAGCAGTGCGCGACGAAGCAACGTTGGAACGGCGAGAGGCGCGCTCACGAATGTACTCTCGCTGGCTTGACGCTCGGAGTCAGGTCGATTGTGAGCGCGTGATAAACTATAGCGTAGCGTGCTGAAAGGCAATTAAAGAGGGTGTGGAATTGAGCGCCGGGATTTTGAGTCTGCACCAAGCGATTTTGCAATTTGGCCCGACGAAACGCAATGGGCGGCGCGTAGTGTTTACCAACGGCTGTTTTGACCTGCTGCATCCAGGACACATCGCGACGCTGGAGAAGGCGCGCTGTCTGGGCGATGCACTGGTGGTTGGCGTGAACAGCGATCGCAGTGTGCGCGCGATGAAAGGCGCTGGGCGGCCAATCATGCCGGAACGTGAGCGAGCAGAAATTCTTGCAGCGCTGGAATGCACGGATGGCGTGGTGATTTTTAATGAGCCGACGCCGCGTGAAATTATTGCGTCGCTACTGCCGAACGTACTTGTGAAAGGTGGCGATTGGGCGAGCCACCAAATTGTTGGCCGAGAAGAAGTGGAGGCCGCGGGCGGCAAAGTGATTTCAATCCCAGTGGTGGCGGGATATTCAACCACCGCAATTCTTGAAAAGATCCGAAGGCTGGCTGAGTTCAGCGGAACGGATCGCCAGTAAGTATTCATGATCCTACCCGTTGTTCGTGAACGATTCGAAGCGTTGTTGCGGCAGCCTGCGCTGCAGGGTGTAGTGTCCGCACTGCAAGGCGGCGCGAAGGTCGCCGCGTGTGTTGGCCTCACGGAATTGGCGAAGGCAATCGCCGTGGCATATGTCACCTCGCAGTTGCGGAGGCCGGCATTTTTGATTGTAGATTCGAACAAGAAAGCGGAAGCGATCGCCGAGACAGTGCGATTTTGTTTTTCGGTTTTTCCGGGATCAACCGGCGGAGTTGCGGTGCTTCCGGCGTTTGACACGTTTCCGTGGGAGTCGCGCAGTCCGCACGCGGACATTCTGGAACGTCGCGCGGCGACGCTGTATCGATTGGCGGCTGGCGAAACTTCGCTGGTGATTGCGCCGGTGGCATCGGCGCTGTGGAGACACCGCGATGGAAGTGATTACGCGGAGCTGACGCGGATTCTGGAAAAAGACAAGGAAGTGCCGTTGCAGGATTTCCTGACGCATCTTGGGGCTACGGGCTATGCGCGGACGGAAATGGTGGAGTTACCCGGGCAATTTGCGGTGCGCGGCGGGATCGTGGATATTTTTTCGCCAGAGGCGCCGCGGCCGGTGCGCGTGGAATTGCTCGGCGACACGGTGGAATCGGTACGGGAATTCGATCCGCGGACGCAGCGATCGATTGCACCGGTGAACTGGACGACAATTTTGCCGCTGACCGAGTGGGCGGTCGTGCGGGGCGACGGCGCGGAGGCGTGGGCTCTGCCGACGTATTGGGGGCCCGCAAATATTGCGGCGACTCGTAGCTTGTTTGAGTTGACGCCGAGCTCGCTGGAGCCGGTGATTTTTTTGGATGAGCCTGGGACCTTGCGCCCGGTTGTGGATACGTTACTGGCCGAAGCCACGGAAGCGTACGAAAAATTGGGAACGGCAAATGCACCGGAGGCCGCGACGTTTTACTGGCAGGCGGAAGAATTCGACCTGGCGCTGCAATTGGCGACGCGTGTGGAGTTGGAACAACTGGGCATGAGCTTAACCGAAGCCGCACGATTTAATTTGTCGTCGCGGCCGAGCACGCGATTCCACGGCGATGTGGTGGCCTGCGTCGGCGATGTGAAGTCGCAACTGGCCAACGACGGCAAAATATTTTTGACGGCTGCGAGTACCGGTGAACTGGAACGCTACGCGGATATTTGCCGCGAGTATGAAGTGCCGTACGTGCTAGGTGAATCGGAGAACGCAGCGTCAGGATTTACCGCAGAAGGTGCGCTGGAGTCGGCAGGATTGGTGTTGCTGAGAGCGCCATTTGGAGAAGGGACGACGTTTCCCGATGCCAGGCTGACCGTTTTTGGAAACGCGGATTTGTTCGACGTGGCGCCTTCGGTGGAGCGGCCCACGCGCAAGATTCGCACCTCGGGATTTTTCAGCGATTTCGCGGACCTGAAGCCGGGCGATTTTGTCGTTCACGTCGATCACGGCATCGGGCAATTCGAAGGGTTACGGCAGATTGAGTCGGACGGCCGCCGCGGCGAATTCATGCTGCTTCGTTATGCCGAGGATTCGCGATTATACGTGCCGCTCGAACGCATGGATCTGGTGCAAAACTACCGAGTGGTCGAGGGTGCGCCGCCGCCGCTCGATAAACTTGGTGGAACCGGCTGGACGACGCGCAAAGCGAAAGTCCGCAAATCGCTGGAGGACATGGCGGAGAAGTTGCTGGAACTGTACGCAGCGAGGAAAACTGCAACGGGTTTTGCGTTTTCGGCCGATGGCAACTGGCAGCGCGAGTTTGAAGATGCGTTCGAATTCGAGGAGACGCAGGATCAGAACCTGGCGATTGCGGACATCAAACGCGACATGGAAAAAGCCGTCCCAATGGACCGGCTCCTGTGCGGCGATGTCGGCTACGGGAAGACCGAAGTAGCTATGCGCGCGGCGTTCAAAGTGATTTCGGACAATAAGCAGGTTGCCGTGCTTTCGCCGACCACGGTGCTGGCGTTTCAACATTTTGAGACTTTCAAGAAAAGATTTGCCGCATTCCCCGCAAAGATTGAGATGTTGAGCCGGTTTCGAACCGCGGCCGAACAGAAGAAAATTTTGGCGGAACTGGAAGCCGGGAAAGTGGACGTGGTGATTGGAACGCACCGGCTGCTTTCGAAGGACGTGCAGTTTCAGGATCTGGGATTGCTGGTGATTGACGAAGAGCAGCGGTTTGGCGTGGCGCACAAAGAGCGCCTGAAAGAAATGCGAAAGGACGTTGACGCGCTTTCGTTGTCGGCAACTCCGATTCCGCGAACGCTGCACATGTCGCTGGTCGGCTTGCGCGATATGTCGATTATCGAGACGCCGCCGCGCGATCGGTTGGCGATTCAGACCGTGGTCGCGCCGTTCCAGGAAGAACTGATTCGCAAGGCTGTGGAAACGGAACTGCAGCGCGACGGACAGGTTTATTTCATCCACAACCGGGTGGAGTCTATCTACTCGCTGGCGACATTGGTAACGAAGCTGGTGCCACGAGCTCGCGTAGTGGTGGCACACGGCCAGATGGGCGAGAAAGAACTTGAAAAGGTCATGCTGAAATTCATCCGCGATGAAGCGGATGTGCTGGTGGCTACTACCATCGTGGAAAACGGACTCGATATTCCCAGGGCCAATACGATTTTGATCAACCGCGCGGATCGGCTGGGACTTTCAGAGTTGTACCAGTTGCGCGGACGAGTTGGCCGTTCGAATCAGCGCGCTTATGCATACTTGCTGGTGCCGCCGGAGACGATCTTGTCAGAAGTGGCGCGCAAACGACTTTCGGCGATGAAGGAGTTCAGCGAACTCGGTGCAGGGTTCCGAATTGCGGCGCTCGATCTGGAGCTGCGCGGCGCGGGCAACATGCTGGGCCGGCAGCAGCACGGCCACATCGAGGCGGTAGGTTTCGATATTTATACCCAGATGTTGGAGCGCGCGGTCTCGAAACTGAAGGGCGAAGAAGCGGCGCCCGAAATGCGGACCACGCTCAGCCTGGGGCTGGATGTACGCATTCCGCAGGATTACATTCCGAGCGAGAATTTGCGATTGCGGACCTACAAGCGAATTTCTTCCATCAAGACCGACGACGAAAAAATGGATGTGGCGAAAGAGCTTGCAGATCGATTCGGGCCGCTTCCGTCTTCGGTGGGAAACCTTTTGGAGTACGCCGCCCTCAAATCCATCTGCGAGCGATTGCGGATTTCCATGGTGGAGCGGCAAGGAAACCGGGTGGCAGTAAGGTTCCATCCGGAAACGCCGCTGGACCCGGCGATGCTGGTGCAGGTGGTGCGCTCGAAGGAAGGGATCAGGCTGGACCCTTCCGGAGTGCTGTGGATGGAGACATCGCGTGGCGAGCCGGTCGTCGAATCGCTGAGAAACGTATTGCTCGGTCTGCAAGGGCAGGGATAAACTGATGTGATGAGAAAATGCATGAGAAACATTGCAATCGTGGCAGCGTTGCTGGCTGCCGTGCCGTTAGCTGCGCAAGAACCGACACCTACGCCTGCGCCAGCACCGACGCTCGAGAAGCCTGGGATGGCTCCAGCAACCGAGGAGCAGAAACCAGTCGCCAAGCCGAAAGCGCCTGCAGCAGCAGCCAAGGCAAATTCCGACGGTGGAAAAGTGGTGGAGGAGATTATCGCGCGCGTAAACAACGAGATTATTACTCGTTCGGAGTATGACAAGGCTTTGGCCACGGCGGACGAGGAGGTACGGCAAGATTGCGGGGCCAAGTGCACGCCGGAACAATTGCAGGCGGCGCTGGAAGACCGGAAGAAGAACATTCTGAGAGATTTGATTGACCAATCTTTGTTGGCGCAGCGCGGCAAAGATATGGGGATCAGCGTCGAGACCGATGTCGTAAAGCAGCTGGACCAGATCCGGATCGGAAACAAGCTGGGCAGTCTGGACGAACTGGAAAAAGCGGTCACCAGCCAGGGATTGAACTGGGAAGACTTCAAGAACAATATCCGCAATCACATTCTGACGCAAAAGGTGGTCAGCCAGGAAGTTGGATCGCATATCTCAATCGGCGAGAGCGACGCGCTGAAATACTACGACGAACACAAAGCAGGTTTCGTGCGCCCCGAGCAGGTAGCGTTGCGCGAAATCATTGTCAACACCGAAGGGAAGAAAGACCCCGAACTGCCGGACTTGAAAAAGAAGGCGGAGACGGCGCTGAAGCGCGTGAAAGACGGCGAGGACTTCGGCGAAATTGCCAAACGTCTTTCCGATGGCAGCACCAAAGATCAGGGCGGATACATCGGCACGTTCAAGCGCGGCGAACTTGCCAAGCAGCTCGAGGACACCGTTTTCAAAATGAAGCGCAACGAATTAACCAACGTGCTGGAAACTAAGCAGGGCTATTTGGTAATGCAAGTTCTTGAGCACTACGATGAGGGCGAACAGTCATTCGATAAGGTCAAGAACGAGATCATGGACAGGCTCTATAACGAGAAGCTGGAGCCGGCGGCGCGCGAATATCTGAAAACGTTGCGCGAACAAAGCTACGTAGTGATCAAGCCGGGATTCGCGGAATTGGCCGGAGGAGGCAACTCTGAAATTCAGGAAGTGAGCGCCACGCCCGAGGCCAGCAAGAAGAAAAAGGCGCACAAGAAATATATTTTGTTCGGCAAGAAGACCTCAGCCTGATGAAAAAGCTGTTTGTTTCAGACATGACCTCCGAGCAGCTGGTCACTGCTTTTTTCCTTGTGCATGCGAAAGAGATCCGCAACACCAAGGAAGGCAAGCAGTATCTGCGGATGGAATTGGGCGACCGCAGCGGCACCATCGAAGCGCGCATGTGGACCAAGTTCGAAGTGATGGTCCAGGATGTGGCGCGCGACGACTTCGTGAAAGTGGAAGGCCGCGTCGAGTTGTATCGCGACAAGCCGCAACTGGCTTTGCTGCAATTCCGTAAAGCGAAACCCGAAGAAATTGAACTGGCCGACTTTCTTCCACACACCAAGGAAGATGTCGAGAAGATGTATGTGCAGTTGCTCGAATACGCGAAAGCGATTCGCAACGCATGGTTGCAGCAACTGGTGCTGAGCATCGTCAACGACCCAACCGTTGCAACGCGCTACAAGAAAGCGCCCGCGGCCAAGGTGATGCATCACGCTTATCTGGGCGGACTGCTGGAGCACGTAGTCGGTCTTTGCGGCCTCGCCAAACAAGTTGGGGAACATTATCCCGAACTTGATTTGGATCTTTTGCTTACCGTAGCGATTTTGCATGATGTCGGGAAGCTCGACGAGCTTTGCTACACGCGTGCGATCGGCTATACCACCGATGGTCAACTGTTGGGCCACATCGTGATGGAATTGGAAACCGTGTTGCACGCCATCGATAAAATTCCTGGGTTTCCGAAGGAGCTAAAAACCGTGGTGCAGCATCTTCTGATCAGCCATCACGGACAATATGAGTTTGGCTCGCCTAAACTTCCGATGATTCGCGAAGCCATGGTTTTTCATTACCTTGACGACATGGATTCGAAGATGGCGGCGGTACGCGCGGCGTTGGCCACTGAATCGGGCGACGAAGAATGGTCCGCTTACAGCAGTGCGTTGCAGCGCAAGTTTTTGCGCCTTGACCGTTTCCTGAAGGGCGCCAACCCGCGCAGCGAAAAAACCGAGCCAAGCGCTCAAGCTACGCTAGAGTTGAAGTAATGATTCCCGAACAATTCCAGATCCGGGACCTGACGATTCGGCCGGCGGCGGTGCTTGCCCCCATGGCCGGCGTTACCGATACGCTTTTTCGGCGCGTGATTCGTGGTCTCGGCGGATGTGGCCTGCTGATGACGGAGTTCACCAGCTCCGAAGGCATTACGCGAAACGCGAAAAAGACCTTGCGGTATCTCTATTTTCAGCCGGATGAGCATCCGATTACCGCGCAGCTGTTCGGAGCCAGCCCGAGCGTCATGGCCGAAGCGGCGAAAATGGTCGAGGACCACGGGTTCGACGCCGTGGACATTAATCTTGGCTGTCCCGCAAAAAAAGTGGTGAAGTGCGGCGGCTCGGGATTGCTTCGTGATCTGGAATTGCTGGGAGGGATTTTTCGCACAGTGCGCGCAGCAGTGCGGATTCCTTTGACGATCAAATTGCGCGCTGGATGGGATGAGAATTCGATCGTGGCCGTCGAAGTGGCAACACTGGCCGAATCCCTAGGCGTGGAAGCGGTCGCGGTACATCCGCGAACCCGCCTGCAAGGCTACAGCGGCCAGGCGGACTGGAAAATCATCGCGGCGGTGAAGCAGGCGGTAAAGATTCCGGTCATCGGAAACGGCGACATTCAAAAGCCCGAAGATGCGGCGAAAATTGTGCAGGAAACCGGATGCGACGCGGTGATGATCGGCCGCGCGGCGGCGACCAATCCGTGGATTTTTTCCCAGATGGCGGAATTTCGTAGCGTGGGAAGCTATTCACAGCCGACTGATGAAGATCGCCACCAGTTACTCTCTCGCTACTACAAAGAAATCAAGCTGGCCGATCAGCCCGACGCTGTGGGAAAAATGAAGCAGTTCGCTTGCTGGTTTACGCACGGTGTTGGAAACGGAAGCGAGCTCAGACGAACGGTTCACGAAGCACGGACACCCGGCGAAGTGCTTGATGCGGTAGAACGTTTTTTTGAGCGCCAGGCGTCCGTAGCAAAAGAGCCGGAAGCGGTTTTCCAAAACGAGGGACCGTCCGATGATGCCAACGACCACGCAAGTGTCGAGACAGCGAGCTGAACGACGGATTTCTGTGCGCCTGCCGATGCAAGTCACGGGCCGCGACTCGCGCGGCGTGATCTTCACCGAAGAAACTTCCAGCGAGAATTTATGCCGGGGCGGCGCGGCGTTCGTGACCCGTTTTGAAGTGCCGCTGGGCGCCGATCTTGATATACGAATTCCGATGTCGCACCAGGCGTGGCGCCGCGAAGATGCTGACTTCGCGACGCGCGGGCAGGTGGTTCACGTGGCCGCCGCGAGCGGAACCGGCGAACATCTCATCGGGGTGCGATTTACTGGTCCCAGATTTCAGAAGGTTTTCCGGTCGGAATCGGCTGCATAATCAAAAGTAGCAGCCTGATCTGTGCTCGCACAGAAATATTATTCGAGCGGCTCGCCTGAATCTTCCGTTTCCAGATGCAGTTCGTGGTATGCGGCGCGCTTGGTGATGCCGCGCTCCTTGGCTGCCAATTTCAACGCTTCCTTGCGATCTAATTTCGCCTGTCGCATCAATTCCTCAACTCGGTCGGCGAGACTCTGTGAGGTATCGCGGTGCGCGAACTTTCCGTCCGCGGGAACCGGTCCGATGAGCAAGGTAATTTCGCCTCGCGCCGGTTTATCCGCCAAGGAAGCAGCCAGTTCAACCAGCGAACCACGGCGAAACTCTTCGTGGATTTTCGTCACTTCGCGCGCCAGACAAGCCGGACGATCCCCGAGAATCTCTCTCGCGTCGATAAGTGTCTCTTCGATTCGGTGCGGCGCTTCGTAAAAAATAATCGTGCGATCCTCGATACGAAGGCGCTCCAGTGCACGGCGCCGCTCGCCGCCGCGGGCGGGTAGGAATCCAGCGAAAAGAAATTCTTCATTCGGCAAACCGGAAGCGGAGAGCGCGGCCAGCAGCGCGGAGGGCCCAGGGATCGGAATTACCGGAATGTGGTGGCGTAAACAAAGCGTCACCAGTCGAAAGCCCGGATCGCTCACCAGAGGCACTCCAGCATCGCTGACCAGAGCGATCTGGGCGCCTTGTTCCATGGCTACCACAAGTTCCGGCGCGCGCGTCAGTTCATTGTGTTCGTGATAGCTGACCAGCGGCTTCTGAATGTTGTAATGATTCAAAAGCTTTTGCGTGTGGCGCGTGTCTTCGCAAGCAATCTGGTCGACCTCTTTCAGGATGCGCAGGGCGCGCAGCGTGATGTCTTCCAAATTTCCAATCGGCGTGGCTACCAGGTACAGGCACGCTTCATGTGCGCTGGATTGCTGCTCCATGCAAGCAGTCTAGCACGCGGGCTCGCGTATGCCGCGCGTGCTATACTGCGGTCTTCAAGACACAATTGGAGGAACTGCATTGCCACTGTACGAGTACAAGTGCCTGAAGTGCGGCAAAAAGACGGAAAAAATCGAAAGCGTTTC
>Ga0209488_10001561_pt1 | contig 19559 bp, 18 predicted proteins | sample Rivendell_Oct201_8_FD_188349 | JGI IMG/M metagenome (GOLD analysis project Ga0209488, IMG submission 188349) | Vadose zone soil microbial communities from the Eel River Critical Zone Observatory, Northern California, USA -... | ecosystem: Environmental > Terrestrial > Soil > Vadose zone >...
CCACGAGTACGACCCCCGAGAACTGCCCACTCTTCGCCAAGCTGTCGACCGTGACCTGCCAGGCCTGGGCCTGGACTGCGATGAGAACGGCGAGTGTAAGTGTCATATGAAACCAGACGCCCTCCTGGTACGAAAGGTCGCTTTCTGTGAAGAATATTCCCGATCAGACCGCTGATTTCCTTGCCCAACGGCTCGATGCCGCGCGCGACCTCTATCTTCTGGCCTTGGCCCTGGGCGAGCGAGGACCCGATCAATTCGGCACGCTCATCCAGGAAGCCCGGCTGCATTTCGTCAATGTGATCGAAGAGGCCCGCGTCGCCGGGCTCGATACCATCGACATTCAGAACGTGCTCGCCACCCACAGCCAGGATCTCCTCGACACGATCCGGCCCGATCTGCGCGAGCGTCTGGACGAGCTGCTCCGCTTGCACTCGAATCCCCGCTAGAAGCCCGAGGCGGGATAGATTCCCGCATGCAGCACGAAGCCGCTATCATCGTCGGCGCCGGCCCGATCGGCCTAGCGTGTGCCATTTCCGCCAAACGCCGCGGCATCGATCCCCTCGTCATCGACGCAGGCGCGCTCGCCAACTCGATCGTCCGCTATCCCGTCAACATGACGTTCTTCACGACGCCCGAGCGCCTCGAGATCGGCAATCATCCGCTGGTCTGCGCGGGCGCAAAGGCCACCCGCGAAGAGGCGCTGAAATACTACCGCGGCGTCGCCCGAGTGGAGGGAATCCGGGTGAAGACGTTCACGAAGTTGATGGCAAAGAACGAAATTGAAACCCGGTTGGGGCGTGAGGCGATTTCATCCGACAAACTGGTGCTCGCGACGGGCTACTTCGACCACGTCAACCGGCTCGGTGTTCCGGGCGAGGACTTGCCGCACGTACACCACTACTTCGACGAAGCGCACCTCTCGTACGGTCTCGACGCCGTCGTGATCGGGGGCAAGAACTCCGCCGTCGAAGCGACGCTCCAGCTGTTTCGCGCCGGCGCGCGCACCACGATCATCTATCGGGGCACGACGTGGCCCAAGAGCGTGAAGTACTGGCTCCGCCCCGATCTCGAGAACCGCATCAAGGCCGGCGAGATTCAAGCCCGCCTCGGCAGTCAGGTCGTCGAAATCACGCCGCGCGACGTGCTCGTGCGCGGCGCCCTCGGCAACGAGGAACGGATTGTGGCCGATCGCGTCTACCCGCTCATCGGCTTTCACCCCGACCTGGAGCTGTTCAAACGCATCGGCATCGCGTTCGATCCCGCAACGGGTCGTCCGCAAATCAATCCCGAAACGCTGGAGACGTCGGTCCCCGGCGTCTGTGTCGCGGGGAGCGTGACGGCGGGCACAAAGATTTCGGAGGTCTTCATCGAGAACGGCCGCTTCGATGGGGAGAAGATCTTCGGCTCGGTTGCAGAGCGACAACGTGCTCAAAACCTATACCAAGGGATTAGGCGCGAGACGGGCGAGTAATCCCTTCCCATCCGGAATCCGCGCGGTAACTTGCGACGAATGTCCGAACTGCGCAGCGCCCTAGCGGACGCCCTCGGCCCGTTGTATCGGATCGAGCGCGAAGTGCGGCCGGTTGGGGAATACCGCCTTTTCGTCGCCACGCAATCCGAAAACGGCACCGAGCTACTCGTCAAAATCCTGCCCGCCGCGTTGTCCCTCGGCATCAACGATCTGCACTTCGAGCGCGCCGTGCTCCTGGTCGCGGAGCGGCTGAACCATCCGAATCTCGTGAAGCCCCGCGGCGCCGGCCGCGCCGGTTCGTTCGTCTATCACACGCGTCCCTTCGTCCCCGGTACGACATTGCGCGCCTGGATCGGCAACAATGGCGCCATTCCGCTCGCGCGAGCCGTGGAGATTCTGCGCAGCATTTTGAGCGGCCTCGCGCAAGCGCACGACGCCGAGATCTCGCATGGCGAGCTGAAAGCGGAGAACGTGCTGCTCGCCGATGAAGGCGTTCTCGTTGCGGACACGGGCATCGCGAGCGCGCTCGGCAAGCCGGCGACGCCGCGCAACGACATGGCGGCCGTGCAGGCGCTCGCGCATCAGATGCTCACGGGCGCAAAGCCGACGGCCGGTGAGGAGCCGCTCGAGCGCACGCGGACGCTGCCGCTGTGGCTTGCGGAGTGGCTGCGCGCGCGCTGGACCGACGCGGGTCGCGCATTGGCGGGCATGCGGCCGCCGCCACCGTCTAGCTCCCAATCTTCTCAGCTCTTCGCCTGATCGCCCGCAGCCACATCCTGCGGATCAGTCCGCTTCCAAGCCGAACCGTCCACCAGTACAGCGCGAACTTGCGACGAGTCTTGTCGTCGCTCGCCCAGACGCGTGTCTCCGTCGTAACGACACACATCGCGAGCGGCGATGGCTCGACGCGGAAATTCATGACGGCCTTGGCGCAGCCCGGCGCTTGTAACGTTCGGAACTCGTCAGGGCTCGCCGGAAGTTTTGCACCGGCCGGCTTGATGACCACGCTCCCGACGACGATTTCGCGCTCGGAGCTCTGCAACTCGAGAAAGCCGCTTCTCAGCGCAACATCGAGGATCGGCGCGTCGGATGGGGGATTGAGGAGGCTCTCCGGTCCCGGCCGTCCCGCGCGTCTGAGCCACGTCAGGAAACGAAACAGGTGGATCTCGCGCGCGGTCACCTCGCGAATCGCGCGCATCGCGGCGTCGGCGGGCGCGAGGACACCGATCCGGTGGATCTCCCGGAAATGCGACTCGGGTGCGAATTTGTCGATGAGCGCCACACCGCCAATCTAGTCTTGCAACGACACCTTAACGCGTCGGAGTGTCCATCCGTGTTGCATCGCAAGCTCTTGCTGATCACCGCACTGTTCGCGTTCGGCCCGGCGGCCCTGGTTGGCCAGGGTGCTTTTGGCTCCGCTATCGCCGTCAGTGGGCGCGACATCTTCGTGGGCCAGCCCGGCAACTCCTACGGACCCGGGGTCGTGTACCGCTTCCGGGTGAGCGAGCAAGGGGTTCTGTTGCGCGGCGCGAACAAGATCGTCCGCACGAATGCCAGTGCCGACGACGGCTTCGGATCGGCGCTCGCGATCGAAGGCAACACGCTGCTGGTCGGCGACGCCAAGGCGGACTCCGAGAGCGGCACGGTGTATGTCTTCACCCGCGATCCTATCGGGGAATGGCACCAGACTGGGAGCTTCACGGCTCCGGAGCGGCACGCGGGCGACGCATTCGGCTCGTCGATCCACGTCGCGAACGGTCGCGCCTATATCGCAACCGGAATCCGCGGCTTCGGTTCGATGGTATTCACGCGACGCAGCGGCGCGGTCTACGTCTTCCGCAACACGGGAGGCACGTGGTCCGCCGAGACCACGCTCGCGTCCAGCGACACGTCAGGGAGCGCGACGTTCGGAGGCGCCATCGCGGCCTCGGGCTCGCGCGTCGCGATCGGCAATTTCCGCGCGGACTCGGGCAACGGCGCGGTCTACGTGTTCAATCGCGACGCGTCGGGCGGATGGAAGCTGGAATCCAAGATCTCGCCGCCCGGCCCGATCACGGGGCGGAACAGCGGCTTTGGCAGCTCGCTGGTGCTGCGCGGCGACACGGCGTTCATCGGCGCGCAAAACGACCGCGGGGCGGGAGCCGTCTGGGTGTTCGCGCGTGACTCCGCGGCCGGCCGCTGGAATCCGGTCACGCGCACGCTGCCGTTCGACGGGGGCTTTGGCACGCGCTACGGCATCGCGCTCGCCGAGGTCGGCAACGAGCTGTGGGTCGGCGCCGACGGCGCGAACGCGTTCGAGGGACGGGTGTTCCGCGTGACGCGCGACTCGACCGGGTTCCCGAGCGCGACCAAAGTGGGACCGCCCGCCAGCGCCGAAGGTGGGCGCGCTCAATTCGGCGCGAAGATCGCCGCGAGCGGGTCGCTCGTTGCGGTCGCGGTTGCCAACGAGGATTACGGCGAGGGCGGCGTGATGCTCTACAGCCGCCGGCCGGCCGGGACGTGGGCCGTGGCGGGGCATCTCGTCGGGGATGTGTCGACCCTTCCGGCGATCACGGGCGCCAACCGTGAATGCACGAGCGGCAAGGTGCAGATGTTCGACTGCAACCAGGTCGATCTCATGTCGTTCCTGCCGGTGTCGGCGATCGGCGGGAAACGAGGTGTGCAGTTGAGCGACGTCTGGGGCTATGACGACCCGGAGACCGGTCGCGCGATCGCGATCGTCGGCCGCGTCGACGGCACGTCGTTCGTCGACATCACCGATCCGAGCCACCCCGTCTACCTCGGGGATCTGCCCAAGACAGCCGGCGCGCCGGGGTCGTTCTGGCGCGAAATCAAGACGTACAAGCATTACGCGTACATCGTCTCCGACGGCGCGCGCAACCATGGCATGCAGATCTTCGACCTCAATCGGCTGCGCGGTGTGCGGACACCCCAGACGTTCACCGAGGACGCGCACTACGGCATCGCGCACAGTGTCCACGACATCGTCGCCGACACGGTGAGCGGCTTCATGTATCTCACGGGCTCGAACTCGGGCGGTGAGATGTGCGGCGGCGGCCTGCATATGGTGGACGTCCGCGATCCGCTGCATCCCAAGTTCGCCGGCTGCTTCTCCGATCCGCAGACGGGCCGCCAGGGGACCGGCTATACGCACGACGCGCAGTGCGTCGTGTATCACGGACCCACGGCCAAGTACCAGGGGCGCCAGATCTGTTTCGGCTGGAATGAGACCCACCTGTCGATCGCCGATGTCACGGACAAGTCGCATCCCGTCGCGATCTCGCGCGCGACGTATCCGAACGTCGGTTACGCGCACCAGGGCTGGATCACCGACGATCATCGCTACATGTACGAGGACGACGAGCTCGATGAGATCCAGGGGTTCGTCGACGGCACGCGCACGCTGATCTGGGACGTGAGCGATCTCGATAATCCGGTACTCGCGGGGCAGTACATCTCCAAGAACAAGGCGACCGACCATAACCTCTGGCTGGTCGGCAACACGATGTATCAGTCGAATTACGTCAGCGGTTTGCGCGTGCTCGACATCACCGATCGCCTGCATCCCAAAGAGATCGGATTCTTCGACACGCATCCCGTCGGTCCGGATGAGCCCGGGTTCGAAGGGACGTGGGGCAACTATCCGTTCTTCAAGAGCGGCATCGTGGCCGTCTCGAGCATGAGCGAGGGGTTGTTCATTCTAAAGAAGCATCCCACCGCACCGGTGCCATGAACCTTCTGCTCGCGCTGCTAACGCCGATATTCGTCTACGTCGCGAATCAGGCGTCCGGAAAGGTGACGGTCATTGACGCAGCGACGGATTCTGTCGTCGCCGTCGTCGATTTTGCGGCGCTCGGCTTCTCCGCGCATCCCAAGCCCCATCACATCGTCGTAGAGCCGGATGGATCGTACTGGTACGTCTCGCTCGTCGGCGACAACGCCGTGGTGAAGCTCGATCGCGCCAACCACATCGTGGCGAGAGCGGAGACGGTAACGCCGGGATTGCTCGCGCTCGATCCCAAGAGTGACCTGCTCTATGCGACGCGCTCCATGTCGGCGGTCAACGCGTCGGCGCGCATCGCCGTGATAAACAGAAAGTCGATGACGGTGGAGGAGGTGGAGGTTCTGATTCCTCGTCCACATGGCCTCGCGATCGCACCCGATGGCAAGCACGCCTACGTCGGCAGCCTCGGCGCCAATCAGATCGTGGTCTACGACGCGAAGCGCGAGCAGGTCGGGATCGTGGATGTGCCGGGTGGCGACACGAGCCAGGTGATCGTCGGGCTCGCCGTATCTCCGGATGGCGAGACCCTGGTCGGCACGGCGCAGCTCACGGGGAAGCTGCTCGTGTTCGATCTCGCCGATCCCGCCAAGCCGAGGCTCGTGAAGCGGGTGGCGACCGGTGATTGGCCCTGGCTCGTCGCCTTCACCCCGGACGGCGCCGAGGTGTGGGTGCCGAATCAGCGGTCGAACGATGTGACGGTCGTCGACGCGAAGCGCTGGAGCGTGATCACGACGGTGAAGGGTGATTTCGCGCAGCCCGACGGGATCGCGATCTCCGGCGATGGGCGCCTCGTATTCGTCGCGAATCACAACACCGACAACGTCATGAACATGGGCGGCATCAGCATGGCGATGCCGGCGCCGGGCTCTACGGCCGCGCCGGGTCGCGTGATCGTGATCGACGCGCGCCGCCGTGCCGTCGTACGGCGTGTCGATACGGCGCCTGACGGAGCGGGAATCGGTGTAGGAGGGAAGCCCTGAGGCTCGCCTGGGTTGTTGTGCTGAGCACTGCCTGCTCCCTCCACCAACCTCCACCAACCTCGCCAACCTCGACCACCTTCACGCGTGCGATTTCCCCTTTCCCAGTCCTGGATTCGGCCGGCCGTACTTACGCTCTCCCTTTTCTAGGGGGCTTTGAGCATCCCCGGCCGCAGCTGATCGACATCGATGGCGATGGAGTGCTCGACCTGTTTCTCCAGGAGAACTCGGGCGAGCTCGAGCTGTTTCAGCGCCGGCCCGCCAGTTGGCAACTGGTCGCCGAGCGCTTCCAGGGAATCGACATCGGCGAGTGGTACCGGTTCGTGGATGTGGACGGGGACGGGCTCTACGATCTCTTCGCGGAATCCCCGCTCAGCGACATCCGGTATTACCGGAACGCCGGCACGCGCACCGCGCCGCGCTTCGTCGTCGCCGCGGACACTCTGAAGGACGTGCAGGGCGCCGCGATCTACGCCGACCGCCAGAACATCGCGCAATTCGCCGACATCGATTGCAACGGCAAGCTCGACATGCTGCTCGGCAGAGTCGATGGGACGATTACGCGCTACGAGATGGAAGGCTTCGACAGCCTGCGCGCGCCGCGATTTCGGCTGGTCACGGAGCGGTTCGAAGACATCCAGATCATCGGCCAGCGCCAACCGTCGCTGCATGGCGCCAACACGATGGCGGTCGTCGATGTCGACGCCGACGGCGATCCCGACATTCTGTGGGGCGATTTCTTCGAGCCGGGACTCCTGTGGATCCGTAATCAGGGAACGTGCTCCCACCCGGACTTCCACGGTGATCGCATCCCCTTTCCCCCGAACGCGCCGCTCGAGACGAGCGGCTACAACGCGCCCGCGGCCGCCGACCTGAACGGCGACGGCGGGCTCGACTTCGTGGTCGGGGTGCTGGGTGGCGCGTTCAATCCGGTGAAGACGAGCACCGCGAATCTCTACGAGCTCGACCAGACGTCGCCGGGTGTGTGGTCGGTCGTGACGACCCATCTGCTCGACGGGATCGACCTCGGCGCCGAAACGATTCCGGCATTCGCCGACCTCGACGGCGACGGCGATCTCGATCTGGTCGTCGGCAACAAGATCGAGCCGGATAACCCGAGGACGGGCGGGCTATACTGGCTCGAGAACACCGGCTCGCGCACCGCGCCGTCGTTCCGTCTCGGCGGGCACCTCAACGTACTGCCTGTCTTTCACGCCGCGCCGGCACTCGGCGATCTCGATGGCGACGGCTTACCCGATCTCGTAGTCGGTCAGTTTCAGGATGCCGTCGCGTGGTATCACAACAGCGGCAGGAGCGGGCCGAACCGCTTCGTGCTCGTGGATTCGGCCGTCGTGCGACTGCCACGCGGTAGCAATGGTGTGCCCGAGCTGCACGACATCGATGGCGACGGTGACCTGGATCTCTTGCTCGGCGACGCGAGCGGTCGGATCGCGTTCTTCCGAAACAAGGGCTCGACGCGGACTCCGCATTTCGTCCTGGTGAGCGACGACTATCTCGGCAAGCGGGTAGGCCGGCGCGCCGTGCCGCGCTTTGTCAATCAGCAGCTCATCGTGGGCACGGAGCGGGGCGGTCTCGATTCGACGCTCGGCGTTCGCTTGCCACCCTACGCCGCGCCCGCCTTCGCGGACATCAGCGGCACGGGGACGCCCGATTTATTTGTCGGCGGAGCGGGCGGCGGCATTCTCTATTTCCGCGCAGGTCACCCCAAGTAGTTAACCCGGCCTCACCCAAAAACCGTCTCGTCGGGCGATTACCGCCGTGCGGCGATTTTTTTATTCTCCATGCGGAGTTAGTCCATCTTCCTGGAGGCTATCCATGTTTGCCGCTCTAGCGGTGATTTTGCTTGTGGCCTGGTTACTCGGCTTCATTGTCTTCCACGTGACGGGAGGGCTCATTCATCTCCTGCTCGTGGTCGCACTCGTTGCCTTCATCTGGCAACTCGTCGCTGGACGACGCAGCACCAGCGTATAGGTAAACCTAAAAACCGGAGCTGATCATGGCCCGTAACAACCGCACATCGAAGATCCGGAAAATCGCCAACAAGGTGAAGACGGTCGCCAAGGGCAACCGTCGCGGCTCACGCAAGCGGTCCTCGATGTAGTCAGCGGTAATCGGGAGCTATCAGGCGGCGCTTCGGCAACGGCGCCGCTTGATTTGCTTCTTCACGTCGATTGGAGTGGACTCATGGCTCGAAAAATCACGGCTAGTGAAAAGCAAAAGGTCACGCGGCCCCGGCACCGGCGTAAGCGTGCGAAGCGCTCCTTGCTCGCGCGGCTCAAGTTCTGGTAAGTCCCAGCGGTCAACGAGGCTCCTAATTGAGCCAGACGAGACTGCTTCGCAGCTCATAAAACGTCGGACCGGGCCAGGTGGGAGTGGACTTGGCCCGGTTTGTCACTTTTCTCCACCCATCGCGTATTGTTGAGGTCCCCATCTCTCGGATCGCGTAATGCTCAAGCCCGTTCTGCAACTTGCCGCGGTCGGTATCGTCGGCATCGGTCTGTGGAAACTCGCTGCTTTCTTCTTGCTACCCATGTTGTTTTTCGTCGTGAAAATCGGCTTGATCATCGGCCTGATCATGCTGGCCTTCTGGTTCTTCAATAAGAAGTCTCGTGGCAAAGAGGACACGCCCCCCGCCGCTGAGTAGTGTCCCCTGAAACACAATCGAGGCGCGCCTGGCCTGGAATCGGCCTGGCGCGCCTCGTGCTTTTCCCCCCGGCAAAGGGGGAACCATGACCTACTTCAAAGGCTTGATGATCGCCGCCGCCATCGACCTGGTCTGGATCATGGGGCGTCCGACAGGAACGCAGCCCGCAACCGTAGCGCCGCTCGACGTCGTCGTCGAATGGCCTGTAGACCGCCAGGCCGATGCGAAGACGTTCGAAGAGTTCGTCGACTCACTCATCGCGTTTCTGCAGGAGCATCCGGAAGATGTGTCCGCGATGGAAACGCTTGCGGGCGTGTATGCCGAGAACGGGTGGTGGGACGCGGCGATCAACCCGCTGGCCCGCGCGCTCGAGATCGATCCTTCACGCCGGAGTCTCTGGTCGGCGCTCGACCGCGCAGTCGAGAAGTCGGGTAAAGCCAAGATCACCGACGCGGAGTTGGTCCGGCGCGCCGCGGCCTTCCGGGAATCCGTGGAGATGGAAGGCCACAGCTGCTAGTTATTGATCAACCCATGTCGAGCGCACGTCGTACGTGACGTTGTAGACGAGCTGGTTGATCAATCGACCGTAGGCATCGTTCGGATCGCGCGCCGAGAACGACGGCGTGCCGCCGCTGAACGAGAGGCCGCCGACTTCCTCGGTCGACGCCGAGCTGCGCCGCCACATGACGCCGCCGGTCTTGGTGTTCACGAGCCACACCGACAGCTCCACGGTAACGGTCGCCCGCATGACCGGGGCGAAACCGGCGGTCAGGCCGCCATGCGGCTTCACGTTGGAAATCTTGAGATGTCCGAAGAAGGCGACGGGACAGCTGTTGGTATCGCCGCCGCCGGCAAAGACGCGGGTCGAGTCTACCGAGGTAAACTCGCGCATCTCGATGCCGTTCTGTGCCGCGAGCACGTATTCCTCGAAGCGATGCGTCGCGAACTCGTGAAGGTTGCCCTTCGCGTTCTCCACCGAAAACTCGAACAGCCCGATGTTGTGGTGCGGGACGAGGTTCAGGGTCGGCGGGAGCAGGACACGCTGGCGCGCGACTTGAGGCCGGTGTCCTCCGCCGCATCCGAAAATGGCCAGGACGACGAAGAAACAGATCGCAACGCGAAGCACGCGCATAGGGACCTCAGCGAGGGAGGTTTCGGGGTCCCAACATAATGCTTCTCGTTACTTGAATGACTCTGTGGGCACCGTCACCGGCAGGGGTTGGGCGCGTATGTAGATGACAGTCTTCCAGATAGCACCAGCCGACAGGATGCCGCCGTAGGCCGGCATCCCTCTCGGGCGGCCATAATAGATCGATTGGAACAGCGCGCCGTCGGTTCCCCCGTAGCGCCAGCGGCCGTCCACGAGGCTCGGTCCCACCCAGCCGAGCGCGCCACCGCCGTGACAGCCGTCGCAGTTCATTGCGCTGAAAATCTTCCCGCCGTCGGCCGAGTTCGTCGAGTCCGCGGCAAGCGGATTCTTGATCTCGCCGGCCGGCGGCGCGTTCCCACCGGCGGCGACGTGGTTGGGGTAGCGAACGGACGGTGGAACGTTGGCATCCGGCCGGTTGCACGCGGCCAAGACCGCAAGCAGGACTACAGGCCGAAGATCCAGACGATGCCTCCCTGGCTCGTGTGCCGCGCGAGATCGGGCGCGAAATCGGCGGGCGGACGGACGTCTGCCGGATCGTCGGAGCGGACGTCGCCCGAAAGCAGAAACCAGTCGCCGCCGATGCCGGCGTAGATCGCGATGTACTGCTTGCCGTCCGGTCCCTTGAACGAAATCGGCGCGCCCACCACGCCCGAGCCCACCTTGAACTTCCAGAGCTGGCGACCAGTCTTCGCATCGGCGGCCTTGAACCAGCCGTCGAGCGTGCCGTAGAACACGACATCGCCCGCGGTGACGACACTGCCGCTCCACACCGGATACTTCTCTTTGATTCCCCAGACTTTGCGGCCGCGCGCCGCATCCCAGGCGATGAACTCTCCCATGTTGCCGCCGGGCCCCGGCATGTAGGGCGTCGACGCGCCGATGTACGGCGTGCCGGGAATGCGCGTGACCGGTGCGGCTTCGAAATTCATGCAGAGATTGTTCGTCGCCGTATAGAACCAGCCGGTGCGCGGGGAATACGCTGACGGTGACGCGGGACTCTTCCCACCCTCGAGACTCGGGCAGATGCCTTTGACGTTGCCGCGGGACGCGCCCGTCGTCTTGGTCGTGTCGAGGATCGGCAAGCCGGTGCGCTTGTCGATCCCTTTGGCCCACGTCACATTCGCAAACGCCTCGGCGACGAGCAGCTCGCCGGTCACGCGGTCGAGCGTGTACGCGAAGCCGTTCTTGTCGAAATGCACGAGCACTTTGCGCATCCGCCCGCCGACCACCAGATCGGTGAGAATCATCTCGGCGTTGGAATCGAAGTCCCAGCTGTCGTGCGGCGTGAACTGGTAGGCCCAGACCAGCGAACCGTCGGCGGGCCGGCGCGCGAGCACGCTGTTGGACCACTTGTTCTCACCGGGACGCTGCTCGGTGTTGTAGGGTCCCGGATTCCCGGTGCCGAAGTAGATCAAGTCGAGCTGCGGGTCGTAGGTGATCCAGCCCCACACCGGCGCGCCGCCGCGGCGCCACGAATCGCCTTCCCACGTCGACACGCCGATGTTCGCATCGCCGACGTAACGCCCAAAGCCGGGGCGCGCGAGCATCAGCGAATCGGGACCCATGTTGTGCGCGGTCCAGAGGATCCTGCCCGTCGCGAGGTCGAGGGCCTTCACCCAGCCGTAGATCCCGAACTCGCCGCCCGACGGTCCCACGATCACGCGATTGCCCGCAACGAACGGCGCCATCGGTGTCGTCTCGCCCTGACTCATGTCCGCGATCTGCGTCTTCCAGAGCTCGCGTCCCGTGGCGGCATCGACCGCGACGGTGTGCCCGTCGAGCAGGTTATAGACGATCTTGCTGTTCCCGTACACCGCGCCGCGGTTGATCGCGTCACAACACGCGATTCCCAGCGCGGTGGGACTCACCTCGGGCCGATACTTCCACTTGAGCGGGTAGCCTTCGTGCGTCAGATCGAACGCATACAGAACGTTGGGGAAGGGCGTGACGACGTACATCGTAGTGCCGACGACGAGCGGCTGACCTTCGTGGCCGCCAAGTACGCCGGTCGAGAAATTCCAGACGGGCCGGAGTCGCGCTGCGTTGGCGGGAGTGATTTGCGAGAGGCCGCTGTAGCGTGTCGCGGCGTAGTTCTTTCCGGGCATCGTCCACTGGCCGTCGTCTTGTGGCGAAGTGCCCTGGAGCAGCACGAGCAGCAGCACGGACGCTATGCGCATGTCGTAATGATACCTGTCCGCTTGTGGGACGCGCGAATCCCATAACCGAACGCTCATCGCAGACTCGTCAAACACAATCGCTTCGAATTCCGTGAGTTAGCTGCGCGAGCGGACTGGTATGGTCCGTGCCTTGTCTCGAGCCCGTGGACATCCCACGCGCGCCAACCAAGAACCGCAAACGCTACGTCCAGGGCGGGATCGCCGCCGGCGGTCTCATCCTCGTCACGATCTTGCTCGCCAGCCTGAAACCCGCGGCGCCGAGTGTCGATCGCGAGGTTGTGTCGCTCGACGGCGTCCGCCGCGGCACGATGGTCCGCGAAGTCCGCGGTCCCGGCACGCTCGTGCCCGAGCACATTCGCTGGATCTCGGCGCTCACCCCCGCGCGCGTCGAGCGCATCTTCATTCAGCCGGGCACGCCGGTACAGGCGAACACGGTACTGCTCGAGCTTGCGAATCCGGACGTCCAGATCGAAGCACTCGACGCGCAGCGCCAGCTCACGGCCGCGGAAGGTGAGCTCGTCAACCTGCGCACCACGCTGCAGGGCGGGCGCCTGACGCAGGCCGGCGTCGTCGCCTCCACGCGGAGCGAGTACCTCTCGTCGAAACGCGCGGCCGCCGTCGCCGACTCACTCGCGATCATCGGTGGGCTCTCGCGCAACGAGGTCACCCTTGCCCACGAAAAAGCGGACGAGCTCGAGGCGCGCTACGACATCGAGAAGCAGCGACTCGATCTCCTGACGTCGACGGTGGACTCGCAGCTCGCCGTGCAGCGGGAGCAGGTCGTGCGGCTGCGTGCGATTACCGCGTTCCGGCTCAGCCGGTTGAGCTCGTTGCAGGTCCGCCCAGGCGAGGAGGGTGTCCTGTCGGAGCTCAACCTGCAGCCCGGGCAGTGGGTGGTGCCCGGAACGATCCTCGCGAAAGTCGTCCAGCCCGGAAAACTCAAGGCTGTCATCCGCATTCCCGAGACGCAGGCGCCCGGTCTCGCGATCGGCCAGGTCGCGTCGGTGGATACACGCACCGGCATTGTCGCGGGGCGCGTCATTCGCATTGATCCGTCCGCCCAAGAGGGAACGGTGACGGTGGACATCGCGTTGGACAGCACCCCCGCGGGGGCGCGGCCCGACATCAGCGTGGATGCCACGATCACAATCGAGCGCCTGAACGACGTGTTGTTCACCGGCCGTCCCGCGTATGGCCAGCCCAACAGCACGATCGGGATGTTCAAGCTCGTCGAAGGGGGAAGTTACGCCGTCCGCATTCCTGTAAAGGTGGGCCGCACCTCGGTCAACGCGATCGAGATCGTGCAGGGCCTCGCGGCCGGCGATTCGGTGATTCTGTCGGACATGTCGAGGTATGACAATGTGGAGAGAGTGAAACTGAAGTAATGCTCGAGCATTTCATTCAGGACCTTCGCTACGCAATGCGAACATTGGCGCGGAGCCCGGCATTCACGCTGGGTGTGGTCCTGACGCTCGCGCTCGGCATTGGTGCGAACGTGGCGATGTTCCCCATCGTGGACCGGATGCTGTTCCGGCCGCCGCCCTACCTGCACGATGCCGCGACTACTCACCGCGTCTATCTCGCGCGGTTCTACCGGGGCGAGGAGTTCACCAACGAAGGCGTCCAGTACGCGCGATACGTGGACCTGACGAAGGGGACGATCTCGTTCTCTCGGACCGCGATCTTCACCGAACGGGACCTCGCTTTCGGCCGCGACGCCGACGTGCGCGAAATGCGGGTCGGCGCCGTGAGCGCCAGTTTTTTCGAATTCTTCGATGCCCCGCCGGTGCTGGGCCGTTACTTCACCGTCACTGAGGATGCGCCGCCTATGGGGACCGCGGTGGCGGTGCTCAGCCATGCATTCTGGCAAACGCGCTTCGGCGGGCATCGCGATGCTATCGGATCAACCCTGCAGATTGGCGCAACGCTCTACACGATTATCGGGGTTGCGCCGCGAGGGTTCGTCGGCCTCTGGCCCAACCAGCCGCCGGCGGCCTTCATCCCGATTTCGAGTTACGCCAGCGCCAGCGCCTCCGGTGTCGATCTCCGGGGTGAGCGGTGGTGGACTACGTATCACTGGACCTGGGCCTCGATGCTGGCGCAGCGTAAGCCCGGCGTGACGGCGGCCGCGGCAACCGCGGATCTCACGGCCGCCTACGCCCGGAGCTACGCCGTCCAGGCGGCCGAAAGCCCGAAGGGCACGAGCCCAGCCGCGGTGGCCCGGCCTCGCGCCATTATCGCCTCCGTGCTGAGCGAGCGCGGGCCCAACGAGTCGAGCTTCGCCAAGGTGGCGACGTGGATCAGCGGCGTCGCCGTGATCGTCCTGCTCATCGCCGCTGCCAACGTTGCGAATCTGCTGCTGGCACGCGCCCTCAAGCGCCGGCGTGAGATCGCCGTGCGGCTGGCCCTCGGCGTGAGTCGCGCGCGTTTGCTCTCGCAGCTCATCACGGAGAGCGTGCTGCTCGCCGCGTGCGGCGGCGTGGCGGCGTTGCTCGTCGCCGAGTGGGGTGGTGCGGTGCTGCGCGCGGGCTTCCTGCCGAAGTCCGCCGACCTGAGTGTCATGACCGACACCCGCACAGTGGTCTTCGCTGGGGTTGCCGCTCTCGTCACCGGTCTCCTCATTGGGCTCGCTCCCGGCCTGCAGGCGCTGCGTCTCAACCTTGTGGGCGACCTCAAGGCGGGGGCGCGCGAGGGCAGCTACCGGCGCTCGCGCATGCGTGTGGGACTGCTCGTTGCGCAGGGCGCGCTATCGGTCGTACTGCTGGTGGGTGCAGGCCTGTTCGTGCGCAGCCTGTATCACGTGCGCGTCATCCCGCTGGGTTATGAAGTCGACCCCGTTCTGCTCGTGGATCTGAACATGCGCGGCGTTCGGCTCGACAGCGCAAAACAGGTCATGTTGCGCCGCGAGCTCCTCGAGGCCGCGCAGACTATTCCGGAAGTCACGCACGCGTCGCAACAGGTCGCGGTGCCGTTCTGGAGCGCCTGGAGCGTGGGCCTGAGCGTTGCGGGCATCGACTCCGTCAGCCGCCTTGGTGAATTCGACCTGAGCGCTGTATCGCCGGACTACTTCGCCACCATGGGCACGCGCATCCTGCGCGGTCGTGGGATCTCGGCGCAAGACATTGGCGCGGCACCACGCGTGATAGTGGTGAGCGACGCCATGGCCAAGGTCCTCTGGCCCGGTCAGGACGCGATCGGGCAATGTATCAAAGTCGAAAATGATACCATGCCGTGCAGTTACGTGGTCGGCGTCGCGGAAAACATCAAGTCACAGCGGCTGGGTGACGATCCCACGATGTTCTACTACCTGTCGGCCGCACAATTCCATCCCGAGAAGGGCGGGCTCTTCGTGCGAGTCCGCGGGGATGGCGCGCGCTCGGCCGAGGCGATTCGGCGGCGGTTGCAGCAACTCATGCCCGGCAATTCATATCTCACCGTCACTCCGCTCCGTGAAATTCTCGGCTCGCAAACTCGCTCGTGGGAGTTGGGCGCGACCATGTTCCTCGCCTTCGGTGCGCTGGCGCTGGTGCTCGCCGCGATCGGTCTCTACAGCGTGATGGCCTACAACGTGGCGCAACGCGCGCAGGAGCTGGGCGTTCGCGCCGCCCTCGGTGCCCAGCAGAAAGACTTGGTGAAGCTCGTGCTCAACGAGGGACTCAAGATGGCGACGGTGGGGATCGTGATCGGCGTCGTGATCGCGCTGGCCTGCGGGCAATGGCTGGGTCCGCTGTTGTTCCAGGAGTCGCCGCACGATCCACTCGTCTTCGGGTTCGTTGCGCTCCTACTGCTCGGCGTGACCGTGGCCGCGAGCATCATTCCCTCCCGCCGCGCTGCGCGGGTCGATCCGATTGTGGCCCTGCGTTATGAATAGAGATGGAATTCGCAGTCTCCAGGAGAGAACCAATGCCCGCTAACGGTACGCCGCTCATTCAGCTCCAAGGTGTCCGCAAAATCTTCTTCACCGACGAAGTCGAGACGCACGCGCTCGCGGACGTCCACCTCGAGATCCGCGAGGGCGAGTACGTCGCGATCAACGGCCCGTCGGGGTGCGGCAAGACGACGCTCCTTTCTATTCTTGGTCTGCTCGACACGCCCAGCGACGGTAGCTACCTGCTCGAAGACAAGCCGGTTGCCAACCTGACGCCGGCGGAGCGCGCGCGGATCCGGAACCGGCGCATCGGCTTCGTGTTCCAGGCCTTCAATCTGATCGGCGATCTCACCGTCGCCGAGAATGTCGAGCTGCCGCTCACGTACCGCGGAATGTCCGGAACAGAGCGGACGAAGCGGGTGCAGCAGGCGCTCGAGAAGGTCGGGATGTCGCACCGCGCCAAGCACTATCCGGTGCAGTTATCGGGAGGCCAGCAACAGCGCGTCGCCGTAGCCCGCGCCGTCGTAGGAGACCCCGCGATTCTGCTGGCCGACGAGCCGACCGGCAATCTCGACTCGACCAACGGCGAAGCGGTGATGGAGCTGCTGCGGACCCTGAACCGCGCCGGCGCGACGGTCTGCATGGTGACGCACGATCCGCGTTACGCGAAGCATGCGGACCGGTCCATCCATTTGTTCGACGGCCGCGTCGTGGAAGAGTCTCAGGCGCCGAGCATTTAGCCCATGAGCACGCTCCTCCAGGATCTCCGCTACGCGCTACGCGCGTTGCGACACAACCCCGCGTTCACGACCGTGGTCGTGCTCACCCTGGCGCTCGGCATCGGCGCCAACACCGCGATCTTCAGCGTGGTGGACGCGGTGCTGCTCAAGCCGCTGCCCTATCCCCACGCGGACCGCCTGGTGTCGCTCGACACGAAGGTGCCGGGACCGGGCAAGGACATCTTCGGGAGCGCGATGTCCTACCCCGACATTCAGCAGTTGCAGGCACTCACCAAGGATTTCGCCGGCGTAGCTGCGTATACGTACGCGCGCTACAACTACGCGGGCCGCGAACAGGCGAGCGAGCTGGCCGCCACGGTCGTCTCGCCCAACCTGTTTGGCGTGCTGGGCGTGAGTCCGGCTATCGGGCGCGGGTTCACCGGTGCCGAGCTGCACGATCAGCTCGCCGTGCTGAGCTACCGCATGTGGGCCACAGCATTCGGCAGCGACCGCGACATCGTGGGCCGCGCGATCAATCTCGACGGCCAGAGCTTCACGGTTGTGGGCGTCATGCCGCGCGGCTTCGCGTTCCCCAACGAGGATACGCAGCTGTGGGTGCCGCTGGGCGAGGCGCTCCGCTCCCATCCGCAGGTCGAGTTCAACCGCCAGTTGTACGCCTTCGAGTCCCTGGCACGCCTGACGCCAGGTGTCACGCTCGCGCAGGCGCGCGCCGACGCTGGCGTGGTGGCGCAACGCATCGGTGCCGCCGAGCGCGCGTTCCTCGTCGACCCGCTGAAGGTGGAAGGTGTGGAGAACGTCCGCTCTGCCTTGCTGGTGCTGTTCGGCGCGGTGGGGCTGGTGCTGTTGATCGCCTGCGCCAATGCTGCGGGGCTGTACGTGGCGCGCGCCACCGAGCGCAGGAAGGAGATCGCCGTGCGCCGGGCGCTCGGCGCCGATCGCGGGCGGTTGGTGCGGCAGCTGCTGACCGAAAGCGTGGTGGTGGCGCTCATCGCGGGGGCTGCAGGAGTGCTGCTGGCGCGTTGGGGCCTCGCCGCCATGCTCGCGGTCTGGCCGGGCGTGCCGCGCGTGAACGAGATCGGGATCGACCCTTGGGTACTCGGGTTCGCCCTCGTCGTCTCGCTCGTGACGGGCCTGGCGTTCGGACTGCTGCCGGCGCTGCGCGCCGCGGCCGCCGGCGTGGAAGAGGTGCTGCGCGAGGAGGGCGGCGCCACGACGGGCTCGCGCCGGCGCCACAGGACACAGCGGGTGCTGGTGGTGGCGGAGATCGCGCTCGCGCTCGTGCTGCTGGTAGGATCGGGGCTGCTCATCACGACCTTCGTGCGGTTGACGTCGGTGGATCCCGGCTACGACACGCACGACGTACTGGCAGCGCGCATCCGGCTCACGCCCTCGCGTTACGCGGATCCCACGGCGCAGAACCAGTTCTTTCAGAATCTCACGGACGTCCTGGCGCGCAATCCCGGCGTGGCGGACGTCAGCGTTGCGCGCCTCCCGCTGCCGCTCGCGGGCGGCGTGAACATCCTCGCATTTGATCCACGGCGGATTCGTCCCGACGCCACCGAGGAGTTCCTCGCGGCGCGACTGAGCGTGGTTGGTCCGGGCTACTTCGCGGCGATGGGCATCCCGCTCCGGGGCCGCGACTTCACGCCGCAGGATCGAGCCGACGCGCCAAGGGTCGTCATCATGAACCGGCGGCTCAGCGACGAGCTGTGGCCGGGGCAGGACCCGGTGGGGAAGGTCTTCCCGGTGCGGCGGCCGGGCGGTGGTGAGGGCTATGACGCAACGGTCATCGGTACCATCGGGGACATTCGCTACGAGTCGCTCGATGCGACACCGATGCGTGAGCTCTACCTCCCGCAGCTGCAGGCGCCTCGCCTGCCGGGCGTGCCCGAGATGTGGCTCGTGCTCAAGGCCAAGCACTCGCCTTTGGCGCTCGTGGGCGCCGTGCGCGACGCCGTGCGGCAGGTCGATCCCCAGCAGCCGATCGGCGATCTCATGAGCCTGGATCAGGCGTTGTCGCGCTCGACGGCGGCGCGGCGGTTGAGCATGACGCTGCTCACGTTGTTCGCGGGGCTGGCGGTGCTGCTCGCGTTGATCGGGATCTACGGCATCACGGCGTACACGGTGACCCAGCGCACGAGGGAGCTGGGCCTGCGCATTGCCATCGGCGCCAGGCCGGCCGAGGTCGTCGGCATGCTGCTGCGGGAGAATCTATTGCTCGTAATCGGCGGCCTGGTGCTCGGGATGGCGGGCGCCGCGCTGGCGACGCGCGCCCTGCGCACGATGCTGTTCGGCGTTTCGACGCTGGACGCCATCACGTTCGTCGGGGCGGCGTTAGTGCTCGGCGGGGTCGCGATGCTCGCCACCTATGTCCCGGCACGCCGAGCGGCGCGGATCGATCCGATGGTCGCGCTGAGAGCCGAGTGATGGACAGCCTGTTCCAGGATCTGCGGTACGCGGTGCGCCAGCTGGTCCGGAACCGCGGCTTCACGATCGTCGCCGTCCTCACACTCACCCTCGGCATCGGCGCCAACACCGCCATTTTCAGCGTAATTCGCGGTGTGCTGCTGCGGCCGCTGCCGTTTCCCGAGGCCGAGCGTCTGATGCTCGCGGTGGGCGTCATCGGCGACCGACGCGCCGGCGTGACAGCGCCGGATTTCATCGACTGGCGCGCGGGAAGCCGCACACTCGACCTCGCGGCGATGACGACCTACAACGCCAATCTCA
>Ga0209488_10001562_pt1 | contig 19552 bp, 26 predicted proteins | sample Rivendell_Oct201_8_FD_188349 | JGI IMG/M metagenome (GOLD analysis project Ga0209488, IMG submission 188349) | Vadose zone soil microbial communities from the Eel River Critical Zone Observatory, Northern California, USA -... | ecosystem: Environmental > Terrestrial > Soil > Vadose zone >...
GGGGGTTTGGGTTGAGGGTTGTACGGGGGCTTGGGCTCGGGCTCGCAATGGGGCTCGGGCTCGGACTCGGGCTTGCCCTCGTAGGTTGCAGGAGGTTGCTTGTCAGACATGAGCGAGAATGTGGATGAGGATGAATAACCAGGATAGCGAGGGTATTTATACCAAGCGAGAGACCGTTCCAGGAAGTTATCACCGAGGATGGTCAAATTCAGCCTAGGCTACGCAAATAGCATAGTGCGCCCGTAGAGGTAGGCGATGTCAATGATATGACCGCAGTTATTCTCAGAGCGCAGAGCGCAAGGCCTAGCTCGAAGGAGCCAGGGCCAAGGAAGGTGAATTCCGAGTTGTAAGTTGACAACTGATCAATTACCCCAATGCAAGCGATCTTGGCAGTCAGAGCGGGATTATCCTAGCTCCTGGTGTCTGAAAGTGACAGTAATAAGCTGAATACTTCGATTCACTCCCATTTCTGGGCATAGCCTGATGGACATGTTGTAGTAGCGCCACCTTCCTGGTTGAAGGTCCATTTGTCACCGGGAATGAAGGGGACCAGTGAGCGTTTGAGTTGTTGACGTTTTCCTACTCTCAGTGATAATCGCCGGGTGAGAACAGGTCGACTCATGTTGGTCTTGGCCTCCAGCGTTGTATCACGTGTCTCCGGCGCAGCCTATGGCGTAATTTGCGAAAGATCGCCCTGACTTAGCATACCAGTAAAGGCATGGCGCAAGTGACTATTAATACTTGGATGGTTCTCGCGGTTTGAAAAACACCGTATCTCTCGTCACCACCATTGCAAGCCGCCGACTCGGGAAAAGATGCCCCGCGGGTTTCCGTGGTGCGGACTTCATGTGTGCCTGTGACCTTGGAGACTCACAGGGGCGGACAGTACAACAATTAGACCCAACCGGGAAAATCAACCCCCTTCAGTGGTCTTTTCCTCCTAAGGCACGAAAGAAGGTACGACTTGTGCAACGCACTGGACACCCAGAATCTTACTCGGGGCCAATCAATCCGCGAAATTACCAAGTGGTGTAGACCCGGCCAAATAGCCCGAAGCGATATTGCCCCGGCGTTGCTCCACCTCGCCACTCCAACTTTCTACGCCCTACTAGAATGCCGTTTAGTTGCACTCATCTAGGTGGCACCCGCAGCGAGATATCGAATGTTGATAGATGTGAGGGGCTGGGCGTCAACTCGAGGGAAAGACGCAGATAGGAGCGAGGAGTGAGATTAAGAGGACATCAAAGGGCAGTGAGAACGAGAATTCAAGAGAAGGGTGAGACGGGAAGATCCAACAAATAACGGAAACGGAACAAGGGGACGGCGACACGAGATGTGCGACTGAGACAAGAGCGACAACGGGAGCGAAGCAGGCAAAGGAGGAAAAAGGCAGACTTAAACCGCACAGATGTTTCGAGGACAGAGCACAGGCTCGCCTATCATTTTGCAGAACAAAGTGTACAAGTGTCGTACCTACGAAAAGTTGCCAACGTTGAATAAAGGTGGTTAGAAGTCTTAGCTCGCGCTCTGGGTGGGTGATTGTCAGGTGAGAGGCGTTGGAGAGCGCGTGAAAGGGTCACGGTTGCAGTCATGATCCATTTTGAAAAGTGGTCGTTGTCCGGGTTGGATTGGGAGCGAGAGGGACGTTCATTTGGCTTGTGGCTTCAACTTTGTGACTATCGATGGTTTCGCTGCAACATCCCAACGACATGCCCTTCTTCCCCCAAGTTGATGACAGCTTGAACCCTCAGTCTGAGCCCGAGTCCGGAACCACCAACTCCGGTTCTCACACCTCAAATTCCACACCTCAGGGATGCGGGCGCAAATGAGTGTCAAACAGCATGACAGCGACCAATCCAACAACTGAGGCCAGGTACCCAAGTGGACATACGCCACGGGCAACAGCAATTGATTGATGGATGTCGGAACCGAACAAATGCGCCCGCCGCTACTTGGCTCAGTTACTTGACGCCGGCACGTTCACAGTTAGAATTAGATCACGGCATATAATAAGTAAGAAACAATATGCGCGTCCCACTAACTGGTGGGGAATGCGCCAGGGACGGACTGCCACCGGCGCTCAGGATGATGGAAATAGGTTCCATATCGCGGTCTCGATGACCCACTGATGGACTCTCCATCTGGGCCAGGCACCCCCTGATCGTTTTCGGTAGCAGCGAGTTCCGGCAATGCTTGGCCCTCCACAATATCCCCACTCCTGTCTTCGTCGTCATCTGAATCGCTATCTACGCCTTGAAGCCAGATTTCGTCATCTGGTAGTACTATTACGCCGGAACCAAAGTCGTAGCTTAGCCTATGATTGATCGTATGGGGGCGCTCGTGGGGAAGATTTGATGGACCAGCTGTCGACTCTTGCCAGGGGTTGTTGGTCACGTCTCCGCTCATCTCTCCCGGACCGCCAGCTGGGCTCCGTATGCTGTCCTGTATCGGGACGCCTCTCAAAGGAGCGGAACTCCCTGTCGTCGATGTCCGACCGCCACCTCTAACAACGCTGTACCGTTTTCGTAGCGAAAGTACAACCGCTTGATCAGACTTCCGCCCAGCACGGTTTGTGCTGTGAGAGTTGACCAGAGTTTCCCCTTTTTTAAGAGGCAGCCATGGTTGAGGGAGTAAACCGGTCAACGCTGGGTGTCCGTACCGTTTCTTACCCGTGCTAGAGCTCTTTCAGTAGCTATGAGTAGCACGTGATTCTCACGTACTTGAGCACGCCGTTGTACCAGTTTGCCATCGGTGGCTGCGACTAGGGGAAAGCTATTCGTCAGTGATTCGATCCCTCGGGCTGCAAAAAAGAAGGCACACATAATCTGTATGGTCATCCTCTGGGGCAACGTATAATACGTCATCATTCTGAGCATATCTCCGTCTATTGAGATTGCTAAAGAAGAATCAGTGACGAACCAGTTACGCGAAGAACTAGATGGACCTTTGCGACCATGTCACTGGATGACCTGTGCGTAAGCGTGAAACATCTTCCGTCTCTTCTCCGCGTTGCACCTCAAAAATCGCGCTCAGGTTGACGTACCCGCTGAGGCCGTGGAATGACTTGCTGAGGTACACTGACCAAATCACCGTAAACAAGACCAGAGGCACAACAAGAGACGAGAGCACGAAATATCCCTTCAAAACGAAGTTCCCAGACATGAAAATGAGGAAGATGACAACACCCCATATGAGACGCGCGAAGGTGATAGGCCAAGCTTGCCCTTGCGACTCATATGGTTTATAGAATACTATATTGGCGTTAGAAACTGATAGGAAGAGTATGCTTTACACCCCGCGCACCAAAAAGGAGTTTGTATTTGTATACAAGATATGCAACGCCGAAATAAACGGCACCGAATATCAGGATGAGTGGTTGAGCAACGCTATATAGGAGGGTGATCACAAATATCAAGATGGCCTGAGGATATACGGTGCCATAGTTGATCACAGGAGGAGCATTTAGTTCGGCAAAATCTGGCCGAAGAGTTTAGCCATATATGTAAGCGTGTGAACAATGATCCAATTTTAATTTACCTCTGGGCGTCCGCGTTATCAGGAAGCGAAAAAAGACCCGGGGAATTAAAATGCCCAGATTGAGAAGCTGCAGTGGCATGATGCCGAGCCCTGATATTCTTAGACCTTGTTCCATACGGCATAGAAGGGGATAGTTTACTCACCTTGCAAGATAACGTAGGAGAGAAAAAAATGCCTGTTCACATATCATCAGCGCCGACGCTCTACCAGTTTCTGACAGTCTCCTGACCTCGCGCGCCCCATTTGCAGTGCTTGGGCAAGCTTCTCAGGGATTTTAGCCGGTGAGTTGGCTAGGTCCCGCACGAGTTGCCAATAGGTGCTTGCCAACAGAAAGATAAACACAACATTAACAAGCAGGAATAGGAAATATCTATGAATGATGAGCCTTCCGTTGATGATGACTGGGAGGTCATGGGCGCACTTTTTCATAAGGGAGTATTCAACCAAACTCCTGGCGCGAAATCCCTGCATATACGTAAGAGCTGCTTCACGTTAACCCTCGAGACTATGCCAGAACAAGAGCATCGGACCTTCTAAAATAAATGGTAGGAATGCATTAAGTGTGATCATTGCCACAGATGGCAACGAATTCTGCACGATAGCACGAATCTTCTCGTTGCTGTCGATAAGACGAGCCAACCACGGCATAACCTTCTTGATTTCCTTGTAGCTAAGTAAGCTCGCAAGGCCGGTAATGGGGATGACCCAAGAGGAGAAGAGAAGCGCGAGAGAGCCGAGAACGATTGCCTCGCGCAAGCGTAGTGCACGGGTTGCTTGGCCGATGTTTGCCCACACAATGTCACGAGGCTCCGGTGCAAGGCAAGTCTCTAACTCAAAAGGTGTGGATGTGTGTACTGTCTGAGCGGCAATTTGCTGCAGTCGCGGTCAGTCGCACTTTATGCCAAAGTCTACGAAATCACGCACTGCACTGGACATTTTTTCGAATGTGACGAACCCCACGTCCATCGGTTTGAACCTTCCTGTGCGACGACGACGCTTGACAGCTTCATCCGCCTCCAAAAACTGCTTTTCAAGATATTCGATAGCGTCAACACGTCCAGAAAACCATCCGGGGCGTAGCGTCGGTCGTTTATGATGGGGGACAACAAAGCGATTAGGAACCTGGGACTCTGTTGATGCCGGATCTCCATCTCCAATTAGGGCGTGGTCGGATGGGTCATATGTTTCCACTGTACTTGGATTACCGACGTATCGAACCCAGGCGCCCTCCAACTTGAGGAGTGCGAGTGTTCGTGCCTCGATGAGACGCTCCAACGAGCCAATTTCGCGACAAATGCTGACGCTCTCCACACTGAGCTTCATGTTCTCGAAGTGTTCGGCAAGGGCTCTTTCTGAACGTAGGTGAGATGGAAGGCCAGTTACCATGACGGTGCGCGCAGCGATGGAGTGCACTAGCTGAAGCGAGAAGAGTTGTCTTGTTTTAACGAACCGCTTGTAGTTCAGGAAGATGAAGCGCAATGAAAGAAGGGTGAACAGATACGTGAAGACAAGGTGGAGGGAGAGATACGAATTAGCGTCTGAAACTAGGTCGAACCAGTCAGGTCTCTTATGCGGAGAGTTGTCCTGGGGTTGGAGTGTACGCCAGTCTGGATCGTCGTCATCTTCGTCTCCAATACCGATGTTATTCTTTAATCCGGTTAACAGGAATTATCGAACAGGGTGACACGCACACCTTGAGATTAACGGGCATTAAAATCATGACGGCAAATGCCGAGCATAAAGAGAAGAGATAAAACGACATCTTGAAAAAGCTCAACAGCTAGCCGAGGTGTCAGTGTCAGATGATGTACCTCACGCGACCCAACTTGAAATGTGACCTACTACGGCAGCGTCGAGACCAACGATCTGAAGCACGGTGTACTCAGACACCCTCAAGGTAGGAAGAATCCAACCGAGAAAGGCACTATGTGCGTGGGCTTCATGAGGCGAGAAACCTGTAGAGTGCCCTTCATTAGAGCTGCCACGCAAGACAAAATTAAACACAACCTACCCTTTAGTTTAGTTCTGGGAGCAAACAAGAGAGGCCATCGCGTCCGAGCGTAGGAAAAGATAAGGAAGGAAGCCACGCCGATAGACGACGATAACATTATTTGAGTTGATAGCCACGGACCCTCGTATTTTACTGAGAAAAAGTCAATAAAAACGAAAGGGAGAGACAAATTAAAAAGACGTACATGTAGGAGGAGACCCCGGAGGTGGTCCGCCAGGTTCATCGTATGAAGTACGGGAGAGGTTATAAACGAACTCCATGGTGACATGCACGGGAAGTATTTGGGGTAGCTCCGTTACCGAAGAGCCGTAGGAGTGAAGTGTACTAGTACTGGTGGTGCCTCTGGGATGATGGTGGTGAGCACGCGTTCACCAGCCCCGAACTTGAGTCCATCCGAGCAAACGGAGTGCCCGGGCCGCCCCTTCCACGTTAACAACGCTGTACTATGGTACCCATCTGTTACAGGTTCTCTAGTGCATGGACCCTGACATCACAAACAGAATGTGGATTTTCTTGGCGATACATCGGCTTATCGATACGCCTATGAATCGGACGAAGAAGATCAGCTGAACCCGCTCTCCCGACCCTCTGTACTGAGAAATGCGCGCATCTCTATTCAAGGCAATACTCATCCAGGAAAATACGCGGAGACAGTCATTATTGCATCAGGAGAGGCGGGGAAGGCCTGGGCTCAGGGTATCCAACTCGGCGAGCAGCATGCAGCTGTTGTAGTGGATGATTCAACGGTAACTCGCCTTCGTCCCGATACCTGCCAGAGCCAACACAATTGATTAGTCGTGCTTAGATTGGTCTTGTTTTTCTACCCTCCTTGTCAGATGCAGTGATTATCGTATCTGAAGCGTCTGGGACGCTGCCCACGTGGGCGATGCGCCCTTACGCAGAGGCGATCCTCAGCACCTACAAACCCAAACGGTGAATTGCGCTTCTGGTCCTCCCTAATCTATGTTGTCTGACACCACCGAGGCTCCTACTTCTAGATTCATATCCAGTCCCCACGTACATCAGTTCTGAATCATTTGAAGCCCATCGTGCTCCAGTGCGCTACCTGAGCACACGCGGCAAGACGGTACCTGTAAGCTTCTGGCGTTTCACACATATCTGTCTAATAATTTCCCATTAGAGTCTCCCTGTCCCTGTCATGCCCTTTTCACCTCCAAACCTCATACAGTCGACTTCTGCTGCTTTCACATCCGTCGCAGCGCTTCCTCTGTCTCAAACCGAAGCGATACTCCTCCTCCTGCCATCACAGCGCACACCAATACCTCGGGGAGACGGTATCTCATCCTCCCCTCACACCTCTGAGGATATCTGGTCGGAAGCTATGATGCGACAGGTTCATGAATGCCTTATTGTACTTTCCGGAGCCCCTGTGCCTTGGCAGGGTGGTACGGTCTTACTAAAACAGCCAGAGAGGCGACGCGGTGACATTGGCGATGGAGGAATGTATCTGTAAACAGGTTCATATGTTGTAAAAAATAAAATGCGGGTGTTGCATCTCCCGAGTCACTCAGGTGATCGGTTGTCCATATGCGGCAAATGCTGTTGCTTGGCTGCAGCGTCCGCCGTCCTTTCATCTCCATCAACAACCATGGTAAGTGGCCGCAAAACTCGTGTCTCGGTGTTAGTTTACATCCCCTCGTAAGAGTGACAACGCAGGTTGAGTTCATCCTGCACTGTCGTTCCATCACCTTTTCATCTTCTCTCGCAGAGTATAAAGAGGCTTTCGCCCTCTTCGATAAGAAGGGGACTGGTACCGTGCCTCGCGAAACGCTTGGTGACCTTTTACGTGCACTTGGGCAAAACCCTACTCAGGCCGAGGTCGCCGATATTGTGACAAGTGCTCCACGAGATGGTAAGCAGCTCCCGTCTTGCAACAGTCCCATATTTGACTTGCTTCGCAGTTGATTACAAAACGTTTTTATCCATTCTAAATCGGCCGGACGGATTCAAACCTGCGGGTACCCCAGGTAACTGTGTTTCCAAGAAAAGAGAGCGATTCTCAAACGAGTCTCCTTTGCAGAGGAGTTCATCCGTGGATTCCAGGTTTTTGACAAGGAGGGAAACGGGTTCATTGGCGCTGGCGAACTACGGTACGTGCTGACGCAACTCGGGGAAAAGATGTCGGATGAGGAGGTGGATGAACTGCTCAAAGGGGTACAGATTGGCGCGTGCGTATCGCCCTTCTCCGTCGTTGGGAGGTCGCTAACCTTGCCATAGTGATGGGAACGTGAATTATGAGTCCTTTGTACGCACAATCCTCAGTCAGTGACCAGCGTCCCTGGTCATTATCCTTGCCTAGCCCAGTATAATATCATGATTATTGGTGAATGATTGTACTCTAAATCTTCGACCAACGTCCATCCTTTCCAGCGGGCTGGAGACATCCCAATTAAAGAAATGCTATTCGCTCCCCTCAGTATCATATCCCTCCGCATCTTGGTCAATTTTCTCATCTCCCTTGGATGTTATCTCCGCGACAATTTGACCACCATGGGCAAGTCCTACATCGAACAAACGAACACCCGGCTGCCAGGGAACGGCTTGGCGGGGATATGCGGTAAACAGCGAGAAGCCCCACCAAACTTCAGCCGGTTGCCCTGATGAATGTACCAGCTCCCGTAAGTTGTATTCTGCTGCGGAAGCCCCAATCTCTGTTCCGGTTGCGTGGGCAGGGGTAAGGTGGGCATCGACCAAACAGTAGAGAGAGGTTACGGTGGAGGTGCGCGAAACTAACCGCACGAGACGTTGGCCGTCTGGAAGGCGGACGGTTATTCGGATCGAATCCACATCTGCGGGCTCTTCAGGCGGGGTCAACCGGTGTCGGGACTCACGTCGCCAACGGTCTCGTGCATCGAAAATACGGGCCCGAGCCTCCTCCGCTTCACGCTGGCGTTCCATTGCGGCCTTTTCGAGTTCCGCGGCCCGGCGGGCCTCTTCAATGCGGCGGGACTCCTTTTCCCGATCACGACGTGCACTCTCGCGAAAGGCAGCATCTTGTTCTTCACGAAGAGCACGGTCGCGTGCGCGCTCTGCAGCAGACAATCGAAGAGTTTCTAGGAACGGCATAACACGAGGAAGTAGTTGATGTGTGATGTGATCAGATAGTGAGCGGGCGCCTGTTGGGGCCGAGGTAGGCAATGCGGGACCCTGATGCCGAGACAGGACGGTGAGCAAGGGGGACGAAGAGGACCGTGATGATGTGCCCATAAGGGTAGAAGCGCGGGGGGGTTGCAATGCTACGAATGCCACAAACGGGAACGTGGTGGCCTGCAGCTTCTGTGCCGCTGTCACGTTGCATCAGTGATGGAGAGAACAAAACAGGGAGAGTGTGCACACCACTCCAAGCATCCCGTTCCCGAACATCACCTCCCCAGACGATGAATCTGTGTTTGTGAAGGAGGTCGACGAGTGTAGGGTCCGTCAAAGTATGCCTGTATCGGTGGTGAGAACGGGTCGGTATGTAAGAGGAGCGACGACATACCGCTTGAAGTCCGGGACATCGTCATGCTCGTTACTCACAAGGACAATACAGCCAATGCGCATCTCCGACTGGCATAGACGTAAGATTTCGTCGTAGCTGCCTAGAGTAAAGTCGGGTAAGACTCTCGGCGAGGTGGTGTTTAGCCTGCTGCGAAGGTCGTTGGTTTGAGGCTGGTATGTAGAAGGGCCGACGTCAGGAGCTAGGTTTGCACGGCTCCAACAATGAGCCCCCGTTTCTTCTTCCAGGCTGCGGACCCAGCGATCTGAGATGGCATATGGGTCGGAACGATTCGATGACCTGGCAATTAGCGGGCGGTAGAAGTTCAGGAACGAAAAAGGGACACGTGGTAGAGGAATACGCAAAGTATGGAAGAGAAATCGAATTATGTTGGCGAGTACGTGGAATGGGAAGGTCAGGATTGAGGACAACATGACGCCAATGAGTAGGGACAATCCCGAGCCCGAGCCAGGAGCCATCACAAAGCCGACTTGTGATTACGTCATCATCGCGCTCCCGTGATCCTATTCCATCCCCACCATCCTCGACGCGCTTGCCCCAAGTCCCTATGCCGCTCTCAACACAACCCTCTACAGCAGAGGAGGAGGCCTTCATGGCCAGACTACTCATGGATCCTCCCGTCACACCTACCCGGAACAGAGTGTTGCCTTCCCACAAATACGGTGCCCCGCGAGAGGATTCTGAACGCAGGAATATTGGCACCCCAAACCATCAGCTGTATTTAGTAGAGCGACTTGATATCAAAGAAGAAATGTCTGGTTGGGATTGGGATGCTCTGTCCGACTATGTCCCAACTCCGAAGAAATCCTGCGACTCGCCCCGAAAGGTTGTCCCAGCTGAATCTAGTCGTCACGTCTCGATACCCTCAGTTATGCCCAAATACGCCCCCGATCCCTGTACAAGATGTTTGGTACAGACAGTGACTGACACATGGATTGATGGGGTGCGCGAGAAGGTCAGAAAATACTGCTCTGTGTGTGCAGAAACTCAAGAATACCGTCCACTAGCACGTCCTAGCCACAACCGACCCTGAGCTTGAAGGTCGTTGTATCATATTGAAGGATGATTGGGTGTACACGGACCTCCATGAAGGTGTGCCTCGGATATATCCTCGTCTTCTCTCATTTTCACACTTTAGCAGGCGATGTGGTGAACGTGATTGGAACCTTTATCCTCAAGGGGGATGGCGAGAAAAGCATCACATTGACAACTCTTGAGAATTTGCTCATTCACCATCCAGATACACTTCTCACGCCATCTTTACTGGCATCCGCACCAAATTGTCAGCGTAGGCCCCTTATTACCGCGCTGGTACGGGCTCTAAGCCCACCAACACCTGCTCTCGTGTACGGCACGGTATTGCACGGCGTCGTTCAAAACTGCCTCCAAGAAAAGCGCTGGGACATGCCGTGGATAGAAGCCCGCGTCGATTCCGCACTGTCTATGGCTTTTGGTGATCTTGTGCGCGCTGGCGTCACGCTATCCGTGGCCAAGGATGAGATAATTCGTCGAGCCAGTGGGGTCAATACATTCGGGCCACGGTACATTGGGGACAATCCTAAGGTACTTGTCTCGATCTCAAGTACATGAAGTGCTTATCATCATCTCCCAAGCCTGAAGCTGTATTGTCCGATACTCGTGCATCTCGTGGAGAGACAGCGCTATTAGCAATCACCTCACTGCACGATATCGAGGAAGATATTTGGTCTCCTACCTACGGTCTCAGAGGGAAGCTCGACGCTTCCGTACAGGCCGCCGTTGTTCGTAATCCAGGGTCATCATGTACTCACCCAGCACCTTTCGAGATCAAGACCGGCCGTGCCGTTGCAGGCCTCGAACACCGAGCCCAAACCATGTTATATACGCTCCTGATGCAGGAGCGTTATGGTGATTCTGTGGATCTCGGTCTACTGTACTATACACAAAGCGAGGAGGTGATCTCCGTTCCTGTTACTCGACTCGAACTACGTGCCCTCGTCGGAGTGCGGAACACGATTGCCGAATGGATGGCTCGACGCTTTAGAGGATTTAGACAACACCGGTTTCAAGATGACTCGTCGTTTTTACCGCCGACGATAGATAATGAACGGTTATGTGGGCGGTGTTACGCTCTGGATGCCTGTATGCTGTATCGCCGGGTACGTGCCTCTCATACTCCGATGCAAACGAACAATAGTAATGTAGTTAGGCCGTCGAAAATGTTACAGACGAAGTCTCACCGATCGCGGACATTTACGCCGAAAAGACGAGACATCTCAGCCAGACACATGCTGATTTTTTCAAAACATGGGAGCGACTAGTTGCCCTTGAGGAGCAGGACATGATGCGTTTCAAAAAAGAGTTATGGACTCTCGGCGCAGGAGAGCGAGAGACATTAGGCCGGTGTTTCGCAGACATGGTCTTGGACACATCATTTGTCCCAGAAGAGCCGACTCATCCAGTCGCAAGCAAGATCCATCGTTTCACGTATCGCTTCCACAAGCGCACGGACGCAAACGCTGAGAGCTTGCTTAACGGGCACATGAATGTTAGCGACGCAGTGACAGTCTCTGTCGCTCCTGATCTTTTCGCATTGTGTCGAGGCTTCATTCTGGAACTGGGCCCAAAGCATGTGGTACTTGGTGTTGATCACATACTCGACACCGACGCAATTCAGGCACGTCATAGGAAGCGACCACATCACTGCTCGTCGAACTTGAAGGATTCGCCTGCGGAAATCGTCTTTCGCATAGACAAGGACGAGTTCTCCGCCGGCATGAGTCGGGTACGCGAAAATCTTGCCGCGCTGTTCTATGTCGGCGGAGATACCACGCGTTTGCGCCTAGTTGTCGACCTCGATCCGCCCATTTTCGATGCTGAGCACGAGCTGCTGACCGCGGTGCGCGCCTCGTCGCGCTGCCGAGCTTTGGCGCGGTCGCTGAATGCCCGTCAAATGCTAGCTGTGGAAAAAGTCCTTTGTTCGCGCGATTACACGTTAATCCTAGGAATGCCTGGTACGGGCAAAACAACAGTTGTGGCACATCTAATTCGCATGTTGGTCGAAATGGGGAAGACCGTGTTGCTCTCAGCGTATACCCACTCAGCCGTTGACACTATTCTCGCGAAGCTCGAAGGTGAAGATTTTGGCATATTGCGACTCGGAAATATAGACAAGGCAGGTATTGTCCTCCTTTTGAACATACTGTGATCGACGGCTATTGCAGATTCATCCTCGCTCAAGACAGTACCACCTCTCGGCTCGCAGGAAGCCAACTACGATCGAAGAATTCGAACGCCAGTTTATGACTCCAAGAGTGGTTGCAACGACTGCGCTTTCCATTGACCAGTGTGTCACAAGCCGATTTTCGTGACATTTTTGCTAATCAGTTATAGTGAGCTGTTCTCGCGACGGATTTTCGATTATTGCATAGTAGACGAAGCCTCACAAATCACTTTGCCAACATGCCTTGGCCCCCTACGTTTTGCGGAGAAGTTCGTGCTTGTTGGCGACCATTATCAGCTTCCCCCTTTGGTAAGCGCCGTGGCCTTGTGTTAGTGTACATAGCTTGACGAACCACCGGTTTACAGGTACGCAACCGCGAGGCGAGAAAGGGCGGCCTGGACGTATCTTTATTCCGTCGACTCTCGGAGGCCCACCCTCATGCGGTGGTCGAGCTTACACAACAATATCGCATGAATGCTGATATCATGCTCCTCTCCAACAAACTGATCTACGACGATCGCTTAAGTTGCGGAAACCAGAAAGTTGCGAATCAGAGCCTCATCCTACCGAACACCGCGTTCATCCAACGAGTTCACACCCCGACTTCGCCTTGTATAGACCCTTGTTGGATGAAAGAGCTGATGCATCCAAGGCAAGACATCTTAAAGAAATTCGTTGTCCACCTTTGATCACGTCTCTGTAGTCGAAAAGCCGTCTTCGTGGACACGGACCCTGTCCCCGCGACAGAGTCTCATGTGGGTGACCTCGTACAGAACGTGACGGAAGCCATGCTCGTGCAACAATTTACAGAGTGCTTGCTCCGCAGTGGGATCCGTGCAGAACAGATCGCAGTGGTTACGCTATACCGTCAACAGATCAAACTGCTGTCACATTTACTGAGCAGTGAACCAGATGTAGAGATTCTTACGGCTGACAGGAGTCAAGGGAGAGACAAGGACTGCATCATCATGTCTATGGTGCGCTCGAATGTAGACGGCACAGTGCGTTTTTCCACCCGTCTTTTGTCCGGTGTGCTAACCCGTAATGAATGAAGATTGGTGATCTTGTGAAGGACTGGCGGCGGATGAATGTCGCCTTCACGAGGGCTCGATCGAAGCTGGTCATATTCGGTTCGCGCTCGACGCTCTCACGGACTCCCCTCTTGGAGTCGTTTTTTCAGCTCATGGAAGGCGAAGGCTGGATATTTCGGCTTCCCGATGATGCTCATGAGGCACACGCAGCCGCGCTTTTCTCTCCCCAAAACTTGTCCACCAAACGCATGCATGACGATCGCACATTGGATCCAGAGGATTCAGAGCCTGCAAGAGAGGGTATGACAAAGGGTCCAGACGACAAGGAAAGCGGTAAAAGAAGGCGAATCAGTCCCGATCATGGGTTCTTGCGAGGTCGGCCAATTCTGAGAGACGTTTTCAACGATATAATTGATTTGACATAGCTTGTTACATCGTTTATCTTTATTCGTGTTCACGTAATCTCCATCAGCACAGTAGACAGTCTACACATTCCTGTGATGTATGTATACCTATCACTTGTCTACGGTTCATGATGGCAGCACGCCCGTCCAAGTATCGACAAGGTCGATGACACAATAACCGTTAACGGGGATGTACTGCCTCGTGATCATTTTTATTGCTTCTTGTGCCACTATCCCCCCTAGGAAGGCTGCAACGTTTGGAAGGTCAGCAGTTGGTGCGCGCACGCTGTGATCCCTATTAGCGCCTATCCGTGTAGAGTAATTGTAGAATTCACATCTCGCCAATGGCGTCTGAAACCTCCTTCTCGCCAACCTCAGTACCAGGAATGAATGTAGCAACGTGGTCGCGGAGCTCGCGTTCAGTGGGCCCTCCAGTTTGCCTGGGAGGGGATGACCGCCACGCATCGAGCGCAGAAAACGCCAGATGCGTGGCGGTCTCTCTCGTTTGGCCGCTAAGGTGCGTACCTGGGTGTATCAGCCACTGCCACCTGCCCATGAGCCGCGGCGTATCTGACTTACTAAGTTTTTCTGGAGAAGCGTCCAAGGAGCCGTAGCGCGCGCCCTTTAGCAGTTGTACGCCGTGCGCGTTTTTAACGAACAGATCGACGAGCTCACTCTCGACGGGAATACGCAAGAGTGAGCCGAACTGTTCGCGTTCCTCTGCGGCTTGCGTGCGGTAGAGATTCTGCAGGCGCACGTAGCTCTCTGTATCGCTCTTCATGTCAGGCAAAGCAGCAGTGAGGGGAAGCACGTGAGGCGGTTGCTCTGAGAACGAGCGAAGGGCGACGAGGAGGTGACCAAAGGGGGTCGAAGGTACAGAAGTTGAATCGGGGAAAAGCTCGAGAAGATGGGACGGAACAGTTGTTGGAGTCCACGCGCGGTAAGCCTGGGCTACTGCCTCTTCAAAGTTTTCTTCGTCCGGAGTACGTCTTTGTGCTTTTAAAATGGACTTGAATTCTTGCTTTTCTGCGTGAGTCTGAGGCGGTAGCCCGTTGTGCTGTACATGGTCATAAACGGACGTGCGCGACGTGGAAGAGGACGACGTACGGCAGCTTTCCAATCCTCAAGGGCCCGAACAAGGATGTATACGTAAGGGACATGTCCATGGTCGGTCGTGTCCATCGAATCAAAATCAAGCGCCTGGACAGCTTGGAGGAGAGCCGGAAATGGCTTGTCAATGCGCAGTGATGGTGCTGCTTCCGTATGGCTCTCAATGACTACATTTCACATTTGATTACTTGTCATTACCACGTCAGGAGGGGATTTCCACGCACTTTCGTGGGTATGGAACTGCACAAAAAATTCAGCAAGGAAGCCCGCAGAACGCACCGGGATAAGGGGAGCAGAAGAGGGGTTTCTCCAAAGAAGGTCGGCTAATCGTGTCAAAAGTACGGGGGTAAGGTTGTGCGTAATAATGAGAGAAAATCCAAAGAAGTAAGATGGATCAGAGGCGAGAACTTCTGCAACATCACGGGTATCCGCGCAGGCGTCAACGTTGTCGTTCAGTTCCGCCAAGAGACGAACAGCTTCTTCGGCGCGTTTGCGACCAATGCTGGTAGGCCCTTCAAAGAAAAAGTTGTTCCCTGCGTCGCCTGGCGAGACAACAGCGTGATCGAGGAGAGTGAAATGACCGATCCCGGGAAGCACGAGATTTTTCAGGATAGAAGTTGCGGTTGCACTGGCGCCAATGACCAGAACTCGCGCAGATTCCAATGCGGACTGTCCCGTCGTAGCCCAGAGCCTGAGTGTCATTCCGGTTGAGGTAGACTCGAAATAAGATTGAGCGGATGAAGCGCACCTAAGTTGGCGATCGTATCGACGAGTCTTATTGTCCGGCTGAACACTAAGAGAAATTGAGCACAAATTACACGATCAGGGATTTCCTCACTGGATCGTGGCTGCTTCTGTGGTTATATTTTGTGATCCATCAAAGGCCATGATGGATTCGAGTGATCAAGGACTACACGTGGTTAGACGCGACGCAGTGGCTGGGCCAATGCTCCTACTACAACGATGCCTCCGCCATGCATCCCAATCATCCCAGCAACCCTTCTGGACGTCCCGAGGCCTCACACATTCCCTGTCGTGTCATTCAAAGAAGTCAGAGGCTATAATCACATACGAGCAACTTCTTCGCGAGCATGCACCCCTAATCAACTACTTGGACAGACATGACTCACCCTTGGTATGGAATTCCTCCTAGGCTTAGTGATTTTTATCTCAAATGTATCTTCAAGGGGGCTCATGCGGAGCCCTCCAATGGGGACGCAGAAGGGTTGCACAAGTACAAAGGTCCCAGAAACTTACGAACAGCCTTGGAGCGCTTTCGTACCCTGAAAGCTGTCAGTCGAGGTTTTTGAATCATCCGTGGACCTAACTATCTGCTGCTGTAGACATATGAAGATACAGTACAACTATTCGATTCTCCCGAATTCCTCGATCTTGCCGCTGTTGAGACCGTTGACCTCCTTAAGGACCTACGCTCGCTTCTCAAGCACGACCTTCCGAATGCCATTCTCCCATCCTCCGAGACCGAGATGCTCTCTGCCCTTGTTGAACTCAAAGCAGGGGTAGGCGGATCCGAATCCTCGCTGTTCGTCGCAGAACTATTGCGGATGTACGGGCGGTTTTCTCGGCTAAACGACTGGGAACCAACCGTGCTATCGAACTCAGAGAGTGACGGTAGAGGGTTCAAGGATGCCATCCTCGAGGTCAAAGGAATCGGTGCCTACGACGCGTTACGTTGGGAAAGTGGCGTGCACCGCGTGCAGCGGGTGCCTGCGACGGAAGCTAGCGGTCGTGTGCACACAAGTACCGTCGCGGCTGTTGTGAGTGGACTTGCACCTATCATCTGATACAGTGCTTATGCCTACAGGTGTTACCACTCTCTGAAGAATCGCAATCGAATGGAACAGATACGGACGATCTCGTAAAACTTGAAGAAGTTCGGGTTGAGGTCATGCGGGCACGTGGCGCGGGTGGCCAGGTGCGTCTTTTAATCGTTGCCTTGTGCAGAGATGTAGCTGAGCGGGTACATTCGTAGCACGTGAACAAAACCGAATCTGCAATACGTCTCACTCATGTGCCTACTGGAATCACTGTCTCGATGCAGGACGAACGAAGTCAGCACCAGGTAAGTCTCACTGAAGACGGAAAGCCTGCGCTTCATCTTGCCCGTAGAATAGACGACGAGCATTCCAAATTTTACGGGCCCGGCTGATGGACTATAAATTAACACGGGACCAGGCTGAGCGGCGGGCAACGCGGAAAAGCCTTGTCCGGACCGCGGATCGCAGTGAGAAGATCCGGACATACAATTATCCACAGGTAATATCTCTGTGGTGTGTCACGTACTGTTCATTTACCGTGCTGTGTGAAACAGAATCGTGTCACCGATCATCGCTTAGGGAAGGGAAGCATGGTTTCCTGCGAGGTCATCATGGAAGGCAGCGGGCTGCGAATGTTGGTAGACGAACTCAAGGATAAGCACTTGAGCGAGGCGCTTCAGGATATCTTGGAGTCTGCCTGAATTTGGGAGTGAATTTAAGTCTCATTTTCAACCTCTGAAACCAGACCATGCGTGCCGTACATGTTGTACGTACACCGTGACGGTGAAATGATCAACCGTGGGAAACTAAATCAAATTTCAACGTTGATATGGTTCGTCCGAGGCCGCCGTGGCAGGCTGCTGCGTTGGATATCTTGGATGAGAGCAAATCGGTGAATACAGTAGTTTAAGTCCCGCAAAATCTGATTGTCTGGGTTTGGTAGTGGCCGGCCGTCCGAGGAGTCGCGGGGTCGCAGCCAGGGAGTAGCCAGGGACGAGGCGGTGTGATGACATAAGCCTTCCCCCTGTGGCTTGGTCTTGGCATTTTCTGCCCTCTCTTCTTCCACCCTTACTTCCCTCACCCCCGTCTTCCCCCTTACTTCCCTTACCCCCGTCTTCTACCTCTCTCTCGAGTCTCAACAAAGATATCTCTCATTATATTCATTCCTTTTATTCTCCGTCGTTGTCTCTCGCCATTCCCTCAAACTGTTCCCATCTTCATGATGCTTCTGCATCCACTATTGCTCGTTCTAGGGCTTTCAACGGTCGTTCCTACCCTTGCTCAGGGTTCTGGCACTTTCGAAATCGTAGGTGATACCCAAGTGAGCGCAATGATGGTACGTCCAGGGAATCGATTTCTTTTGTTACACCTTTCCCATTCCCGACTCTACAGATGTTCCTTGTTAGTTCTGACAAGGTCTACATCGTTGACAAAGTCGAGGGTAATCCGAGCCAGATAAATGGGCACCCTCAATACGCAGCTGTCTGGTTGGTAGTCTTTCCTTCTGGGCCTTATGGTTCTCTTCAATTATCTGTTATACAGGGACATACACTCGAAGAAGGCGTCAGCCCTAGATACTCAAACCAACGCCTTCTGTGCTGCTGGCATGCACCTCCCTGATGGTAGATACGGCCTCTTTGGCGGAAATGCTGCCGTCGGTCCTGGTGGTGACAACTCCGATGGTTCAAACACCACCTTTGATGCAACCTACGATGACTGGGATGGCAGACGCGCCATCCGTATCTTCAACAAGTGTGACGAAAATACACAATGTGGTGTCTCTGACAACGTCACCCAGATGGCGAAGAATCGCTGGTACCCGGGTTGCGAAGCGTTGGGGGATGGAACTCTTGTTCTGATCGGTGGCTACACCGGCGGCGGTTACATAAATCGCAATTACCCCAACATAGATACGGCCTACGAAGGTGGTGCCGCCGAGCCAACCTTCGAATTTTACCCTTCGGCATCTATACCTCCTGAAATCTTGCAATTCCTGCTGCTAACCAGTGGACTGAATTCCTATCCTTTAACGTATCTCATGCCTTCCGGCAATATCCTCTTGCAGGCCAATTACTCAACCGGTTAAGCCAATCTGATCTTCCGATTCGATCACCTCTGCTGACCACTTCTTACAGCTCTTTGGGACTACCATAATAATAACCTGACCTATTTGCCGGACATGCCAGGGCAAATTGTCCGAGTATATCCCGCGTCAGGAGCGAATGCCATGCTTCCCTTGACACCTGCTAATTACTACACTCCGACGATCCTTTTCTGTGGTGGCATATTCATACCTGATGAGCTGTGGGGCGACTATAGTTACCCATATACTGATACGTGGAATATCCCCGCCTCTAAGGACTCCCAACGCTTGACCCCTGAACCTACCGACGGATCCCCAGTGACCTACGTACAAGACGACGACCTTCCGATAGGGCGTACTATGGGCCAGTTTATCGCACTCCCCGACGGTACATTCCTCCTTGTCAACGGTGCTCAAAACGGTACTGCAGGGTATGCCAAAATGACTAAGACGACCCCCACCGAAGCTATGCCTTTTGGGGAATCACTTGCGTCAGGTCCTGTACTTCAGCCTGCGATCTACGATCCCGAGGCACCTGCTGGCAGCCGCTGGTCGACAGCTAACCTCGGTTCTTCGACCATTCCTCGAATGTATCACTCATCAGCACTGTTACTTCCGGATGGATCCGTCATGATCGCAGGGTCTAATCCGAATATCGATTATAATCCCAACGCGCACTTCCCAACGACGTATACCGCGGAGTATTTTTATCCACCTTACTTTTCTTCGAAGACACGACCTGAGCCGCAAAACATTCCGGATACGCTGTCATACGGTGGAAATTACTTTGATATCACTATCCCCCCGACGTCTTATTCCGGTTCCGCAAATGATGCCGCGAACAATACGAAAATATGGTTGATCCGTCCTGGATTT
>Ga0209488_10001563_pt1 | contig 19544 bp, 17 predicted proteins | sample Rivendell_Oct201_8_FD_188349 | JGI IMG/M metagenome (GOLD analysis project Ga0209488, IMG submission 188349) | Vadose zone soil microbial communities from the Eel River Critical Zone Observatory, Northern California, USA -... | ecosystem: Environmental > Terrestrial > Soil > Vadose zone >...
ATGCGTACCGCTTCCGCCGAGACCTGTGCTCACGCCGTACACGCTTTTAGCGCATTTTACCTTGCCAACGAGCACGTTCCGTGACTTGGTCATACGCTCCCGGATCTCTGGCGCATCATCCAGGACGACGGAAGCTCCGTAGCGAGCTGCTCCGACGACACCGGCCACGGACAGCGATTGGCCATTCAAGGCTACGGGCTTCCCTTGACTATGAAAGTGATAAGCGTGTCAGCTCACGACCGTGACCATCGTGGTCACAAGCTTCTTAGCTAGGACACGTACTTGTAACTCTGTAATTCCTTGTGTTGAGTGATGAACTGCAAGAGGAGATCGGACGGTGCCGGATTCGTTCGGTAGACTCTGGTGCTTGAGAGTATCTCTGATGCGGTGACGGTCATGGTTGGCGAAAATACAACTTGAAGACGACGGCGGAATGCTCATGGTATTTCGTATCCCCCCCACGATAAATCTTATAGGGAACTCAACTGAGGGAGCTTTGCAGACGTGGCGAATCACGGATCAGCCGATCTCGGTTGTTTCTTCCGTAGGGGGACACATGTGGGATGGCAACGCGCCGTTGTCCCGTACGCCACCTCGCGACCTGCGCATCGGCTCCGGCCCAAACCGCCATTCACGACACAGTACTATCATAGTGGCGCTCATGGCTCTCATTTAGCAGGTGGACTGGTGAGTTACGTTCGATCAGACTTTCGGTACTTATCATAACCCTAGATACGTGCCAACATGCGAGACAGGATAAGGACAGACAATGGGGCCCCCATTATTTTTGTCTCCTCAGGCTCTCTTTTCACGGGTCCGGTAATAACCACTGCCTGTCACCTACCCTACCCCATCCGATTCCACCCAGTGCGGTTTGCGCCGAATCGACAGAAGGGGATTTCTGCACCATGGTTTTCGTCACGCGTCGGATGCTGAGGGCAAGGTCCGAGGGTCATCTGCTCCTCGCCCTGACCTGTAAGACATCACGCGGTTGTGTGACGTCTATCCGTAGTACGTACGTGTACGTGGCACAGCACCTGCATAACAGGAGCTTGCACCACGTGGCATGCGCTGGACAAGGTGTGCAAGCGAGGAAAAAACTTCAACTCGGCTCACCATGGATTCAGAGCACTCATCCCCTTTTGGGGCGCGCGTGTGCGTACCTTCGCTGCGAATCCATGCTCGTATGTGGGGGAGGCCGATTCTATTTTCAGAATCGATCACGGTGGCAGGGTTGGTATACCAGTCATGCAGTGTAACCGGATCACTGACCACTTCGACTTACCATGGACACTAATGACTGTCACGGTTGAACTTTGTTTGCACACATGTTGTGCTTTATGGTATCCTTCAACCTCATCACCAGTTTGGCTCATACTACTTCTAGGGCCTACTACCGACCTGTATCCCACGCTGCTTCGCAAGGATTTCCATGATGTACTGATGACTCACGGGTGACGTGTTCAACTCGGCGGTAGGGACATCGACCTGTCGTCGAACAGTCCACACCCATTGGAACTATCCCTCTGCCCCCATCGAGTGTACATGAGCCCGCTGACTATTCGTTCTAACCTTCCCAGTAGACTCTCCTGCCTAGAATTCCAGTGCCAACAGTGGTTGTGCTTGTCCCTTCTCTGTCTTCCATGGCACTGCCAATGCCCTAGACTTTTTCATTGTCCTTGGTCCGGGGATCCGACTCCCCATGGTGGGGATTGATGGGTCCCGTTTACATACCTTGCTTCTCCCCAACGCGGTAGATGGACGCTTTCCCGTACATTGCTTTTGTGGGCACCGGTATCAGCCTGGGTCATCTACTGGATTGCTGGGATATCGTCACCATTGGATTACAGTACTGTAGCGCCAAAACACTTGTGCGGAACGTAGAGTTATGGCTACACAGAGTAAAGTTAAGCTAGTGCTTTCTCAATGGACACGCTGTTGAGCTCGCCGGAATTGGCCTTACCGCTGGCCAACTTCATCGACGCGTCAGGGAGATTCAAAGAGCACACAACCTGATTACGGCGAGGACGTCCACCCACCTTGCCGCAACACACTCCCCATACTGACAACGCAACTCGAGTGTTTAGGCGACACACGGGCGACCTATGCGAACCCCACCTGCGCATCCGCCGTACCACGGCAGCGTTCCCCCCAAAGATCCGACGATCTCCTGGCGCGCCAGCGTCGCGCTCGCCATATCCACCGCAGTTTTGTCACACAGGGCTGTTAGACGACCACGAGGGAAGAATGCTGAAGTGTTAGGAGGCACGGTCATGTTAAACAATGCTGCATTCTATGTCTGTAAACGGAAGTGCTACATGGTACCCCGAGGCGCACATAATGGACTCGAAAAAAAAAAGCTAGTGCTTTGTACAGCCTCACAGTTCCAAACTCATCTGTCGTCCGATCGCTACTGACACGGACAATAACTTGTACACCTACCATCCAATTACGCAACGCTAGCAGCGTCGACACTCGAGTCCAGGCCCACAACTTCACCACTACTAGGCGCCGATCTGATCGGAGACACAGGGACTCGGATTTCCTTCGAACCGAGGTGAGAAGAGGGCTGAGAAGAACGCGAGAATGCAGAAGTACTGAAGCCAATACGCACTCGCATGGCCGCAGGCTTCGGCTGTGATGTCGGCCCTCCTGCAGTGGGAGAGCTTCCAGATAGTGTATTCGTATTCGATAATCCGAGAGCGGCACGGATGATGATCAGCGCCGGTGCGATGCCCTGTGCGATCGCATTATCGGTTCCACAGCCGTTTTGCTCGAGGTAACGAAAAACATACGTAGATCTGCACGGCAATGACCAGGGCGATATCTTGGGCTGGGTGCCGGATGATGAAGAGGACAACGAACGTAAGTTGCGCGGCCAGATAGAGCATACCGCTCTCTATAACGATGCCAAGCGCAGCCCGGCCAGTTCGAAACCGAACCCGCATGGGCCCCAAGTCGTCTATGTTGTGAGGGGAGTGATACCAGATGTGCCCAGCAATGAGGATGGTAACAACCACGTTTGCGCCCAATGGGAGAAATAAGCATGTCTCAGCCAATGGGAATAAAGCCGAGGGGGGCATTGACGAATTCTGGTCGACATGTACAAGAAGGAGGAGAATTGCACAAGCAGATGCTGCGACCAAATGTAGCCCATAAGCACTACCTCGCAGTCATCCTTACTAGGACCTACCTAGACCCCCAATCGCACAAAGACTCGGAAACATGATGATACAATACTTCCTGTTCCACAGCAACCAACATCGGTAGATGAGAATAACTTCTCCGATGAAATCCGAGACCGAGAGGATGAAATCAGCGGCCATCTTCTCGTGTGTCTCGTTCCCAAACCCCTTGACACCAGTGGTTGCCTGTAGATATGTTAAATGATTGTGTAGCCTCGAACCCATGTGGCGCATACCAACGTGGTATAGCAATGGATGAAGTCAAGAATGAAGTGCGCGAGGCAAGACAGGTATAAGAATATACTAATGATAAAAATGTGTCTGTTCACACCGCTCTTGTTGCGCGAACGTTTGACCGTAATGTATATAGAGACAACGAAAAGGCACGTGTGACATCCTAGGGAGATATGAACAGTCACCTTATCAAACGAGTACTTGCAGAGAACGTACCATGAAGGAACGCCTCGCACCCGAAGCCAACCAAGGTAAACATGTCATTGCGGGATGCCACCATGGTGCTGACCATGACGTGAGAGTTAGTAGCCTAAGTACGGGGGGAAGGTGTGATTATATATCCATCACATCAGGCTCCACTGGATGAATATCCCTAGTACAGTAAGTGCCAGTGGCGGTGAATCGGACAGATAGGCACAAGGGAGGTTACGACACGGCGGGGAGGCGTCGAACAGCAGTGCCTACCGTATACTAATACTATCAGTGAACGTCTTTCAGAAAATTTGCACGGCCCGTCATTGCAATGGTGTTGTAGTTCGACTTGAACCGATTACGTCGGGCGGCCAATATCTGGTTTGTTCAGTCGAACACGATGGGAGGGTTGAAAGTACACTGTACCGGTATGCTAAATCGCCGGTCACTTCAAATTTCCAGGCACACCGATGAACTTAGCGCACGTGCTGTGCTTTACGGTATACTGACACATCACCACTTTCTCATACTTTGATCATTCTATTTGCCATCGGAGCAGCTTGATGTGGGAAGGGAAGGACTACGAACTATCGACCTCGGCGATAACACGAACGCAGTTAGATATGCATACAAAGTCACTTGCCAGTTATAAGAAATATCTATGTCTGTATGGCCAGTGCATGAGTGCATTGTCCCATGAGATCACGATACTGACCAGACCCATCACCAATACCCGTGGGGAATCCGAACATCTTGTAGAAGCTCTTGCGACAGAGTCCACAGGGGTATTCGTCAGGTCGATTGGTGTCGTCGGTGCCAGAGCCGCCGCGTCGAGCAGCATGGTGAAGCGGCGTGCGGCGGCGTGCGGCGGCATACGCAAGGACGGAGAATGGCAGCTTCGAATTAGTGATGTTTGATTGACCCGAATACGCGAATAACGCGGGGGTCCTTGAACGGGGACAATGCCTGTCGATGAGAGTCTGGAAAGCAGATGTAGTATGCATCAAAGGGAGCTACACGCGTCATAACAAGCAGTGCACCCACGAATGCCTCTCTCACGCGCACGCCACCACACGGAGAGGAGGGGAGATAAACGATCGGAGTGCCTTTTGCCATTGCAAATTCGCGAATATCATCCACGGAGTTATGGCATCCTCTGGGAGTATGAATGCGGCCCCTAGTATGAAGGGAAAGGCTTCGCCGACAAGCTTAAGAACGGGGCTGGCGTTGGCTGTGAAAATGACCCTCTACCCCAGTGGTGCGTCGAAGAAGGAGAGTACAGCTTCCTTCGCTGCGGGAGTCGGTGCGGACGATAGCTTTGAGCTACAATCGGGTGGGTACGTGATGAGATAGTGACAACGCAAAGCCGGACTTCGGGTTCTCAGAATGGGGATTTCCGAGGACAGCAGTTGGTAAAAAGTTGGCATGAACGGAGGCGAGGCTAGATGGGTAGCCCATATAATCCACGTAGGTATCGTTTGGTGCAAATCGACTGTACTCTGAGCGACGAAGATCGTCGACATGCCAGCTAGATAAGTAATGAGGGTGATCACGAAGTAAACGAGCGTAGGCAAGTTCATATTCAGAAGCGGCCAGTGGTTTTGGGGAAGGTGTTAAAATAAGACCTGCAGAGGGTGAGGGAAGACGAAGTTGGGTAACCAACGGCCACGGTGATGACGAGGTTCTAGAAATCGACGCAGAATTAGGTGATCGCACAACAGTCACGGTGGTGGTGGGCTGCGAGTGGTTGCTTCCCACGGTCGGCACGGATGAAAGTGTAACTGAGTTGTGTAACTGACTTAAAAGCTCGATTAATTGTGACTTTGATACCAGTCGTGAGATACAACCCATGGCAACGCTGGCACCTCCCGGCAAAGAAGGCGGGCATTTTTGCCGTTTGCATAGTAGGTAATGACGCAACTATAGCACTATGAAGATCCCAGGGGGCGCGAAAACCATCCAGCGGCCGGGAAGGGCATCATCCGGCACAAGGGTAGATAAATGCCGGTTGATGGGCTGTAACCGCCCTCGACACCCCTCCTGTCAGGTTTTTTTTCATTGCGTGAGGCTGAAACCACTGACGAAGGCGAATCAGATCAGGGGAATCACCCAGGCATGATAGCGCACATAGCCATCCATAACTGTCAATAACCGTCAATAAAGAAGATTCGGCGGAACATGATAAGATAAGCTAACATCTGTGTTCCAAGTTGGAATGTCATCAACCAACAATTCACCCAATCTCAGTGGCGGTTTCTCATCCCATCGCCTGTGTGCTTCCTTCTCGACCGTCGTTTCTGCTGCCCCAATGTGCCCTGCTAACGCTGCGTCGCTGCCAGCCTGCTCCTGTCCCCAGCTTGACTCGGACGTTAATCTTTCTATTCCCTCTCAACACCCCGGGCTAGTCATCATCTCAGTCCGTCTCTCATCTTTCCCTTCTTGCTCGAGCGTCCCTACTTCTGTGCTGCCCGCTTCGTCGCCCGTATTACCATATTTTCGCGTCGATACCGTAACTTCCGTCGTTTTTGGCCGACCAATAAGGAAGTACTGGTTCTAGGGCAGAGAAGTACAGCCAACTCTGTCATAACCCATACCCATTCGGAGGGGTCCGGGGAAATGGGTTCCAGGGAAATATGGTGCGGAAATGAAACCAACAATGAACAAGGCAAGGCTTGTGTAGATATGACTTTTCCGCCTGTTTAATTTGAAACCTGTGTGAATAGCTTTCAAGTTATGTGGTATGGGTTATGACATGAGTCGGCTATATCAAATTGTGCCTCGTCCAACTTGAAGAAGCCTCGATGGATTTCGGGCTCTTTGTTAAATGTAAAACACAATGTATAATGGGTTGGGACACTGCCAACGAGGGATTACGGATAGAAATCAAATCTTTGATGTTACACAGTACACATCTGAGTCTTATCCGATCATTTGATTGTTTGCATATAGAGTACAAGACAGAAGTGATTCAAGTTCAGTCTATATGGCGCAGTACTATATAATATAATCATTCAAATGCTCAACGCTCAGCGCATACGTCACCTCTAGCGATCGCCTGATGGACATAAGTATCACGGTGTTTATCTCCGAGCTGAGAACGGAACGGCAAAATGAGCCCTCGTCTCGGAAATCCGAGTTCGAGTCCAAACTCAAAACTAATTTGCGAGTTGAGATCAACCGCCGTGACGCCAGCCCGCAGCCCTGAGCATACTAGCACCATAGCTTTGATCAAGCGTTCAACGTTCAACTTTCAAGTTCTGTTGTCGGCGGCCACATGGGCATGGACAGAAACCCATTCGGCCCATTCTCCGTCATCTATCCCTATAGGAAGAGTCCCGCCTATTGTTTTTTGAAACGGTCGTAATCCGAAGAATGAATGATTATGGCCTCGGTGGCTACACGCCGAGCATACTCGCGTACTAGTACGACGTAATGACAATAGACACAATACCAGTACGGCTTGTTTTGATTTTAGGATGTTTTGGGTTATTTCCACCTTTGTTTGATTTGATTACATCTCCTACCGTCGGCCAAATCGGAAATCGGCCCTGACCGGTACTATGCAGTGGCACACAGCATTCAGTCAAATGTCCCAGATTTCAATTCAATATTTGTGGCGGGTGGCGGAGCTCGGACAATAACAACAATACGCCGTTATAAGCAAAAAGAGCCTGGAACTCGACGTGGCTTTCCTACCATCTTGCCATGCACGAAGAGAGCGGCAGCGGTGAAGGGAAAAAGTCCCGGAGGGCGCAGGGAGCAGGGACAGGGACTCCGAGTCGTGTTCCCAGACCCTTGTCAGAGACTGGATCGGAAATCGAAAAATCGGTGTTGGGTCTCCTCAATGGTGGACTTCATCACACTCATTTTCCGATCTCCGATTTAAAAGTCCGCGGAGGGGCTGGGGACGATGTCCGGCCCCGTGGAAAGTGTCACATCTGGTCTCCTCGTCGGGCGTTCCGCTTACCTCGCATCACATCACTGCGCATGCGTACATGTCAATGAGGCCAAGACCGGGTCGGGAGCGTTCGATTCCGGGATAGCGGGTGGTGAGCGGCGTTACAACTATACAGGTAGGGCACCGCGACAGGCCAACAATGACCCACCCCTGCCAATTGCCAATTCTAGTTGGAGATCATACCCACACTGTGCCCGTGCCGCAGCTCCGGTGGATAATCGGAGGTAGGTGGAACATCGTTGTCAGGCCTCCACAGGGACCGATCAAGGATCGTCCCAAGGTAGATATCGCCGCGGCAATGCGCCAAGCCAAGTGAGAGTAAAGAGTAAACTCTTATTGTGTAGTGTCCTCTCCATTTTTCGGCGGGATATGAACATAAACGAATAAGACTGTACAAGTTCGATAAGACTAGATTGCGGGGCTCTAACAATGATGTGGGCGTGACGTGATATACGGGGAATAGTAGGAATAGTATAATGTGCTATTGCTAGTGGGGATTATGAAGAACGAAGAGATAATCTAGCATTGAGCGCTTGCCTGAGCAAGGAAAGAATGGTTTTATGCGAAAAGGCTAGCAACGACCGCTTGCATTTTACCGTCACGGATTGCCTATACAGAATTGTAAGTCTTCTTATCTCCTTGGTAGAAGTCTGTGCATCTTACCTCATGAATTAAAGATACGTTTTGACCGACAGTGACGTCCTCAACACCAAGTCCGTTGGCAAAAATGCTCTCGTTTTCCGAACCGTGCATGCGGATGCCAAGATTCAGGCGGACGAACTCGTAAATGGGCCGGGTCTTGTTCAGATGGCCGCTCGCAGGTGCTTGTCCCCGAGCCCCTGAGAGGTATTCCTTTCGGAGAGACACGAGAAGGGCCGTAGCACGTGACGCAACTGCAACACGGAATGCCGGGATCGCGGCGAGAGCGGCAGGATCGGCGGAGGGATCAGTGGTAAAATAGTCGACCAGAATAAACACGGAGGCAGCAGCTACTTTTGTCATACGTGGTCGCGCGTCCATTGTCGTAGTCGAGTCCAGCGTCCGCAGCATGCTTTTGAGGATATCCTTATTGATAGATGATTTGTAGCCACTTAATTTGTCGCCAAAGTGTGCGGAAATTTCTTCTTCGACAATGGGGACTAATGCGCGATTGAAGTCTGCTTGCAGGGCACGAATATCGAATGCCTGACACAAGAGGTATAGATAACTTGAGGTCAGCATAGAAAGCACCTCGAGCGCGTTGATGGTGGCGCGAGCGGAGATCAGAGCCAGGGAACTTTCATTCAATCGTAAGTGTGTATCACAACAAGCGGCCCAGGAGACACTCACTTGACCGCTTGATTATGCATCTCCGCAGACTGGATGTGCGTGGATACAGGGTTAGCAAGGTAACCCAACTCGCCGACATACGCGGCAACAGCAATATCGATACCCTTGCCGTGGTAGTTCAGAGAAGGGTCGGTTGCCGCAAGGGACGGCGGGAGGCCACGGTTCATAGCGGGATTGACCAGCTCCGCTGCCTGAGCAAACAATAACTTGCCAATATGATGCAAGGAAAGGCGTGTTTTTTCCATAGCATTTGTCACAGCCATAGCCTGGAAGTTACCTCCATGATGGACCTCACTGGTTTCTGCGTCGACAAGGGGATTATCGGTTGCTGCAATGCATAGATGGGGACCATGAGCGAGTACCATACAGCGATAATTGAATGGACCCGTACTTGAATTACACTCAATGGAGATAGTGTTCAAGGCGGCGAGGATATCCTCGATTTGAGGGCCAAGGAATTGTGGCGCAGTCCGGAGGGGGTAGCGATCTTGGCGGAGCTCACCCTCGTCTTGGTCAATGGTAACTTCCTTCTCGTCACTAACGGCAAAATTACTGTCCTGGAGCAAATCCCAAATGGTGCGTGCCGCTTCGATCTGCAAACCACAACCCATAAGGAACTACTATGACGACTCGTCTGGAGGCACAAGGCACACCTGTCCCGGATGAGGGCGAGCAACCTCGTGGATGAAAGGCGCATAGTTTCCACGAACACCGAGTAATGCCTCCGTCCCCATCGCTGTGCAGATTTGTGCCAGTAGCGCAAGGTGGACAGCCTCATTGAGTGCGAGGCCGGCAACAGATGCAGAGAACGCTGTGCCGTTGAGAATCCCCAAGTGTTCCTTGGCACCGAGTTGGATGGGTTCCAAGCCATGGTCGGCCAACGCTTGGCGACATGAAACTATGCGGCGAGCGCCAAATGCAGCTGGTCCATCAAATACCCTGATTGCCGGGTTCCCAATAAGAGTACCCGCGACGTAAGAGAGTGGCGATAGATCTATGCATCGTGAGAACCTGTCAGCGCCGTTGGCAAAGAGTAAAACTACATACCTCCTGACGCGGATATACTGCCGCGGAGCGGTACCAGGGGGGTGATGTTGGCACGAAGCAAGGCAACCATCTTTTCGATGAGTTCCCATCGAATGCCAGAGTGACCACGAATCAACGAATTGACGCGGACGAGGATCGCCCCCCGGACCCAAGACTCAGGCATGCTCGTGGATGCGAGAGGGTCCAAAAGAGGAAGAGATGGAAGAATATCTGTAGAAGAAGGTAAAACGCCCGAATGCTGATGCTGCAAGAGAGCAGATCCAAGAGCCAGCGTGTCGGGCGTGCGGGTGTCGGCTTGGAAAAGAGGCGTGGTGATGAATCACAAGCCGGAAATTGACATTCGGGGAAAAGACCTACCGCTACCGCCGAAACCTGTGCTGACGCCGTACACGCTTTGAGACGTTTCAACTTTACCCACGATGACATCACGCGACTTTTGAATGCGAGCCCTAATTTCAGCGGACCCATTCAAAAGAATGTGCGCGTCGTGTCTCGCAACGGCGACGAGCGCAGGAACTGAAAGGTTGTGACCGTCAATGATGATGGATTTGCCGTGTCTAACAAAGGTGGCGTGGCCATTAGACGTTGTCATGGTGTGAGCGGGTACCAAGTCAACATACTTGTAGGCCTCGAGTTCATGGAACTGTTCAATGAATCGAGACAGCAATGGTGAGGCGGGTCTGGGTGCGGCGTGTGTAAAGGGTGATGCAGATAAGCCATTGGTGTAGGTAGTAGGGCTCTTCGCAGAAGAGGGAGGCTGAGCGACGACGACATCAGAGGCTCTACGAAAGCCATTGACGCGAGGCTCAATCGAGAGAATAGTCATTGTGAAGAACTAGAGGTAGAGAGGGAAAGGAAGGGAGCTAAAGGAAAGACTGGCGGGTGGCATGGATGTGGAAGGTATCGAATTTTATAAAGACGGTGTAAGCGTGAACGGCGTATCGTTTGTGGTAGGAATTAATCGTGAGCCAAACTGGAGCGGAGAATGAAGGCAACTGATGATGAATTCCCTACCCACGCTCATCTCAGATCCGTCGGCGGTTAGCCCCAGACCGTCGCGGTATCGTCGCCCCAAAGATCCGGCCGAATTTTAAGTAACTCCAACTCTAACAAAAACCAAATTTCGTCCGGTTGAGGGGCGTTTCGCTCTCGCCTCAACTTGAACCTCCGTTTGTTACATAAGCTCAGTGTCGGAAATGCTTACATCATCCGCCGATGGCCGGCCGGCGCATGATGGGGACTGCTTCTTTTGGTACGCGCGATTGGCGACTAGCATTTTTCTTTCTCTCCAACGGCGGAGCACCTTTCGTTTCGTGACTAACTGACTGACTCACGCTTTGCTCGAGTCATTCATACAATGAAAGGCGATGCAGTCGTTGGAGTGTTGGACTGCACACATCCGATCCTTGCAACGTGTCCGACATGTCTTTGATTGTGTAGCAGAGTAGCGCCACAAACACTGCTTTTTTTCCAGCCGCATGTTTTCCGCTTCTCCCTTACATGCTTCAGTTCAACCACAAAGATTTCCAGTGGTCATATCACCGAACTGTCCACCAAGGCTGCGCTTGATCCTTCGCCACTTGGGCCGACGAATCTCCCCAAAGTAACCGGTGTATTGTCCGGATGTGTTTAATGTTGGGCATCCACGTGGAGCGGTTCAGGAGGGTCATGTACACATCATGTTTGTTTCAGACCATAGCACTAATTTCCCCCTCACCACCGCTGCATCGCATTATCTGCAGATAAGACTGCGGTTCGCCCCTGACCGCCGACTTTCGCTCCGGCGAAAAAGACCAAAGAAGGGTCACTAAAAAGACGCGCCGGCCATTGAAGAGAGATCGTGGGTTCACTTTCTTGGCACACCGGTTCGAACCTATCCAACACAACGCTTGGCTTCTCGGCCAGAATCAAGATACGAAAAGTGCCATGGGACCCGTTGAGGCCAAAGATAGTGACCAAAATGTCAACCTTCTAGAGCATCAAGGGGTCCTCTAGCACGGTTGCGGTTGCGAATACGAATCCCGCGTGAGTTGATATCTTCAAAAGGTAAGTTCCTTTCTTCCAGTAATTTCGTCCCTTAGAGCAATCGTCCACTCGATTTCCCTCACCAGCCTCCCGTCCTTTGGCGGATCATGAGAAGCTCATGTCACTATGGAGTTTGGGTACACTTCCAGGCTTCTCTCCGCCCCTATTCCGTCCACGCGGTAGCGATTTTGCAGGCTGCGCCCACCGCAGCCGATAACAGGGGAGGTGAAAATCATCTGTACCCATTTGCTCGAGGAATACGGTAGCGCGTGCGTCGTCGTTTGATCATGGCGCACCAGGTGACTTGGGGCGTTCCTCACACCCATTCATTCGAGCGTTGCAATGGACCGCCCATAAGAATTTGCGCCCCCTCAATTCGAAGATGGCTGACTGGCCATTTGATGATCTAGCATTTTATTACGTCTGATCCACGATGATCGCTGTGGACATTGGAGTACAAGTTTCAGCTATTCCTGTTCACTGAATGAGAATCACATGTCTCCTATCCGTTGGAAGACGTTTTGATCATATCTTCTTGCTAGGTACAGGGATGTGCATTCGACGGTGTTCTTATGACAACGCGTGATAAATTGCCTTGGTGAGTAGACTTGTCTGCTGGACAGACCCAAAGTCCACTCTGAAAGGAAAATACGTAAGCTTTCACGCGCCCTGAGGCCGGACTAACTCGGGATATCCGCCCATTCTGGTCTTAATTGTCCCGTCCTCCCCCTCACACCCTAATTTCAGGATCCAGTTCGGATCCAGATACGAGACAATACAAAGAGGCGCATTCCCACAATGGGAAAGACGGCAGAACAAATTCGTACTTGCGCAAGGAACCACAAGGAAAGGTTTACAATCGTTTGGGGTTGAGATGGCCCTCGGGCCCATACCATCGGGAGACCGTACCGTACTGCAAGCTTTTCGGACGGATCTTGTACGACCTATGGAGTACTTCCCTTATTCCTGTTCAGTCCGTCAGGGCTCTATCATCAAGTTCTGTACGTATGCAGCCGCCCTTGACGTCTGGGCCCGGAAGGAGCATGAAGGATATGGAACCTGAGATAAACGCAGCGGTACTAGTTGTGCCGTGATGCCGAGCGTTAGAGGTGCGCTCGTCAAACTAACCAAAATACATTCTATCACTCGATGCTGGGTTCGTCGGGGGTCGCTTGTCGAAGGAGAACCATTTACGGCAGTCAAACAAGGAATAAGGACAACAGGTTCGTTGGGTCCCGCAGAAGCCCATCGGGTCAGATGGAAGGAGAAGGGTAAACAGCGCGTTAAATTTAGACGGACAGGGCACCGGTATGATGACAGTTTACCCGAATCTCCAGAGCTTGGCCAACGAGTACTGCATCAACGAGATAATTGGGCGGGTTCTCAGTGAATCATCTCGACCGCGTGACTGCAGGCCAGGCACCCAACATTGATGAGGGGCGGTCTGGATTTCTGTTGGCAGGAGATAGATAAGTAGTCCTTCGAAACGAAAACATAGTTTTGCCAATAGGACCCATCTGGTGGAGTGATGGATGTGGACCTGAAAACGCTTCTATCCCATCGGTGGTAAAACAGCGTAGCGCACAAATCAAGGGTGACTAATAGCGCCGCGATTAGGTGGGAAGAAACGCACTGATACAGATATGAGCGCAGGATCATCACTCAATAGAATGACTTACAGCCATTGGGCAAAAGAAGAGGGCCTTATGCTGGAGCACCCTGGTCTGGCAGTCGCTCGATGGCATATCGCCTACGTACAATGTACATCAATGGCACTCCCGGGATCTTGCGTATCCTTCGGCGGAGCTCGCGATCACAAGTGGCGACGATGAAGCAACGATTAGCAGTCACTCGTTGCACAAGACAATCGTCAGCATAGGTCCCCGTGTGGGAGCAGGGAAGGCGCTCGAAGCGGGGATCGCGGGCCACGCTAATGAGAGTGAGAATTGAGACGGACAGGAAAATGGGTATACGCACCGCAGGGCTAAGCGATAACGTTGTCCAAGTTTCTCAAGCTCGGCAATCACACAATCTGTGACGCATGGTATACCTGCATAACATCGTGAGATAACCAACCAAATGGGACGCCCGAATCACGGACATTTGGCATACAAGCAGTCCATCATGCCACCAACAAGCTCTAGCTTATTTTGGAGACTAAAGTTGATAAAGTTGGTATCGATAAGGATCCGATATGGGGGAACAAGAGCTGTGTTGTGGGTGAGGAAAAGTGAAGAGGCGACTGGGGCCCTGGGCAAAATTCTTGAAGTTGAAGAAAGAAAAATCGGACTGATCAGACGTACACGCGACGAACTGCCTTCTCCCTCTCTTCCTCCTCCTTTTTTGTCTGCTTTAATTGGTTCTCTTTACTGTCAATAGGACTAAGTAACTCAGGGGGGGGAGACCCTCGAGACCTACAGTCGGATGTCATTGGGGTTTAGCATGCGCTTGACGGCAGCAAATTTTCTTGTTTTCTTTGCTTTACCCTTGATAACAATTCAGAGACGACGACATTTTCTGATAAGGGCAACAAACACACCATGACCGTGAACAACAGCGCCGATAGCGAGCGACAAGGGAGAAAATCCGACCAGTCACATGATTGTCACATGTCAAACGCGTTTACACGTGATCTGTGTGACAACCGTGAGGCAGCGCTTCATTCATCTCCACAAAGACCGGAACCAACCCCTACCTTCAAACTAACTAACCTTGTCATCGAAAATAACCATGGGAGAAGCTCGGAGCATCCGCTTTCGCTCAGTGTCTCCTAATTCCACTCCTCCAGCGAAGACAGCTCAAACGCGCGTTTCTCTCCGATCGCCTATTTTCAATCCGTACGACAGATTCACTCAGCCGGAATTCGACTCCTGGATCGGAGACATCACTAGCGCATTGAAACGCGCTCTTAACCATGATGCAGAGCCCGAGGTCGATTCTCCTTCTCGTCATCGCGGAGGTTGGCACACCGTTCCAAGCGAGGGTGCTAGCAGTTTTAGTGCCGAGGGATGGGCTCAATCACCTGCGTCGTCTGAGGCGCGTGATGAGGAGAGCACCTTAGAGGACTCTTTTGCTCGGATAGCGTCACGAAGGGCCAAGGGAAAGGCGCGAGATCCTCGCGAGGGACCAGGGCTTGGCCTTAAAGGTCAGCCAATTGAGCTGTTGTCTGACTCCGAGGAAGAAGTTGTCGATAGCCTGGAAGTCGATGCTGCGCTCTCGGAAGATTCGGATGATAGCGCTCGGGAGGGCAGCTCTGACGAGACCGATCACGGTGACGCCGAATACGACGAGGTGGACGAAGATGGAGTGGCAAATCTTGATCAGCCTGGGACAAGTACACAGCACGTCGTGCCATTCTTACAGAGCGAGAACTCTGGCCGTGATCAAGACGTTGGTACCCACGCTGATGCTGCGGCACGCCTCCCTGAGGATGAAGACCTGCAGTTATCCCGAAGTACCAGGATATTCGGTGAGGATGGCGATGACGGAAACGAACGTTTCGCGGTGCTTGAGGACGAAGGAGGAGCTGATGACGGTGCGTCTGACCACTCTGTTGCCTTCTCATTGTCTACAGCCAAGTGTTGTTTGCGACCTGCAGAATTTCCCACTCCAACCCAAAACGCGACTGTTTTCGATGTGGAGCTAACTGATCCGTGGGACGGACCACGAACTTATGCTGAAGATTACTATTCTGGGGGTGATCTACTTGCGCCAGGCCTCACGCCCAATCACCTTACCCCCCTCTCTCGTAGCCCAGCTCCTACCTTTGTATCGACTCTACACATTCTACCGAACACCGACGCCGAGAAAAGCAACGTTCCCCCTTCTCCAGACGTTCTATCTTCACTTTCCTTACTAAAACGACAAGACAGAGCGAATGGTGACGGAATCAATGTTCTGCTCCGGTACGGTGCTGCAGTGACTACTTCCGTTGATGACCAGGAGGACGAACCGTCTACTGGAGTGTATGATGACGGCGTTGGAGTTGGTCTGTACTTTTCCTGATTTACTAGTCACCATGTCTGAGAAATCTATAGCCGCTACCATGCGCGCCGTCAGAGACGCCGAAACCAAAGCGGCCAGCGACACAGAGATCATGAAGACAATGCTTATCAAGAAAGAAATTTCCACATCATACCCAGCAAGACCCAACCCGGGAACCAAGAATGGAGACCCTGACCAAGAGCCTGAGATAATTTGGGTCCCAACCTCTGATGACGAACACACTGACGCCGACGGTGAAGAGGACGAGGAGAAGTTCTTGGGCGCTGCACCTCTGGGAACTAGCGATCTTGATGTTAGGGATGACTGGCGCGTCGCTGGCAGGCTCGAGTATATCAACGAGACGCCCGAAGAGGACGAATTACAAGAGGTAGTGTCTGCTCAGACTGCGAATGATATCACGAGGACCGCTGCCTTGACACTTTCCCATTTCTCCGAATCAGGGAACCCTGATGGTCTCCACGGTGCGTGCTCTATTCGATCTATGACGGCGCCAACCACTCCCGCTCATATTCACTCATCTCTTGGCCCAAAGTCCCTCTAGTGGACTCGCAAGTACCTATCCTAGCCCCGACATTTCAATTCTCGGATACAGATAGTTTCGGGGATCTTCCCTTGTCTTCCCCTCTCTCTCCAACCCCTTCTCCAGCGCCAGGTCAGCCCACTGGGGCGTTTGAACTGCAGCAGCACTCAATTGAACAGCTATTTGCGGACTTGGAGAGAGAAGCCTCTGAGAAGCGCGGTCTATCAGAGTCACCCGGTCCGATTGATAGACAGCCCGATACGGCGGATGGCTGGGCATCTCGGCAGCTAGAAAATATCTTATCGGGCGAGATTTCTGTTCCTGGCAATGTGGCAGACGTTTCAGGCTCTGCCTCGACAGGACGCCGTAGTTCCCCAGAGCCGGCTCTCTCTACCCACTATCCAGAATATATTGTAGAGGAGGTCAAGTTCGGTAAACAGGTTCTTCCCGATGATGATCTCCGCGATCCACTCTCCATTCCTCCTCCGGATTCGGGGGTCCAGATGATCCAACGGTATGAGGTAGAGGAACCGAGGAGTGATGGCCGCTTGACTGAAGTGGGTCATATTCATTGTGTGCACCGCTAACTTAAAGTGCTTACGATACGTAGGAACCGGAGATCACGGTTGGATCCCCAGGAGAAAATGGCACCACAATTCCTCCACCCACAGTTCCATCAATTGAAGGCGGTGCCGCCTCCGCCATTTCGGAACGAAACGCGCCTGTACTTCTAACAGAGGAGCAGTCTACTCCCTTTGCAGCACCATCCGGCGACACTCTCCAAGGAAATATTCCTTCCGCAGTCCAAACCATCCCCGCGCCAATCGTTGCCGACCCTTCCGTCCCCGATCCTGTCCTGAGAGACTCATCCCCCCCGACACCTGCTACTACAGACATCCCTCATGTGTCCGGGCCTTCCCTAATTCCCCCAGCAGTCTTGAGAGTGCACGACCTTGATCTCCCCCAGAGCTCACGGACCAGTGGGCTATTCACCCCAGCGCAAAGAAGCGAAGATGGAACACCAGTACTGTTGGAGGAGGTCGCCGAAGCGCTGACGGCCTCGCACGGCGATGCAGGCAAGGGCCCAGCGACCCCCTCAGTCCATTTGCAAGCTGAGGGTGAACCTTCACCCATCGACCGCTTCGACGCTGAAGATAGGGATGCTGTCAGCTTAGATGGCCTCATTGAACCATCGCAATTATTGTCAGACACCGGACACCACTTAGGAATTGATCCTGTGGAGATTGACACGTGGAAATCTGGGGCTGACGGCGTTGAACACACGGACGAAATCTCGCAACTGCCCAGTCGTGCACCTCCGAAGCCCGATGTCCAATTGTCCAGTGAAGACAGCCTCCCCTCCAACGACATATCATCAGGAACTCCGCAACGTCCCGGTGTTCTGGAATCTGAGTCTCGTGGTGAATATCTCGTAGGGACCTCGAGTGTTGTCGAAGGTGATGCTGATGCTGATGGAGAGGCCGATCCTGACTACTCTCCTGACGATGGTGCCAAAAATGCCCTTGAGGAGTCAGAAAATCCTCCAAAGAGGTGAGCTCAGTCAAGGTGTTACTGAGGTCCCGGAACTGACTTGCATGTCTTTCGCCTGTCCCGTCAGTGTCTCTGCTCATAAACAGGAGTCAGAAGCCGTTGTAGAGACAGCTTCAGCTTCAATTGCCAGTACGCCCTCCGCACTGCAAGACACTCCCTCAGCAGAAGGCGGAGATGCCGAAGATGAAGGAAATCCCACTACCTCTGTGCCATCTGAAGTTAAGGCAAGAAATGGAAAGGAAGGGCTTAAGCGAAAACGTAGAGATCCCAACCTTGGGCCGGCTCGCATAACCCGATCCAAGTCTGGTGTTGGTGCAACGCGCGGGAAGAAGGGAGACTTGTCTCTCCGTAGAGCGAATTCACAGCCCGAGAAGGCTCTGACAGAACGGGCCGATGCTAACACAGACGGAGATTCTGTTGACGACGGTGCCAGCGAGAATGCCTCTGTGAGCTCCGGCGCAAGTGCTGTGGATCGTCTCCTTCACTCCACCTCTCGCGCGGGATCCGTCATTTCATCGGCACCAGGAGACGCACTTTGGATGTCCCCTTTGACGCCGGTGCATAGCCGAGTGATCCCTCTTATGCATTCACATGGTCTCCATCATCACGGCTTGCCTATCCCACCACGTCACGCTTCACCCACCCCATCGACTGGTACTCAGAAAGGCACACGATCAGAGCGGGCGAAGGAGAAGTCCTCGACACCATCCGAACCTTCTTCCCCGTCTCTTAGGCGAGCACCTAGCATGAATTCTCCTGTGACGCGCTCGAACTGCCGCTTTCATAAAATAAGCTTGCCTCATGGAGAAGACAGAGCACGCGCTTACTTCGTAGTTCCCGGCTGCGCCCTCGGCGACGGCGGGCTCATGGACAGCCAGGACATCAAAGACGAGGGCTTTTCGACTCCCGACGATCACAAACACATGCTCCCTAACGTCGAGGCTCTCGAATTGAACCCCTACCTTGTTGGCGCCTTGCGGCAATTAGTGGGCGTCGATTTGTTGCGCGAGCAGCAAGAGATTTTCTACCTGCCGAGCGAAGAGGAAAAGCCCAGGAAGCGCCGTCAGGCGGGTGCGTTGGAAAGCCTCCGCCAGTATCAGCGTCAGTCAATTTCGAGCGGCGGCCCTCTGGCAAGGGAGCATTCTCCCCGGCCATCTGAAATTTCGCTCAGTCGTGGCTCGCCTCCCCGTTCGGCTTCTGGGTCAGCCGCGAACGGATCTGTTCGGGGGAATAGCACGCTCCTTAGCGAGGACGGGGAAAGCGTTCCGAGCGAACCCGACAATGACAATGACCCGGACTCTGCATCGCCACCAGCGAAGCGACACAAATCCTTCGTGGTGGAGATGAGTCCTCCTAAAAACACGTCGGCGGCTGGGGAATTGGGAAGCCCTGAGCATTCTGCGTCAGCGGGGAACGAGTCGGCGATTAGCAGCGGCAAGGCTCTTGTTACACGGAGGAGCAAACGTAAAGCTATCAATTACGATGCTGCGGCATATAA
>Ga0209488_10001564_pt1 | contig 19539 bp, 23 predicted proteins | sample Rivendell_Oct201_8_FD_188349 | JGI IMG/M metagenome (GOLD analysis project Ga0209488, IMG submission 188349) | Vadose zone soil microbial communities from the Eel River Critical Zone Observatory, Northern California, USA -... | ecosystem: Environmental > Terrestrial > Soil > Vadose zone >...
TGGACATGGTAGACCCGTCGCTCGTCGCTCCTGTTGTCGTGGTGTCGAGAAAGAGGGGATTAGCGAGCGCCTGTTACCGACAACTCGTCTTCGCTCTAGACGGCCATGCAGCCAGCGAGGAAAACTAGTCCCGTGTCGACGCCCATCGCCGTCCTCATTGGCATATTTCTCGGTGCCCTGCTCACTCGGTTCATTCCCTCCTCGTACTTCTCCGCCTACTCGACGTCATGGCGAGGTAGCGCACATGCGCCCATACTCAACACCCACCCTTCCTCTTCGCTTCAGGTACCCCCTCCAACCCTCGAGCAGCGGCGGCGTGTCCTCGACATCCTCAGCAGACTCTCGCCACATCATACCCGTGAATGTACAAGAAATCTCAATCCCCTCTACGTGATCCAAGCACGTGAACGGTACGCCTCCCTCATCGGCCACAACCCACCTCCGTCCAAATCTTGGCTCTTCGACCTTGGTCTCGGTGGTCTTGACCCAGTCCCTCGACCGAGCCAGGAAGAGGCCTCTTTTTACAGTCATCGACGTGACCTTTCTGGTGGAGAGCACAAATACTTCTTCGCCATCAACCTCTACAACTCCTTCGACATCATCCCAGACCTCTTTTCGACCCTCTTCCGCGTCTCTGCTTTCCTCGGTTACCACAACGTCTTCGTCTCCATTTACGAGAACGGTTCTACCGATCAGACAAAGGCCCTTCTCCGCATATTCGACGCGCTCGCCCGATCCGTCGGCCTCCGGGTTACCATTCGCACATCTCAGCGCACGCGTGGAGCGTTTAACCACCGTATCGAGTATCTCGCTGAAGTTCGCAATGCTGCGTTTGTGCCCCTCCACGAGCTACGAAGCTCCGAGAACGAGTATTTCGATACCATCATCTTCATGAACGACATCCTTCCATGCATAGACGACGTCCTGGAACTCATTTATCAGAGCCGTTTGAATAATGCCGGAATTACTTGCGCTACGGATTACATGTATCACGATGAACTAGTGCGCCCGCTTCCGTTCCTTCTGACTTGCTTCTTTTTGCTGATTATATGACACAGGGTTCTCCCGTCTTTTACGACAATTGGGTAGCCCGCGATATCAACGGGACCGCCCTCGAAAACGCGCCCTTTGAGGCTATATTCCGCGATGACCCCTCTTCCGTGCGCTTCCAGCAGCACCTCCCCGTCCAGGTCCAGTCCTGCTGGAATGGCATTGCTGTCCTGGACCCTGCTCCATTCTACCAACCAAAACGCGTTCGCTTCCGCATGGCCCGCATCGCCGAGGGCGAATGCTCCGCAAGCGAATGTTCTCTTATTTGCAACGACTACTGGGAGGCTGGTTACGGTCGCATTCTCATGGTACCCCGCGTGAAGCTGGCATATGATAGGGTACGTTGTGTGCAACTCCGCACAGTAGTACTGTAACTGTTTTGCTGACATGCCATGCTGCATTTGCGCCCTTTGCCACGCGTTGTTATCAACGATCGCAGAAAGTTTTCGACATCATTCACCCCTCGCGACGCAATTTGACAGCTATCCGCGGTTACGTCCGCTTGGGCGGGCTCCCGGATAACCCGCGCACAGACCCACAGGATCGCTCATGGTTTGGTCCTCACGACCGTCTGTTCACGGAAGAGGAGAACGAGCCGATTGAGTTTATGCCCGGACCCCCTCACGGTACGCGCGGAATTTCCTTTTTTTTTTTTTTCAAATAAGTTATGCTTTTCGCTAATCTTGGGCGCTTCTTTGTAGTATGGTGTTGGGGCTGGGACGGCGCCGGTGATCTTGACGGCCCAGATGTCGATCCTGTATGGGAAGAGGTGCCTGAAAAGTCCAAATCATCACACGCCGTTGAGGTTAAGCATGATAGGAACTTCTGGAAGCGCTAGCTAAGGGACACGAGTAGATGATAGCTTGGATCTGGCTGGACGGACGCCTTTAGAATACAGGACGCTTGGCAGCTCAATACACCTCACCCGTCGATGAGATAGCTGGCGTTGTAAGATATATGCGACAGTTCTATACATGTTGTCTCTCGGTACAATGGGATTTGGTAATTGGGCGCTGTTTAGGCAATGTGGACTGTGGATCCGGGGGAGAGAAGGTACTGCGTGCCAGGGGTAAGGTTGCGCTCAGGCAAACCGCTTCCACGCATGTTTTTCGTATTCCACTATCTGCTTGCGCTTCTTTGGTCTGCATCGGAGAATACGGTGCGGTCAGGCCAGGTGACAGAGAGGGCAAGTGGACGACGCACAATACGGGTACGCGCGGCTCAATCAACGCCCGTTGCTGCATGTTGAGGAACCGATCCCTGAACAAGTTACCTTCGGGCTGTCCACGGTGGGCGCCACGACGAAAAGAACAAGGTCACCCGTCATATCATCGAAAGCAGGCAGACTGCACACACCTGAAGCCCCCGCAGACTCTCACTAAGCTCCTCACCGAGCTGCACGTCCACCTGCCTCTCGCGCACGACGTGCTTGCCAAGTTTCTGTCCCACCAGACCCCCCTGCGCGAGGCGCGCTTCCTGCTCGGCACGGCGTTCCGCTGACGCCTGGACGCGTGCAGCGAGTGCTCGGTCGGCGACCTTGCGCAATGTCTTGGCTGTATCGACGGAGGCGTGCAACCGTTTACGCAGAGTGCGCTCCAAGAGGGCATGTTTCTAGTGGTGGTGGCAGTATTTCATACGTGAGAAGATGGGCTCAAAGTCACGTCCGGGAAAAGGGAAGAAGAGGCGAGGCGGGATTGGGGCCACGTACCTCTGCGCGTAGCTTCTCTGCCTTCCGTCTTTGCTGCTTTGTTTTGCGTCGTCGCGCAGTATTCCCACTTCCTATACCTGCCGAATCGTCCTGCTCTGGTTCGTTCGCACTCGGCTGCTCGGAGATGGCACCATCCTCCTCATTCCCGGGCTTGTCTATCAACATGCCTTGTGCACCGACGTCGCCGCTGTCACCGTTTGGGTGCCGTGCACCGAGGATGCGCATCTTGGTCACTTCGAGCGCCTCTGCTTCTTGCACGCGACGCAGTTCGGCTTCGTGCGCGGTACGGAGGAGTTCGGTATGTGCGACCGCGGGTGGGTTATATGACGTCCCTGCATGGGGAGCAGGGACGGCGGGTAACGTGATCACTTTACGCGGATGGGGAACATCGGGTGCCTACATGAAACGAATTATCATGAGCATGCAGGACATTTCTAGTCCGGGGCGAGGTGCGGCGCGCATACACACCTTGACTTTGACACCGTCATCTAATCCTGCATCGGCCTCTGCGGACCACATGTCGTATTTCCCGCTCTCTTTGACAGCCTCGGTGACCTCGAGCAGTGCGCTACCCGCGCCTGGCTCTGATGGGTCCACGATGCTATTCAGCGGCCCCCTGCGGTCCTTTCGCGCGATTCTGAGCAGCCGCTCTTTTTCGCGCGAACTGACGAGAGATTTTCGAGGGCGTGCATGGACAGCAGGGACAGCGGAGCGCTGAGATATTATTTGGTGTGACCTCAGGGCAGTGCGAGAGAAGCGTGGCAAAGATTTTCGAACTGAGAAAAGAAAAGAAAAAACATGAGACATTTCGTGGTAGGCAGATGTCAGAGAGCGTGTACCTTTATCGTCGCCTTTTGTATCGACTGTAAACAAGTCGCTGTCTGTCTTTTTCTGTAAGGGCTGCCTGCAGGAAACATTTGAACTTGAATGAAAGATTGGGGGATAAAAAAACACGTACCCAAAGGTGCGCTCCTCCTCGCGAAGGCCCTCTAGTTTCTCCTCGAGATCTTCAATGTCAACGTTCTTCCTCCATGCCTTTTTCCCTTTCCTGCTTGATTGATTGTGCTGAGCCGGTGCACCCACGATGGAGGCGGCTGATGATTTCTTTTTTTGTTTAATCACAGAGATTAAAGTGTGTTTGCCATTCGATTTTGAGGGTGCCATTGAGGACAGAGCACGGTTCGCGGGCCGCCGCGGTGCATCGCCACCCGTGAGGGGGTAGGGTATTAGACATCACGCCTATCCTGCGAAGCTTTGGATCTGCTCTGCGACCCTCTCCAACATCTATTTTGTGCACCAAAGTCTGGAACTGGATTGTTCCCTATATTCAAACGTCGGGGTATTTCATACTAGACAAGTTACTCAGGGGACAGAATACCACAGGTGCGTCCATTTAACCAGGCAAGACTGTCTGTGCCCTGCTCTTGGACGGTGCATGACACCTCGATCGTTACCCTCGCCCGAGACCCTTAACTAAATACACATCTTTCGCGCAACTTATTGACTCCTTTGTAGTCTCACGTGGAGATCATTTGCCTACAAGCGGTACTATCTTTTAGACTATCCAGTTATCTGCCGAGATGTCGAGCATGGACGTAGATCCCGTTGAGGATGCGGAAATGACATACTACGGAGCAAGTCAAACCGAAACCTCCGCCTCCTCTTCCAGCAGGGCACAATGGGCCGTTATTGTCGATGACGCACACCCCTTTGACCTGGACGCATACATATCAGGTTACTCCGGTACGTTTCTCTACAATTTGCGCAAGCCGCCATCAGATAATAACGGCTACCCAGGCCGAACAGCTATGGATCGCCTGATCCATATTATCTCGCTCTCCCCATCTCTTGCCCCGCAGGCTTTCAAGAGGGCCCTTCAGCTCCTGACTGCGCCGACACAGCGCGATATCGAATATTACAAGGCCATCTTGGGTGCTTACGAGGCTGTAATCTCTCGACATGGCACCAGGCTCCCGCCCCTCGAGGAACTTTTGCCCGATCACTCGCCCTATCTCTCCTGGATCGAGAAGACCAACGAGCAAAACAATGCGGAGCGTCGGAAACTTGAAGTGGAACTCAAGACGTACACCGGTAACATGATCAAGGAGAGCATCCGAATGGCGTATCGAGACCTTGCCACTTTTTATCGTGCCACGGGCAGCTTCGAAAGCGCCTTACGCCATCTCACAAAGTCGCGTGAATTCTGCTCCACAACGCAAGATATGCTTGAAATGTGCCTCTCCGTGTTGGAGGTATCGACTCATTCGCTTCTATTTTTCTGCCGTCGCAACCCCCCTAATGAATACGTTTGACAGCTTCTCCTCGAACAACGTAGCTTTTCACACATACCGACGTACGTCTTCAAGGCAGAATCCGCTCTCGACAGCATTGGCACAGCCGGGCACTCGTCTACACATCTCGGTATCGGACAAAGCGGAGCGGGCCAGAAAAAAGTTGATCTGCATCAGGCGGTCGAGGCAAAACTTGCGCTCTGCACCGCGCTTTCGAATCTGGCAAATGCGAATTATGCCAAAGCGACGCATGATTTCCTCCAACCGATGTCCGCGGCCGCACTCGTGCCCTGGACCGGCAATATCGTCTCGGTGGGGGATATCGCTGTATATGCGACACTTTGCGCGCTTGCCACCTTGAGTCGTGCTGAGCTCAAGTCGAGGGTAATCGAAAGTGAGGGGTTAGCGGGCGAGGGTGAGGGCATGAAGGAGCTTCTAGATGCGTGGATGGCAAGCAATTTCCGCGCTGTACTCGGGCTCCTCGACAAGTTCTCAGTGAGTGCTCCAAAGACCGTCACCTCTTTCCGTTTTGTTTTGTCTCTACTGACAAGGATGGACTCCTTTGGGGATTCAGGCCCGTCATTTGCTCGATCCCCTGCTTGGCCCGCACGTCGCGAACCTCTCTGCGCTCATCCGCGCGCGCGCAATCGTGCTCTATTTCCAGCCGTTTGCTACGATCCGGCTCGAGCGCATGAGCGCCGCGTTTGGGTGGACGGTGGAAGATACAGAAAGGGAGGTCGTCGCGCTCATCCAGCGGGGGGACATCCTCGGTCGCGTCGACAGCCAGAACAAAATCCTCAGGGCGCGCTCTACGAACCACCGGGCACAACTGTATGCCCACGCGCTCAAGGGCGGAGCCGAAATGCAGGGCGCGACGAACAAGCTTCTCCTCCGTCTCCAGCTGTATGCGCGCCTACTCACTTGATAACCTTCACCCTAACGTTATGTTATAGCCAGCAAGCCAATTTGGTTGTTCGCAAGGCACAGCCACCGCCGGCACCGACGGCGACGGCGGGCGCCTCTGAGACTGCTGAACAGAAATGAACAGCAGCAGCTTCAAGTCACGCTCTTACGCCATTGATGTTCCTTTTTCTTTCTTGCATTCGTGCTACGCGCCGCTACAAAACTTGAGGTACATTTTGAGGTACATTTGAACTACTCGTGTATTAGTCAAGCATGCTGTATACAGTGGGGTCGTTGACTACCGTCCGGAGTTAGGCAATAAGTGAACACCAGAACGAGGGAGCATTTTGGGTGATTGCAATTAAACTGGTATGACTGAGTGCCCATCATGGACTGCGGGGAGATGAGAATCCAGGACGCGCCGGAATCTACGTGCGCAGCCAAGCTGTCCTTGCGATCTTTTTCAATTTCTTCTGCTCTTTAAAGCGCTCCTATGAAAGAACAATGAGCTCTCCGCATGAGACCAGTGCAATGGGGGTAGAGGCTGCCTACCAGGTCCTTCTTGCTCGGTCTCTTCCGTTTCTTCCCGTTGGCCGCATCTTCGTCCTCTCGCTGCTTCCTCTGCGCAACCTCCTGTTCCCACTGTTCCATATTAAAGTATACGGAGCTCATGCGCTTCATGCGCTCGTACTCAGACAAGTGTGTCGGGTCCCGCCCATCGGGCCGCGTAAATGTGCCCGTCTGCGCGTTGAACTTGGCGGTGAAGTTGTACGCGCCGCCGGGCGCGGACGGCCCCGCGAGGGAGGGATCGAGGTGCGCGAGGGACGGGTCGATGCCCTGCGCCACGGCGGCCTCCTGCAAGGCGTAAATCTGCGCGACGGAGGCGGGTACAGGCGTCGCACCGGAGGAAGACCCAGACGAGTGGACCCCTTCTTGGGCGTTTGCATCTGCCGCCACGGAGGAGGGTGGCGCGGACGACGACGGGGTGGAGGTGGAAGCGGAGGTGGAGGCGGAGGCGGAAGGGGCTGATGGATCGGGAGTGTCCCCCGCAGCAGCGGCTGGCTGCAAGGGGTTTACCCATGTGGTTTCGTGGGTGAGTGTGTTGTAAAAGTAGTATGCGTTGTGCGCAGGTGACCAGATTGCCTGCCAGTTTCCCGACGATGCGGTAGCTGCTGCACTTGTCGAGGCTGCAGGCGCAGGAGCCGGCTCGGCCGATTGTGCAGCATCTGCTGCGTCTGCTGCGTCCTGTGCTTGTCCTTCTTCTCCATCTTCTTGTGCGTCCTCCTCTTTGTCTAATGAAGGTGATTGTTCTTTGGAGCCGACTGGTGAGAGGGGGGATGCAGTGGACATGGAGAGAGATGGAGAGTGTTGCTCGATAGGCTGGCGTACCTAAGGTGCAGTTAATGGTAAATTAATCTAGTTAAGTGTTTTACTGTATCATAACTGCAGGACAGAAAAATATTTCGACATTTACTATCCTACCGAATTGAGTTTGAAGTAGGGATCGGAGACTGAAAAAAAATCTACCCAGAGCTCAGGAAATAATGGTTTTCGAACACCGATTGGGCGGAGCTAGTCGGAGCGTCTGGAGATGAAGCTACTGTCCCATTATCATTAAGTTACAACCGCACCATCATATTGACAAACGCAGTCGAAATTTGGATCAGCTCTCAATATCACCCATGTCCGCGTCAGTAGTCGCCATCTTTCCATCTATTAACAAGTCTTATTAAAACTGGCCCTTTTAGTGAAGAAACTCTCCAGGATGTCCCCGAAACCGAGATCGAATCAAATTGGGATCAAGTCGTAGACAAGTAAACCATTAATCGGCGTGCAGACCGTCCACTGACCCATTCTGTATACACAGCTTTGATAATATGGATCTTAGGGCGGAGCTCCTTCGTGGGGTCTACGCATATGGGTCCGTGGTTTTTTCTGGTTCCCCATCATATTGCCTTGACAGTGCGCCAGTTTCGAACGACCTTCGGCCATCCAGCAGCGTGCCATCGTCCCCGTAGTGAAGGGTCATGATGTCATAGCACAGGCCCAATCCGGCACAGGAAAGACGGCAACCTTCTCCATTTCTATTCTCCAAAAGATCGACTTTTCTCTCAAAGGAACCCAGGCACTCATCATTGCGCCAACCCGTGAGCTTGCGCAGCAGATCCAAAAGGTCGTTATCGCTCTCGGTGACTACATGAACGTCGAATGCCACGCGTGCGTCGGTGGCACTAATGTCCGCGAAGACATGTCTAAATTGCAGGAGGGTGTACACGTTGTCGTCGGTACTCCCGGCCGCGTGTATGATATGATCAATCGTCGTGCTCTACGCACAGATAACATCAAAATCTTTTGCCTCGATGAAGCCGACGAGATGCTCTCTCGTGGCTTCAAAGACCAGATTTATGAGGTTTTCCAGCTCCTTTCTCAAGACACTCAGGTTGTCCTGCTCTCCGCCACCATGCCTGCAGACGTACTCGAGGTGACAAAAAAGTTCATGCGCGAGCCTATCCGTATTCTCGTCAAGCGCGATGAACTAACGCTCGAAGGTATCAAGCAATTTTACATTGCCGTCGAGAAGGAGGAATGGAAGCTTGACACGCTTTGCGACCTTTATGAGACCGTAACGATCACCCAAGCCGTCATATTCTGCAACACACGGCGAAAGGTCGACTGGCTCACAGAGAAGATGCATGGCCGCGAGTTCACAGTGTCTGCCATGGTGCGTTTTTCCGAAACTCACATGGCGGGTCTGGTCTAATCTGCTGCTCATAGCATGGTGATATGGAGCAAAAACAGCGCGAAGTGTTGATGAAGGAGTTCCGCTCCGGATCCTCACGTGTGCTTATCACGACTGACCTGTTGGCTCGTGGCATCGACGTGCAGCAGGTTTCCCTCGTGATCAACTACGACTTACCTACAAATCGAGAGAATTACATCCATCGCATTGGCCGTGGCGGTCGTTTCGGTCGTAAAGGCGTTGCCATTAACTTTGTCACGACCGAGGATGTCAGGATGCTTCGGGATATCGAACGTTTGTCCTCGTTCTTGGCTGATAATGGGTTTGTCTTGACCTCGTTTTAGAATTCTACAATACGCAAATCGACGAAATGCCTCTCAACGTAGCGTGCGTTTTCATGCCTCTCCGATGCCTGCCCGTGACATGTACTCACCATTGATTGATCACCTTGCAGCGACCTCATTTAGAACCACGCATCCGCCACTACTTTTTTGACATTTTCGATCTCGGTCTCCACTTGCGCGATGTTACTTCCCTGCTCTTTCTTCCTTTATTTTGATACTTGCGCAAAGCATTGTCTGTTCCCAAGTGCTAAGCTATTTTTTTTCTGCTAGTACACTCTATTGGAAATTTGCAGATACAACATTCGTTTGTGTATTAGCAGGAGGATGTAACTTAGGTTGGGATAGACATAGAGCAAGCCTCAGTATTGATGACTAATCAGAAATGATGACATAACCAATTAAGACAGCGACAGCGACGAACGACGAACGACGATTCACAAACGTCGATCAAGAATGGCTGATCGTTCTACCCTGAATGCTTCATCGTCTGGTCAGCAGCCTCAAGCTCAACCTCTTCGCTCGGCTATGAAACCCTCTCGCCCCTCAACACCGACGTCGCCCATCTCCAGTCCTCATTCCTCTTTCACACCACCTATAGCTCTTTCCCTTCCCGGCTCGCAACCTTTGAGTCCCTCTCCAGCATCTCCTATCCCGAGTCCTGCTAGCACCCTCATTTCTCCTGTCCCTCTTCCCAGCCCTTTACCTTCTGCCTCCACCTTACTTCCCAGATCTGGTACACAGTCCCCCACTGCATCCACCATAATTGGCCCGAATGCATCTCAAGGGTACACTCCAAAAGTGTCGTTTGATACTTTCGAGAACCCCGCCGCGCCTATGTTCTCCTTTACCTTGCAAGTCAAGTCCGATGGTTATGAGCGTAGTCCGAGCACCCGCGTATTCTTGTGCGCATCCAGTCCCGATGATAGCGGTCGTCAAGCTCTAGACTGGACCATCGAGAGCTTAGTCCAAGATGGGGATGAGCTCATTGTCTTTCGTGGAATTGACCAAGATGATTTGGGTAGGAAAATTCTCCGGTCAATCTGCGTACTGCCTCTCTGAAGGGGAAATTGACATTCTTAGAGAGGGATCATGACTTTGTTCGTGATGAGGCGAGGGATCTGTTGCTTAGGATACAGGATAAATGCGTGGATGTTGACCCTGATCGAAAGGTATCCGTTGATTGCATTCACGTATGCGCGCAGCGGCACCCATGCTCTGACATGTCTGTCATTTGCCTTAGTTATCCATCATCGTCGAGTACATAGCGGGCAAGGTCACAACGACCATTGATCGCCTCATCGCTCTTTATCGCCCGGATTCCGTCGTTGTCGGCTCGCGAGGGGCACGGAAAATGAAGCAGGCGTTTGGGGCTGCCTTTGGCGCGCCAAGCATTGGGGGTGTTTCAAAGTACTGTCTCAGTCACTCGCCTGTGCCCGTCATCGTGGTCCGCCCCGAGAGCAAGGTTCGCAAGGCGCTCGACAAGCGTCGGGCCGATCCAAAGAGAGGAATACACTTTGATGAGTGAGTATCTATCATCAAATCGATACTTTGTCCATAGCTGATGAGATCGGTGATATCCAGTGGCAATCGGCTGCAGACCCAACGGAGCAACGCTTCTGGGCCAGGATTGCCTATTACATCTACGTTGTCTCGTTGATATAGATTACGTTATACAATGTCTCTACGCGATCACGTGTCATTGTGTTTATGCAAGCAATCAGCGCGCGACTCACTCACTCACTCACCAACCATCCAACAACTCAACTATGGACGTGACCACATTCGGTAGTTACGGTGTCTTGCGCTTCATGAGAAAACATGAAGAGACTGTCATAGCATCTTATCCGATAGACGATGACGAACTTACATTTGGTTGTGACCCTTCTTGTGGCGTCCGACTTTACTATCCAACCGTCAGTCCTCTTCACGCCAAAATCTTTTTCCAGGAGCGGAAAGTCCGTCTTTAGGCCATTTTCTCCTTTTCATGGCTCACGACAGTGGCTTCAGGCATTTATTCAAGTCATAGGCGTACATGGTCTCCTTGTCGACAAGTGCCAAGTATTTCCCGCATCCGCAACGACCCACACAACCGTCCCCTTGACAAACAACTCGGAGCTGGAGATAAGCAAAAAGCGCTTTCGCTTTGAATACCCACCAAAAGCTCTCCGTCCCATACTCGCATTCACTCCACCCTCGCAAACCTCAAAGTCCGCGCGGAAACGCGTGCTCAGGCTCTCCATGATCCAGAGCGCACAGGTCTTCACGCCACGCCCCGATCCTGATCCTCACGTCAACCTGCGTGTGCTGCAGACGCCGATCCGGCTAAACAGTTCGCCATTGAAGCATGCCCATGATATCCCCACCCCTATTGGTCAGGCGCAAGCGGAACAAGAAGTGGGTACACCCATCCGCCTTGTCGAGGGAAATCGCCCGCAGGTTGTGGAGGAAGAGCAGGATCTTGTAATTCTGGAAGAAGTCGATGCTCCTGAGCCTTTACCACCGGTGAATTCCACCAGTAACATAAGCGGAGCGGGTCCATCTGGGTCCGTCAACCCCATGCAAACGCCCATGCGTGGGTCCCATACGGGTGGCCCGCAGCCGCATTCATCATTCCCTCTCCCTCCCACGCATCAGTTTCAGCAGTTCCAGACTCCACAGCGTAGGCCAGGTCGGTCGTCGCTACACCGCGCGGTGCTGATCCGCTCGGCGCAGCGTGCCGTCATGCAAATCGAGATGGAGAAGGAGCAAGAGCAGGAAGAACGCGAGGTTGAAGAACACGTCATGCCAGCTGATGAACTAATGGAGCTCGATGAGGAAGACCAAGATGATGATTATGATCGGGATGCCGTCATCGAAGAGTTTGACGAAGATTTCCACGAGGATGACGATGGACTGGACCTAGAGCCGGACCCAAGACCCAGGACACCAGTCTTTGGGTGGCATAAAGGGCTCGAAGCCTTCGAGACCGGCCTCCAAGCTTTGCGCCCTCATTCCCAGTCTCCAGAAAAGAACGCGCTCGAGGAGAGGGATGTGGCCGAGGTGAGAACCACATTTGACCACTTGTAATTGTTGTCTGACGAGTGTCTCTCGTTGAAAAGGAACGCCCCTTTGAAGATGACGACGATCATTCCCCCCTTGACGATGATGACCAAACGGGTCAAGATCGGGAGCTGCAGACGCCCGAGGAAGAGGAGGATTTGGGTGACATCCCCCTTCCACAGGAAGCTGGAATTGAAAGCGAGATCGTGGCCAGGGCTGCCTCAGTGCCTCGCCAGTTCACACCCCAGCGTCCACCGAGGCATTTATTATTCATGACCCCACAAGTAACCAAACCTAATGGGGCTCTCAGTCTCGCGGATCGTGTCAGAGGCCGCAGGTCGACCAGCACCGTTGGCCGGGCAAGCTTGGTCAGATGGCAGGAACCAGAGGTCGTCGTCCCAGACATGGACCAGAAAACTCCGACTCAAAACGCGGAGCCGTTGCCACCGAGAGTCAGTGATTCGGAAAGACAGGTCAGGCCGATTTCACAACTACAAAATGACCACAGCTTACATGTTTCTGTGATTTTAGGCTATCAAGGAACGAAGGCGTTCTGCACTGGCTCAACCAGATGCGTTCTTTGGTGAAAACATTCCTGGATCGCGACGCAACTCTTTGGGTCCTAGTACACCCGGGGCGAAAGCAGTGCTTAGCTTTACCTCTCCGCCTAAGGCTTGGACTCCGATAAAAGAGGACGAAGAAGAAGCAGAGACCACCACGCTACTAGAAAGGATGAAGGAGGTGGTAGAGGGCATGCAGCGCAAGCGAAGCATGCAAGCAGAGTCAATTGTCAAAGTTTCCGCACCCAACGGATCAGAAGAAGGCGATGAGAATGCAAAGCAGCAAGATGACGAGGCAATCGCGCCTGTCCCTGTCCAAACGGATTCCCACACGGTCGCACGGTCATTCCCTGCCACGCCGCGCATGTCAGATCTTAAGCACGTCTTTTCTGAGAAACACGCTGCGAATATTCCTCCATCATATGCTGGTGTCCGCAATCTCTTCAAATCGGAGCACGTCCCAGTTCCGGAGACGCCTCGCCTGGATGGGGTGCGCGAGATGTTCTTCCGCGCACGGGTACCGGAACCAAGCACGCCAAACTTCGACGGCGTCGGCGAGATGCTCACGGCACCCCTGGGATATGTCGCTCAAGAAATCACGGGAAGTAACGAGGTTGAAATGGACATCACAAGGGAGGTACCCGCCGCTTCCACTTCGAACTCTAAACGTCCTGGAGGGCAGCCTACGGTGTCAGATCGCTCGGTGAAGCCAAGTTCCCGGATCCCAACAAAGATGGCAGGCGCGCGACGCACGGGTGGTGGTCGCGCAACACCTACCGACACAGAGCAGCTCGCGGATGACGAGGAGACGATGGATATCCCACAAGTTAAACCTGCGAAGCAAAAGGCAAAAGCCCCAACCTTGAGGCGAACGAACCGGAGAATTGAGAACGAGCCGAAAGAGGTGATTATTATCTCTTTGGCGTTTCGTTCGAACGGTGTCTGATGCTCATGCGATCTGGTTCCAGGAAACCGGTGTGATACCCATCAAGCTGACAGGCAGGGGGGATAAAGTTGTAACACCAGAGGCAACTGAGCACGCACCTACCCAACGTGAAGCTGCGAACCCTGCCCGCCTACCCGTTCGGCGTTTACGGACGGCTACAAAGTCTACAGATTCCATGACTGAGAGCGAGCCTGCCGAATCAAGCAAGTCAACGCGCAAGGCGACGCAACGTACGAAAGCCGGAACAATACCCGCAGCCAGCTCAGAACTAGACGTTGTGAAACCGGAACTGGAAGCAGAGCCATCTCGGGCCTCACACCGGGGAGAAACGAGGAAGCGTAGCAAATCGGTGGAGGTGGAGGTGGTTATTCCTGTGCGCACCCCAACGAAGCGGCGCGTCGGCACTAAGTCGAAGAAGGCCACCGACGGCGCAGGAACGCAAGATGCCACTGCCGCCGCGGAGGGCGGTATGCGGCTTGGTCGCGGTGCTGCTTCTCAGGCTGCCGATCGGGCCGAAATGTCAGAGGCGCCTCCTGCGACTGCGACGACTACCCGTGCGCGGCGTGGGAAGGCCAAGTCTGTTACCGAGACGGAGGACGAGGGTGTGGGTGCGGGCGCGCTGCGCGTTGCTCGGGGCAGGCGCACGCACACTGCTGCCGCGGGGGCCGCATCGAATCGTGCCGCTGGGGGCAAAGGGCGTACCGCTCCCGCTGGCACTGGTGCTGGTGCCGCGTCATCTGGGAAGAATGCAGTACGGGCAGTTGTGGAGAAGGAGAACACGCCCGAGCGAATCCATGTGAAGGAAGAGGAGGAAGAGAAAATACCATTGGCGTTGCCGCAGCCCGCGGCGAAGGGCGCTCGTGCGAGGAAGGCACCGGCTTCTGCAGCTGCCAAGGCGCTGAGCGAACCGGAGAAGGACGGACCTGCTGTCAAGACGCGAGTTCCGAGGACGAGGGCTGCTAGTGGAAGGAAATAGGAATAGCAATAAGAAGTTGGAATTACTTCAACGTTGACATGGTTCAGTGATTTCTTGCCGCTCTGTATGATATAGTACGTATGTTATTTGCCTGATTGCCAGTTGTGCTAGAATTTGTCATATACGTCTCGCTGTGTCCGAGCCCTTGAGAGAACAGCACGCGCGCCATCAGATAGAGCAGTAAAAGAATGCATGCCCAAAATGTGTCATTCCACAGACCTCGTGCATCATGCGTCATAAGCTGCTGGGTCAACATCTATACGGTACTGAGTCTTGGCTATCTCTCGCATCTGGCGAATAGGTCCGGTGCACCAACTTGAACACCCCACTGCCTGGCAACCCTGACCAGGGCCCCGATGCCCATCGCGGGCAACGCCTTCCATAACTCTGAGTATTGTCTGCGAAACTCGGGAGTCAGCTTCACGTACAGGCCGTGGTCGATTGCGACAACCTGTGGCAGAGCGCCGCCGGGTGCGGACTCGGGTGTATAAAATATGTTTTCCAGGGATGTGGATCGCAGTGGACCCAGCCCCAGCGAAAGACCTGCACACAGAAAAGATCGACCATCACTGCCGCCAGTAGGAGCCTGAGGCTGCTGCGCACTACAACTCCACTACAACTCCGCATTGTATTTCTGCGCCTTTAGGTCTTGAAAGCTGTGGAGGTGGGGAAAAAAGATGAGTTGAAAATGGCTCACTGGCATGCAAGATCTCGCTGACGGTTAGTTCAACTTCCAGAACGGGAGTCGACGGGCGTTCAAGGTATCATACAACTAACTTATAGGTTTGGTGAGCCCAGGCCGGCAATAGAATCTCTCATGTGCCTTGCTGGACACTGAGCTGTACGCCGTGAATCCCTAACGAAGGATCCTGCGAAACTGAATGAGCTCTGCGAATGCCCAGCTCTACGAAAAGAGGTCCTTGAAAACTGACTGCTTCAACTTGTCGATTCGGGACAACTGTCGAAAAAGCACGATGACAACGATGGATTAGTGTAGTAGTACACGTAACTGCTACATACATACTGGTACTTGTCCCGAGGCAGGGTGACCAGTAGTGACCGAAAAGGAAAGTGCCCCATCTCTACAGCCACTGCGCCACTCCAGCCACCTCGAATTCTAACGCTCATTTGGGCCAGTCAGAGCAAGGCATTTGGCACAATCGATCGTTCTTGTCCGCTATCATAGGCCATCAGTGCACGGGTTTCGTTATCTACTGGTGTTTGAAAATCGAAACGGACAGCTGTCAACTTACAGTCCTCATGCCAGCATCATGTTTCATACACAAAGACACCCACTTCACACCTAGGGCAAGCCGATGGACCCAGTGTATCGATGAGGATGATGGCCCTTACCCAGATAGCGCCTCACCATACTGGCTGTTGTCACAATCCTGCGGGAGTTAAGTGGAGCTTCACTGCCCCGTTCCAAGGACTCGGAGCCGTAGCATATACATGCTCCCCGCATATAAACGCCCCTTCCACGGGAACATACCGTACACCTCGGCGACAGACTGTTCATCTCGCACTTCTCCCATTGCATAATGTCGACATCCTCCACCGAGAATCCTCCTGCGGTTCACCCATATCATGACAAGTCAGCTCGACAGCCAGTTATAACCAATATTCAGCATAGCAGGGCCACAATGCCCGTAGCGCCTGAAAATGGAAAGCCACGAGTTGGAAAAGCTCGACGATTGCGCGGGGGGTTTCTGGTATGGGATGGTATCGTTTTCGTGTACACAGTACCCTACCTGGCTGACTGGAGTTTTCAGAATCCTTTCCTCTGCCTACCGACCAGCTGCCTCTGCGACTGTTGTTGCGACTGACCACCCTGATATCCGCTGCTTCTTGCAGTTGCTGGAATGCCGCACTGGTGGCCTGCGATTCGAGTGGCTACGCTTCAGCCCGCTTTGATACCGACTTCAATAGCGCCATCCATTTTTCGCGTGGTTGAAGGCTCGTTCGGATGTTGAGGCCTTTGAGGCCGTGATGAGTACTAATCGCCTTGTCCTTCCGAACTCTGTAATCATACCTTTTGTGGTTCTTACGCACTGTAGTTGCATAAATTTGCATTACCGACTCATAATACCTAATGGGACCACTCATACCCGCAACGGCACCTCCCATCGCGCGGCTCGATCAATCGAATATGAAACGGGCGAGCAGGGAGACAGAAGGTTCCGCGCCCGAACCAGACGCTCACGCTGATGCGGCGCTGATCGATTTCCATGTAGGTTGATCTCCACGTAGAATATGAGGACACCGGAACCCAGAATGGGAGATGCGCATCCACAAGGGAAGGTGATGTGCATGCAATCAGATGGAAGTGTGTCTGTCGACTCGGTCGTGTCCAAAGCAGGGGGTGCGTGCATACCAGTGAGGCGTCGTTTGTAGAACAACAGAGCAAGGGGCTCCGTCCATGGTTGGTTTTCCCACGGTTTCCCGGGGCACGATGCATCATCACATCACCCATTACCCTACGCCAAGCCCCTACACCAAGGGAACCCCCTACGCGAGATTGCAGCCTTCGGCGACAATCACCCAGACTATGACCCATTTATCTCGTCGACGTTTCTCTTCTCTCACTTCCATTCCACCCCGCTGTCCACTCCTCGAGAAGAAATTGGTAGGCACACATATCATATAGATTGTCCGAGAAACCGACTGCTATCACAACCATCATGCAGCTGATGGGTAGCTCCCCTAATTGTCAGGCCACCAGCGAGGGCCATGTTCAACAGCAGCAGCAGCAGCACAAGAGGGCCCTGCAAAACTTTCCCTCCTCAAAAAATGTCAGCCGTCTAAGATATCCTTGTACACGATTCTGCGCATACCGGACAACCCCCGCGCAGTCGTTCAGCCTTTCCTACTCGTACATTTCCATTGTCAGACCCGACGGCCATTGGGGCACCGCCACGAGGCTGGACGTTGGTTATGGCTGGCTGTTGAGCTGACTCGTCATGATGTGGGTGTGCGACAGGAGGGTACTTGACATTGACGGTTGACATTATGCAATACCAGGAGAAGTACGAGTGAATGTGAGATGCGTGGTACAACGCGAAATGCCAGACATTTATATATGTCCGTGGAATTAGTGATTGGCAGGGGTATAAGGGTATGTATTGTATACCCCTGCCAATCCAGCGCCACTCTGCCACTCTAACGTGACCTTCTGATTCGAAATCCACCTGGCGCAGACCTTGTATCTGCGCCCAACCATGACGTTGCTAACTGTTTTACGCTATTCAAAATTCTCTCCGGTGCCCTTCGTTGCCTCCTAGGGAAATCGACCAGCGTCACTCCCACCTATCATTCCCAGCCTTGATTGTTCTTGTTTCAAACACCATACCATGTGACTGAGGCAGTGCCATATGCGAACGGACGAAACGAGGCGTGTACGGTGCAGAGGACAAAACCCATGAACACAGCCAGTGAGAGAGTCATCTGTGACAGTCTACTCATACTCAGGCTCACCTCAAATTTTATGCGAACAATTTCCATTTCTCTCTTTGCACACGCTCGATCATTCACTTCAGCTCGTCTTTCGTGACTTGGCGCCGAAGGCAGGGAGGTGCTACTTCATTCAGTTGGCCAAGCCGTGCGATGGGAGATGCTGAACGCTTTTCGGTATGAGCGGTGCCAATAAACATGAGCGCTTCACGTACCTGGCCCACTTGTGACTGAGGCTGAATGCATGTGTAACAGGGGTTCGATGTTGTTGACAGCGAAGACTCACTGGCAGAGCTCGGACGGACCATGGGCTTTAGACTCATTTTTTCACCAAAAGTAAGGAAGGTCAGTTTGTCTTTTAATTGGCGGGCAGCACAATCTGGACAATCTCATCCATTAGTTTGCAAACACGAAAACCGTGCATCACGTGTTCGCGGAAACGCGGGTGAGGGTATTACGGGACAAAGGTCTGCTATTCCCACGGCGAATAATCATGGAATGAACTTGAATGGGATAGCTGCACGAATCGTAGTGTCTTCATAAGTCACCCAACGCGACCAGGTTCAGCAACAGCGACGCGGTATCAGGGGACAGCCAACTTCTTCATCGACGCTGATCAAAAATTCCGTACACGATGACGATGAGGCACTGCGGCACGGAACTACGATGAACAAGAGAAATGGCTGAAATCATCAGCCAGTCGGGTATGGTTTCCGCATGAAAACTACACCAGTACTATAGTACTAGCAGCATAAACCAACCTCCCACGCAATCGTTGGGCCTTTCCCATGCGTGGCCTTCTGTTGTCAGAAGCAAGGGGAATGTCATGATGTGTGTGGATCGCAGGAGAGTCAGAGATCCGACATCATTAAGTGATGTACGAGAGGTGCGAGTGCTTGTGAGATGAACAGTACGACACCCAGAGCGAGAGCTATCATGTAGGGTATACGTACGGTGTCACGGTGTTCCGTGGAAGGGGCGTTCTTGGACGTGTAATTCCTATTCCTGTGGAACGGGGAAATGGGCGCAAAACACCGTCTCGAGCACTCGAGCATCCCTTTCTAATTCCAATTGTAAGACATTTGCATCAACTCCCGGAAGGCCACAGCCGGCGTAGTGAGGCGTTTTCAGGGTGAGGCTCATAATCCTCGTCTACTATCGGCTTGTCCTAGTGGTAAAGGATGAATATGTCGGTGCAATGACAGCCACTTGACACCTGTCTCTTTGCTGATGCGCTGATGGCCTAGTCTATGATGACAGGGGCCAGAATGATCGATTGTGTCGAGTGCCATCTCATGTCTTCGGCAAGAAATCGTACGCCTCGCCTGGTCTGACAGGATGAGGCCGAACTGGTATCATGGGTACGGCCGGCGGGTGGTAGGTGGGGGGCGTGTAGGCTGCGGGAGGGCCATACTAGTATGCGGGTGGTGTATATGCATCAGGAAACCTGCCACTTACTTTTTTGCACTCGTACGAGTGAAAAAGTAGATAAGTCGACGAGTAACCTAGAATCCAAAAAAAGTTGATTCCCA